>Ga0209023_10001879_pt1 | contig 27218 bp, 21 predicted proteins | sample LakOneMetagenome_FD_187468 | JGI IMG/M metagenome (GOLD analysis project Ga0209023, IMG submission 187468) | Freshwater and sediment microbial communities from Lake Erie, Canada (SPAdes) (version 2) | ecosystem: Environmental > Aquatic > Freshwater > Lentic | place: Lake Erie, Canada...
ATCTTTTCTCTTCGGCGATCTTGCTGTACGAGTACGGATCGCGCAGGTGCGGCTTCGGATCGAGCGGCACGTTCTCGTCGAGAGTTCCACCAGAGGGAACGCCCGTCGCCGAGTAGACACCAAGTGAGCTGACCAGGACGAACCGCTTGACCTTGGCCTGCTGCGACGCGGCAATCAAGGCACGCGTGCCGACGACGTTGGTGAGGAAGAGGACAGCGGTGGCACCCTTCATTTCGGCAGCGATGTGGTACACCACGTCGCTGCCTGCCAGTGCGTCCCGGTACGTATCTGGTCGTCCGATGTGACCGCGAATGATCTCGAGCGTGCCACGCACGCCAGGCTTGTCGGCGTCGGCGCGAAGGTTGTCGGCGTTGCTGCGAGCACGCAGCATGCACACGACGTGATGGCCGTCCGCCAGGAGACGCTGGACGACCTGACGACCGAGGAAACCGGCGCCGCCGGTGAGAAACGCTTTCATGGCTAGACCACCCCACCAGTCAGGACCGCAGGCGTCACGTGTTGTGCGGCAGCCGACGATCGTCGACGTGCATCCTCGACGCAGGTGCGGAAGATGTCGTCCATGATGAGCGTGTCACGCCGGATGTCGTTCGGCAGGATGGGCGGCGTCTGCCCGTCGAGAATGCTCGCGTAGAACAACTCGAACAAACGCTTCATGCCGCCGAAGAACTGAATGTCGGACTTCACGAACCGACCGGCGTTCCACTTGAAGGCGCGACGCGCTTCCTTGAGCTGCGCGTACGCGAGCTGCAGCTTGACGAACGGACCGCGGAGCGACGCGGGGCGTTCGATGCGCAGCGTCTGCGCGTCGAGGTTCACTTCCACGACGGCCTTCGTCCCGTAGAGTCGAGCGACTTTCTGCACGGGACGCGCGCGGCTCGAGAAGAGCACGTTGGCCGTGCACGTCTCTCCCTTCAGCATCACGCGCAGATCCGTGGGGAACGTGTACTTGCCAAGTGTGAACCAGTGCGCCCACACCTCAGGCCGTTCATCGGGCATGAAGTCGGTAATGCGGTAGACGGCGTGCGAGATGTTGTTCTGGAACAGTCCGCCCGGGAGCCGGTGCACCCAGTGCTGCTGGTCTTCTGACAACAGCGCGCCAAACGGCCCTGAGAGGTCGTAGCCGAACACGGAGTCGATGTGGAAGATCTCGCCGAACTCACCGTTCTTGTAGCGTCGGCGCAGGTCTTCCCAGACCGGATCGAACAGCTGGTCGTGTCCCACGCAGATCTGCAGTCCACGCGCCTTGGCCGCATCGAGCATGAGATCGGCTTCGGCGACGTCGGTCGAGAACGGCTTCTCGACGTAGACGTGCGCTCCGGCGTTCAGCGCCGCAAGCGTCAGATCCTTGTGCGTGTGCGGCGGCGTGGTGATGTGGACGACGTCGGGCCGCGTCTGCCTGAACATCTCGTCCATCGAGTCGAAATAGGCTGGCACGTCGAAGCGCGCAGCGGCCTGTTCGGCAAGATCCAGGTAGCTGTCGCACGTGGCGACAATGTCGGCAGCGGGGATTTTTCGGAGTTCGCCGAGATGGGCATCGGCGATCTGACCACAGCCGACGAGTCCGATACGAAGCGTTCGATTGGCAGGCATCATTTCTGAAAGTGCGGGCGTGCGTGTCTAGGACGCACCCCGACGCAGCAGTACCGTTTTGACCGTTTGGAACACGATCAGCAGGTCGAAGGGCAGCGTCAGGTTTTTGGCGTAAAACAAGTCGTACTGCAGTTTCTCGAGCGAGTCTTCCACGCTCGCACCGTACGCGTAGCTCACTTGCGCCCAGCCCGTCACACCTGGCTTGACCACGTGCCGCTCACCGTAGAACGGAATCTGCTTGGTCAGGCTGGCGACGAACTCTGGACGCTCGGGTCGCGGTCCGACGAGGCTCATTTCGCCGACGAGCACGTTCCACAGCTGCGGCATCTCGTCGAGACGCGTCTTCCTGAGGAATCGGCCAATGGGCGTCACACGTGAGTCGGTCTTCGAGGCCCACACCGCGCCGGTCTTCGCTTCGGCATCGGTGCGCATCGAGCGGAACTTGTGCACGACGAAGTGGCGTCCGTGCTGGCCAACGCGTGTCTGGTGATAGAGGATCGGCCCCTCCGACGTGTACTTCACGGCGGCGGCCACCAGCAACATGATCGGCGCGCCGATGATGAGGCCCGTACCGGCGGCAAGCACATCGAACAGCCGCTTCAGTGCGAGCAGCCATTCCGTCTTGTGGAATCCGCTCGAGAACACGAACCAGCTCGGTCTGAGGTTCTCGATGGCAATCTTTCCGGTGTACTCCTCGTACACCGAGGCCAGATGGTCGAACTGCACCCCGGCCAGCTTCATCTGCAGCAACCGGTCCATCGGCAGCTTGCCGCGCGCGTCTGCGAGGCTCACGATGACTCGGCTCACCTGCCGCTCGGTGACGATGGTCGGAATGTCGTCGATGGTGCCGATGACACCTGGCGTCACCGGGTCGCCCACCTTGCCGGCGTCCGCGTCGATGAAGCCGATGATGTCGACCGACAGCTCCACACGGCGGGCATAAAGTTCACGCGCCAGCGCAATGGCCTGCGGACCCGTGCCGACCAGCAGCAGGCGTTCTCGCGACGTACGGCCCCGGACGAAGCGCTCCGCAAACCGCCAGCCCGACACGATGATGACGATGAGAACGGCGGCGATGAGGAAGACGCCGCGACCGATTTCGAGTGCCGGCAACCAGAAATACAGGACCGCCAGACAGAACGAGGCGGCACCAAGACCCTGGACCAGGCGAATGAAAAGCTCGCGGGGCTCGGCATAGGTACGCGAGTCGTACAGGTCTGCAAAGTACAAACAGAGCTGTACGACGGTCGCGATCAGCCAGGTCTTGAAGTACCCGCCTTCAACGGTGAAGGCCAGCCAACCTTCGCTTCCCAGGCGCAGCCAGACGCTGGCCAGGACCGCGAGCATGATCAGGAGATTTTCGAAGACCCCCAGCACCAACACGCGCCGGGCGATCCGACGAGTCCACATCTACCCGCGAGGCTCCCTCGGCACACTTGGGGCTGCGGCAGCCGCGGCGTTGCGATAGCTGGTGTAGTACGACGTCTGTCCGTACGCCTGCAGCGTGGCCTTGGCGACTCGGTTCAGCACGACGCCGATGATCTTGTCGCGTCCGATTTCTTCGACGGCGCGCTGTGCCGCAGGCGCCGGCGTCCGGCCCGCCACGACCACGAGCACGACGGTGTCGACCATGGCGGCGAGCAGGTGGCCGTCTGGCAGGAACGCAACGGGCGGCGTGTCGAGAATGACCCAGTCGTAGCGCTCGGAAGCCATCTGCAGCAGATGACGCATCCGCTCCGACGTGAGGCCACTCATCGGATCGTTGTTCGGACGTCCGCCCGGCAGCAAGGTCAGGTGTTCGGTGATTTCGACAACCGGCGGCAGCCGGCCGCTGCTCGCGTTATCGCTGCGCAGCCAGTCAGACACACCCGCGAGATTCGGAATCTGGAACGTGTCGTGAAGCGTGGGCCGGCGCAGGTCGGCGTCGATCAACAGCACGCGGCGACGATACGACTCGCTGAGCGTCAGCGCGATGTTCGCCGTCGACAACGATTTGCCTTCCGCGGCAAACGCGCTGGTGACCATGCACGTCTTGATGCGGCGATTGGCCTGTGCCTGGAACATGACCGCACCGAGGCGGCGGTACTGTTCGATAGCCGTGGGTGCCGCGTCCGGGCTGATGACCAGCCGTCCGGGCTGTGACGCACCGAGCGCATGCAGACGTTCAGCGATGTCCTTCTGCGCGAGGCTCGACGGCCGCGTCGCCTCTCCCCAGTTGTCGTCAGCGGCGTGATGTGAATGCATGTGCGCTGTCTCGTGTTTGCTCATCGGATGCTCACTGACGAAGGATTGCCCAGACGATCACAATCACCAGGGCGGCCACCGACGCAAGGGCAGTCGTCAGTGTTCGTCGTTGTTTCTTTTCGGCCAGCAGCTCTGTCTCAGGAGTGATCAACTCCGGAATCATCGCCAGCACCGGCAGCATGAGCGTGGCGACGACGTCCGCATCGGTCTTGATCGACGTGTCGCGATATTCGAGGAAGCCGGCGAGCAGCAGACCAATCGTCAAGCCGAAGCCGGCGCCGGCGCCGTAGAACAGGATGCGGTTCGGGCTGTACGGCTTCTCGGGGAGCCGCGCCGGATCGAGCACCTTGAACTGCTCGCCAATCTGATGGCGTTCGAGGTTGGCCGAGACCTGCGCTTCTTCCTTCTTGCGCAAGAGCGACGTATAGCTGTTCTGCAGGGTCTCGTAGTCGCGCATCAGCTCGGTCAAATCCGATTCGCGAGCCGGAGCGGATTCGACGCGTCCCTGGTATTCCGAGATAACGCTGCGGAGCCGCGCCTCCTCGCCTTCCTTGGTCGCGATCTCGCGCGTGAGGCTCTCGAGTTCGACTTTCATCTGATCGACACGCGCCTGACGCGCCACTTCCACCGGATCGGTCGCACGACGCGGACGGCGGTCGGGCGGTGTGGCAGCAATGGATGCGGCTTCACTGGCCGCCTTCAGCTCGAGGTCGGCCACGACGCGCTGCTGGCGAATGATGTCGGGGTGCGTGTCGCGCAGGCGAAGACGCATGTCTTCGAGCAGCTTGCGATTCTTCGCGAGTTCAGCCGCGGCCGGCGGCAGCGCCGCGGCGTCGGCCGGTTCGATCCCGACTCCGGCGTTGGTCGCATTGGCGTCGGCCAGCTGGCTCTGGAGAACCAGGCGACGGTCGCGATCGCGATTGAGCGAGTCGAGCAACGCCTGAATCTGCATCTGCGAGTTCTGCATCACCTGCAGGTTCGACTGCACCTGGCCCGGCAGCTGTCCGCTGAAGCGCATCTTGTAGGCTTCGAGCTTCTTCTCGTGTTCGACCAGGCGATCCTTCGCGGCAGCCAGCTGCGAGTCGAGGAACTGGTTGGTGCTGTCAGCCAGCACCTCGCGGTCGCGCAGGCTCTCATCGATGTACATCGACGCCAGGCGCTCGCAGACCTTCATCGCCGTCATCGGGTTATCCGACAGATAGCTGATACGGAAGGCATCGCTACGGATGATCTCCGTCTTGATGTCCTTGCGCATCTGGTCGACGACGTCCTCCATCAGCCCGGTGCGGACCAGGTCTGGATAGAGGTTGAACTCCTTGATAACCGGCTCGAGGCGCGTGCGGCTCGTGATCTGCTGGTTGATCGAGCGCAGGCGATCCTCGATGCGCGTCGTGACCGTCGATCGCACGTACTCTTCAGGGACGCGCTGTGGCACGACCATGATGAGTGTTTCCGAGCGGTACTTGTTCGGCAACACGGTCACGATGATGGCGCTCAGCGCCGTGATGACCGCAAATGGGATCAGAATCGCCGGCCAGCGGCGAAATACGTTCAGGATATCCTGCGGTTCAATCGGTTTTCCGGGTATCACTCCGTCACCTCACTGGCCTTCCTGGCTGTTGCGGGGCAAGTCGCGCCTGTCGATTGCTGGGGAGCACGAGCGTCAATCCGAAGCGCGCGCTGTTCCGGTTCAGTCGTTGCGGCAGGTCGATCGCGGTCACACTATCTGGCAACGTGAATCGCTGCGAGTAGAACGAATACTGTGCGTAGGCGGCCCACTTGCGGCCGAGGTCGTGCTGCACCCATACGCTCTCGATGAGCGCCCTGTCGCGGCTGACCGATGCGATGCCGAGCGGCACACCCGAGATGAACGCGCTCGACAACCCGACGCTGGTGCGCTGCCCGATGAGGCCGGCGAGACCCACCGTGACGCCGTCGCTGTAGTAGGGAATCAACACCGCGTCCAGCATCTGCAGACCGCGGTCGTAGGTCGCAATGGCGGCCCACGTCTGCCCGATGTAGTGCGTCAGGTCGGCGTGTCCGAGCAGATGGAAGTCGGTCGTCGGTTCGTCGGTCGCGGCAGCATTCACGGACCTCGCCTTCACGAAGGTCGTGCCCGTCGTGAAACTGAGGGTGGTGCGTCGCGTCACCGACAACGTCTTCTGCAGATCGAGACCGACGTCGATGTTGTGAGCATTGGTCGGCGAGTAACCGCCGAAACGCGTGTTGCCGTACGAGTATCCGAGGTGATAGCCGAGCGTTCTGTTGATGACGTGCGTGTAGCGCCCGCCAACCTCGTTCATCAAGCCAAGCGAGTCGACACCGGCGATGCCCATGCCCTGTCCGCGATAGAACGCGGAGTAGCTGTTGCGCAGGTCGACGACGTGATTGACCTTGGCATCGAAGCCAAATCGATAGGCGCCCGTGGTTTCGAGACCAGAGGTCGTCGTCGGCAGGAACGGCCGCGAGAGGTCAGTGCCGGTGAAGTTGCCCAGCCCGGGAAAGGCACCAATCGAGTAGTACGGCGTGCGGTAGTAGGTTTCCGCGCCGGATATCGTGGTGTTTCGTCCGAACTGATGCCACTGCGTGGACTCGAGGTCAGTCTCGGAGATCCAGTTGCTGTCCTTCGTGTAGTAGGTGACCGTGTTGCCGGCGTCGAGCGTGATGCCGTTCTTCTTGCCAGCTGGAACCCGGTACTTCAGGTGCGCCGTGGCACCCGTACTCGGCCCGGCGAGCACTGACGTTCCGGTCGCGTTCTGCACGGAACTCGTGTTGTCGCCGTCGAGCCCCTCGAACAGCTGGAACGTGACAGACCACGGGCTGTTCGTGGTCGTTCCGGGCGGACCCGCCGTCACACGCCGTTCTGGCGTCGTCGGCTGTGTACCAGCTGGCGTCTGGGTGGTGCCGGCAGGCGGCGCCTGTGCGAACACCGCCGGTGTCGCCAGGACCATCAGACCGAACACGCCGAGCGCAGGAAGTCGATTCACGGGACGAGTACCGTGTCGCCAATCTGCAGGAGGACGTTCTGCTGCAGATTCTTCTGTTGCGCCACGTCCTTGTAGTTGAAGCGATACGAGGTCTGCTTCCCGTTCTCGCTGCGCAGCACCACGATGTGCTCACGGTCGGCGTATTCGAGCAGTCCGCCAGCCGTCGCAATGAGCTGCAGGACGCTCGTCGGAGCCGTCAGCGAGTAGCCGCCCGGCTTGGCCACCTGTCCGGTGATGAACACCTTGCGACTGTTGATCTGCTTGACCACCACGGTCGCATTCGGTTCACGCAGGAACTTGGCGGCCGCTTCTTCGATCTGATCGCGGAGCTGAATGGGCGACAGTCCTGCCGCCTGAATGTCGTTGATCAGAGGCAGCGTGATCTTGCCGTCGGGACGAACGACAACGTCGCCCGACATCTCCTTGTCCTGCCAGAACACGACAGTCAGGACATCGTCTGAACCAATCGTGTAGCCACTCGGCGGTGTGACACCTTCCGGTATACCCGTTGGTGCCGCGGGCCGCTGAGCAGCGGGACGTGCGGCGGTTGCTGCAGGAGTTGGCGACGGCGTCGACGGACGCTGTGCCGCCGTGGCGCTGGGCCGTCCGCCGTTTTGTCCGCCACCGGCCTGACCTGCGCGTGCAACCGGTGTGCACGCAAGAACGATGGCTATCGGTGTGATGACGCGGTGAATGAAACCCATACTGCCTATAGTCCTCGGTACTCCCGAAATGGGAGCTGACACTCGTTCTTGCGGAGGAAGTTGAGGAACCGCTTGTACTCGCGCTGTTCGAGATTGAAGAGCTTGGCCACGATCTTATAGTTTCCGCGCGACTCTTGCAGGGCTTTTCGCACCAGATCACGAATATTCGCGCGGGTGATGTCGCGTTGCACAAAAAGTGGGTAAACAGCCGTCCAGAACGATTCCCGCTGCTCGGTCATTCGACTGTATAACTCGTCGGCGACCGTTCTCCGGCGTTCGCGAAAGGCCTGTCCCGGTGTCGGACTCGCCTGGCGCGCTCGGCGCAAGTCAACGGGGAGGTATTCCGGTCCCGCTGTCGCTTCCCGTCCTGTCAGCGCAATGCGCTCGACCACGTTCTGCAGCTCTCTGACATTCCCAGGCCACTTGTAGTCACACAACATGGCCATGGCTTCACTCGTCACACTCCGCACGGGACCCGAGTGTCGCTCGGCGTACGTCCCCAAGAAGTGATCGACAAGATCAGGAATATCTTCACGACGTTCGCGCAGTGGCGGCACAAATAGATGAATCACGTTCAGGCGGAAATAGAGGTCCTCGCGAAATTTGCCCTCTGCCCCCATCTGTCGCAGATTGCGGTTCGTTGCTGCAATGATGCGCACGTCGACCCGCATCGCTGGCTGGTCGGAACCGATCTTCTGAATTTCGCCCGTCTCTAGGAAGCGAAGCAGCATCCCTTGCATGCGCAGGGACATCTCGCCCACTTCGTCCATCAGCATCGTCCCGCGGTCGGCCACTTCGAACTTGCCCGACTTGTCCCGGTACGCTCCGGTGAAGCTGCCTTTCAAGTGCCCGAACAGCTCGGACTCGAGCAGACCGTCAGCCAATCCCGCGCAGTTCACAGGCACAAACGGATAACTGCTCCGCGTGCTGTTCTCGTGCAGAGAGCGCGCCACCAGTTCCTTGCCCGTTCCGCTCTCGCCAGTGATGAGCACTTTCGCGTCAGCACGTGCAATGCGTCCGATCGCGCGCCTGAGGTCGAGGATGGCCTCACTTCGACCAATAAAATGCAGGCTTCGCGTTGGAATGGACATGGCTATAGCGGGCTGCGGGCTACTTGCGTTTCGGCTTCCGCGGTGCATTTCTTTACTGCAAGCCTCTCGCCGGATCTAAACCTTTTGGTCCATTGTCGGAATCCAACATCATACAGCTCAGTTGGTTAGGAAATTCATCCTTCGATTTGAAAGGCCAGTTGAGGTGGTCATCTGTCCACATTCTCCGAGCCGACATCGACGAAAGTCTTCCGGTTGACGCTATTTGCCCATTCCTGCTGGAGCAATCCTGACTTTTGAGGACAGAAGCGCCATCTGTTCGCCCTGTCGCTCAGTCCCGCTCAACTCCAGCCCATCCAGGGCGATTCCGAGAGGCAGGGTTCGAAGCGCCTCGCCTGGTCCAGAGGCCTGAATCGCCAAGCTTCATGAAAGGAACGTCGGCCATATGCGTCTCTTCGACCGCACCGATTTGGCGCTGGCCGTGGCGCTCGTCGCTGCCGCCATCGTCACGTTTGGCCTACCACTCGGGCATCTCCCCGATTTCGTGGACGCCCTTGACGCGCGGTATCACATCGCGTTGCTACCAGGGTTCACGGTGTTGTCTGTCGCCTTCGGCCTTCACCAGTACAGAAAGAGTCAGCTGGGACGCGAAGCCGTGCAGGCGGCACGCGTCGATGCAGAGAACGCTCGGGCCCGCTCAGCCGAACTCGACCGACTGGTGGCGTTCGGGCGGGCGCTCGGCAGCGCGCTCGAACCCGCGGCCACCCGACAGGTCTTCTGGCGGTTCATGCCGGACTTTGCTGGCGGGCGCGGCGTCTGGATGCTGACCCGGCGACACGACGGGTGGGACTCGCTGGTTCACGACGCCTCAGCGACGCCGGAGCGCACTGCGTCGGGTTTCGAGGCGCAGGCGTCCGCGGCGCTGTCGGCGTTGAGCGCTGGCATCGATCGCCAGAACGGCGTCGTCGTCGACGGCGATTTCTGCCTGCCCATGATCGTCGGCACCGTCACCGTCGGCGTCATCGGCGTGCGGAACACTCCAGTCGTCAGCGCCGGCGAGAGCCATGCGCTGTGCGCGGCAGCGGCACTTCTGGCTATTGCCATCCGCAATACACAGCTCCTGGCTGAAACGCGATCCAGTACCGTCCGCGACTCGCTGACGGGCTGTTACACCCGTACATACGCGAACGAAGCGCTCGCGGCGGAATTGCGACGAGCCAGACGCTCGTCCCGTCCGGTCGCCGTGATCATGTTCGACGTCGACAATCTGGCGATCATCAATGCGGCGCACGGGCATTTGACCGGAGACGCGGTTCTGGAGTCTATCGGCACGCGACTGTCGCTTATGCTGCGCGGAACGGACGTGCGCTGCCGGTACGACGGCGACGACTTCCTGCTCATTCTTCCAGACACCTCATACGCCGGTGCCGAATACGTCGCCGCGACGTTGATCGCAGGGGTGGCGGAAATTCAGATCTCGACCGATGGCCCGCTCTTGACACCCGGCGTCAGCGTCGGCGTGACGGTCGCCGCTCGCGGTGAAACAGATACAACGCTGGTCCTGGCAGAGGCAGAAGCCGCGCTGCTGCGCGCGCGACGCAACGGACGCAATCGATACGTGATGAATCGTTTGGCACAAGCAGTGTAGAGAGAGGCGGCAATGTGCCGATTCCTTCTGAGCAGGGGTGTGACCCTGCTGAGATTGGGCGTGTCGATACAGAAGCTGCGCAATTGTGCACCGTCGCGGCTGGGCTGTTGTATCATTTCGTGCACCTGTATCGACCTAACTGACACAGCTCGATCCACCGATAGGCTCCGGTAGGGAGTACTGCAGCTGGGCCTTTGCCGGCGTGTTGCTGTGACTGAGAGGGCGAAGCTGTAGGCAACCATGTGCATTACCGGTCAACAAAGTGAAACGAGCGATCTTGTGAGGCTATCGCTGCTTGCGATGTGCCTGACGCTCGCCTCCTCGTGTGCCGCCCCATCTTCTTCTGAGAACGCCAGCCCGACGGCTGTGACGTCAGCGTCGCAGTCTCGCCTCACCACGAAATACGGCGACAGCGGGAAGCTCGAGAAGCTCGAGTACGACAAGAACAACGACGGCAAGCCCGACACGTGGGGGTTCATGGATGGCACCCGCGTGATCCGCGTCGAGCTGGATGAGAACGGCGATGGGCGCGTCGACCGCTGGGAGTTCCATCGCGCCGGCGAAGGGCCTGGGACTGTAGCGCCCGCTCCGGCTGGCGACACAACGCTCGAGCGCGTCGAGCGCGCGACGAAGTTCGACGGCAAGGTGTCGCGCTGGGAGTACTTCACCAACGGCGCGTTGACCCGTATCGAAGAGGACACTGACGGCGACGGCAAGATCGACAAGTGGGAAACCTACCGTGACGGAACGCTGGCAACGCTCTCCCTCGATACGCAAGGACGCGGCACCCCAGACCGACGCCTCGTCTACGGCCCAGACGGTTCCTTCGTTCGCATGGAAGCCGACGTCAACGGCACCGGCACCTTTCAACCTGTGAATCCGTGATCTCCGCTCCCACAACCACTCGCACCGCGATTCTCTTCGCTGGTCCTGACGCCGCGCAGGACCTCGAGGCGCTGCTGCTCGGAATGGGTTATCTGCCCGTGCCGCTGAACGGTGCGGACGCCGTCTCGAGCGTTCGCGAACCGGTGGCGCTGTGTCTTCTGGACCTGAGGCAGAACGGTGAGGCACTTCGCACGGCGCGCGCGGTCCGATCTCGGCACCCGCGTGCTGTACTGATCGGAGTCGCCGATCCTGAGCGGCCGACCACCTCGGCTGATGCACTGCGCGCCGGTGTCTTTGACGTGCTGCCTCGCCCGGCGTCGGCTCGCGATCTCGAAGCGCTCATCGCGAACGCGCAGGAGCTCTCGTCACAAGCGCCGCAGCCGACACAGACGGCCGAACCGTCGCGCTACGGCATTGCGGGCACGTCTCCTGCTATGTCGATGGTGCTCGACATCGTGCAGCGAGCGGCAGCCGGACGCTGCGGCATTCTCATCTGCGGCGAGCGCGGCAGTGGACGCGAGATGGTGGCGCGCGCCGTTCACTCGCACGACCCGAATCCGCAGGCGCCCTTCGTCAAGGTCGATTGCTCGAATCCGTCGCCGGAGGATATCGAGCTGCAGTTGTTTGGCGTCCTCTCGAAACGCACCGCCGCACCCGAAGGCCGCGTACTGGAACGTATTTCGGATCGGTGCAGCCTTCGCGAAGCGCAGGGCGGCATTCTGTTCCTCGAGAACGCACTGGAGCTGCCGGCGCGTGCGCAGGCGCGCCTGGTGCGTGTGCTTCGCGACCGCGAAGTTGCGGTCGCTGGTCATGCCGATCCGCAGATGCTCGACTTCCGTCCCATCGCCAGCGTCGACGGCTCAGTAGAGTCGGCACTCGACGAAGGACGGATCCGTCCCGACCTGTTCGAGCGTCTGTCGCTGGTCCGCATCGACGTTCCGGCGCTCCGTCAACGGCGGGAGGACATCCCGGTCCTCGCGATGTATTTCTTGAAGGAACTGTGCCGGTCGCACCAGATTCCCCTCAAGACCTTGACCCGGCCGGCGATTACTCTTCTGTCGGCGTTGCCTTGGCGGGGCAATGCACCAGAGCTCAGGAGTCTGCTCGAGCGGCTGGTACTGCTTGTCCCACAAGGACTTATTCGTATCGAGGACGTCCTCGCACATACGCAGCTCGAAGGCACCCTGAGCCCGTCAGGTTTCGACGCGACGCTGCGCCACGCCCGGGCGCGTTTCGAACGGGACTACATCGCGGCTGTGCTGCAGCATCAGCACGGTCGCATCGCAGAAGCCGCCAAGGTTCTCGGAATCCAGCGTACTAACTTGTATAGAAAGATGCGGCGCCTCAATCTCATGCACGGAAAGGCACGGCGAGAGTCCTGATGTATCTGCGGCGATACAGCCGTCGAGAGTCAGATACACTACTCTCGGACTTGGACTTGACCATTTGGTCTAGTCGAGCGACGATGGTTAAGCTGAACGAGTCTCTTCCCCCAGCTCGAAATCGGCTGCGCCGGCCTGTGTGGCGGCAGAAGGGTTCGACTCTCAATGATGATGCACAAGTTCGTAGCGAAGACTTTGGTCGTGACCATGGCGCTTTCGTCGGTGCCTGCGGTGGCGTTTGCCCAGCAGCCCGCGGCGCGTCCAGCGGCTCAGACGACGCAAAGCACCACGCTTGCCGGAACCGCCAAGGACGAGGCGAAGAAGCCGTTCACGGAATTTACGGTCCGCGCTCGCGACGTGAAAGCCGGCACCATCGGGGGCAGCACGCCTCTCGACGTGCAGGGCAACTTTTCGCTGATTGGTCTGAACACCCAGAATTATCTGGTGGAACTGCTGAACAAGGACGGCAAGGTGATCTGCACCGAAGGGCCGTTCGATTTGAGCAAGCAAGCCATCAAGAGCGACGTCGTGGTCGATTGCGGCGGCATCCCGGCAGCCTGGTGGCTGGTGGGCGCTGCAGCGGCCGCAGGCATCACCGCCGGTATCATCGCAACCGGTGGAACCGCCAGTCCGTCGCGCTGACATCCTCACCGGTTTCTGACCGGCTCTCCTTCGTGCGCGCCTGCGAACAACCGTTCGCGGGCGCGTTCTCGTTTTCCCCCCTCTTCATCCGTCGCCCCTCATGCGTGTTGCACAAGGCGTAGCTACGCTCGCATTCGTCTGTCTGTCACTGGCTGCATCGACGGCGCAGGCTCAGGATCAAACGGATCCGGCCGAAACCGCTCGTTTCCGCATTGGCGTCCTGCGGTTCACGCCGTCGATTGCCATCTCCAATCTCGGTGTGGATACCAACGTCTTCTACGACGCCAACAATCCGCGGCAAGACACGACGGCCGCCGTCGGACCCGCCGTCGATCTCTGGCTGAAGACCGGTCCGGCACGACTGAGCGGCAAAGCGTCGGGACAGTATCTCTACTTCAATCGATACGAGAACCAGCGCGCCTGGAACACGAACCTCGATGGCCGGTGGGAATGGCCGATGGGACGCATCGCGCCCTTCGTCGCCGGACTGCACGCCGACAACAAGGATCGTCCGGGATACGAAATCGATTCCCGCGTCAGGTTACAGCGCGAGCAGATCCGCCTGGGGACGCCGTTTCGCCTGACGGGCAAGACGCGCCTGGTCGTCGAGGCGGCGCGCGAGACCAGTCGCTACGACAAGAACGATGTGTTTCTCGGCGACCAGATCTCGCAGGGACTCGACCGCAACTTCACGGTCGAAGACGTGGAACTGCGCACCAGCCTGACGCCGCTCACCGTCTTCGTCGTTCGTGCCGAGGCGCAGCAGGACCGCTTCACATATGGTGACCAGCGCAACGCCGACAGCATCAAGGTCATGCCGGGGTTCGATCTCAAACCCGAAGCGCTCATTTCGGGACAAGTGTTCGTAGGCGTCCGGCACTTCAATGCGTTGCGATCAGAGACGCCGGACTTCACGGGCGTTGTCGCCGACGTGAACGCCACCTACACCCTGCGCGCCACGCAAGTGCAGCTGCGCGCATCGCGTGACCTCGTCTACTCGTACGAACCCTTCGAACCGTATTACGCACAACTCGATACGAGCCTGTCCGTCACCGAACGCATCACGCGCCGCTGGGATCTCGTCGGTCGCGGCGGCCGCCAGACACTGGGCTTCCGTCACGTGACCACGCTGGCACTTCCATCGCGCACCGATCGTTTGTGGCAGGTCGGCACGGGCCTCGGTTATCGACCCAGTCCGACCCTTCGCCTGGGTCTGGACGCCATCTATCTCCGGCGCGTGGCCGGATCGACCGAGTTGCAGAATTACGAGGGCCTTCGTGTTGGCGCTTCGTTCAGCTATGGGTTGAATCGATGAAAACGCACTTGCTCATCATCGCCTGTCTCCTGGGACTGCTCACCTCCGTCTCCGCGCAGACCGACTACGTCGTCGGACCGCAGGATGTGCTCACCGTCACCGTGTTCGGTGAACCCGAGCTCACGGGCAAATACACCGTCGAACAGGACGGGACGTTTACCTTCCCGCAGATCGGCCGCATCAAGGCGGGCGGCACCACGCTGCGCGCGCTCGAACAAGAGCTCAAGACGAAGCTCGCCGACGGCTACCTGAAGAATCCGCAGGTCGCGGTCGGCATCGAGAACTACCGGAGTCAACGCATCCTCGTCATCGGCGAGGTGCGCAATCCGGGCGAGTATCAGCTGAACGGCGAGATGACACTGCTGTCGGCGCTGGCTCGCGCCGGTTCGACGACGCCAAATGCGGCTCGCGAAGCCACCATCGTGCGACCACGGCGCAATCCGAAACCCGGTGAAGACCCGTCCGAGCTGATCAAGGTCGATCTCACCGCGCTGCAGGCGGGCAACATGACGTTGAACGTGTTGCTGCTCGACGGCGACACCGTCAACGTGCCCAAGGCACAGTCTGTCTTCGTGACGGGTCAGGTGAAGACGCCCGGAGCGTACGCCGTTGAACCCGGCGCCACCGTATTGCAGGTGCTCTCGCTCGCGGGCGGACTGACCGATCGCGGCTCGGACAACCGGATCCGAATCCAGCGCACCGAGAACGGCAAGAAGGTCGATGTCGCAGCGAAACTGACCGATGTCGTGAAGCCCGGAGACACGATCATCGTCCGCGAACGGTTCTTCTAGGAACGTTTATGAACACTGCCTATCGCGCCTACACCAAGTCGGGCCCCGGACAACAACAGCACGAAGAGCGGCATCTCTTGGACTACGTCCGGGTGATCTACAAGCGACGCTGGGTCGCGGTGCCCGTCTTCCTGTTGATCCTCATCCTGGGGACACTCAACGCTGCGCGCCAGACACCCATCTACCGCGCGCGAACCCAGATGATGATCGAGAAGGATTCACCCTCGGTCGCAACGCTGGACCAGATGTTCCAGGTGCAGGATGGCTGGTCGAACGACGAGTTCTACCAGACGCAGTACCGCGTGCTGCAAAGCCGCACCCTCGCCAAACGTACGCTCGACCAGATGAATCTCGGCAACGGTCCGCTCGGCAACGTGCCGCCGCCGAAGGTGTCGCTCGATCCGATCACGCTGGTCACGCAAGGCGTCTCGATGGCCTCGGCCGCCCTGACTGGCCGCCAGAAGGCGGCACCGGTGTCGACCGAACAGCACGACGCCGATGAGACGACAGCGCAGTCGGACCGCATCGACGCGTTCAAGGCCGGCATCGGCATCGAACCGATCCGCAACAGCCGCCTGGTCGACATTCTCTACACCTCCGCTGACCCGGCGTTCGCCGCCAAGGCTGCGGACGCCGTCGCCAAGGCCTACATCGCGCAGAGTCTCGAGCTGCGCTTCAGCGAATCGAAGGAAGCGGCCGACTGGCTGTCGCAGCAGTTGACCGAACAACGCAAGGCCGTCGAGTCGAGTGAAGCCGCCCTGCAGGCGTTCCGCGAGCGCAAGGGTGCCGTGTCGGTCACCGACAACGCCTCCAACATCGTCGTGCAGCGGTTGACCGACCTGAACTCGGCGTTGACCAAGGCGAAGACCGAGCGCATCAACAAGGAAGCGCTCTACAACCAGTTGAAGTCGGCTGAGGGCAGCGGTGCGCTCGATTCGATTCCTGCGGTGCTCTCGAACGACTACATCCAGAAGCTTCGCAGCGAAGTCGCGGATCTGCAGCGCCAGCAGGCGCAGCTCGCCGAGCGTTACGGCGAACGCCACGCCGAGATGATCAAGGTGCGCACGGCGATCGAGCTGGCCGATGCGAAGCTGAAGAACGAGATCTCGAAGACCGTCGAGTCGATCCGCAACGAGTTCCAGTCGGCGCTGTCAGAAGAGCGAAGCCTGCAGTCGGCACTCGACTCGCAGAAGAACGAGGCACTCAGCCTCAATCGCACCGGCATCGAGTACGGCGTGCTGCAGCGCGAAGCCGACAGCAACAAGCAGATCTACGAGAACCTGATGCAGCGCACGAAGGATGCAGGCATCTCGAGCGAACGCAAGGCCACCAACATCCGCATCGTGGACGGCGCGGAAGTGCCGCGTGTGCCGATTGCACCGAACCTGCAGCGCTCGGTGCTCCTGTCACTCGTGGCCGGACTGAGCGTCTCGCTCGGCTTCGTGTTCTTCGTCGAGTATCTCGACAGCCGCCTGAAGACGCCGAACGACATCAAACAGCACCTCGGCGTGCCGTTCCTTGGAATGATCCCCGCAGTGCCCAAGGGGAAGGAAGGACCGAACCCCCTCATTCACGTGGTCGGCCTCTCGAACTTCTCCGAGGCGTTCAAGACCGTCCGCACCAACGTGTTGTTCTCGTCGGCCGAAGACGGCGTGCGCTCGCTCGTGGTGACCAGCGCGAGCCCCGGCGAAGGCAAGAGTATCTGCTCGGCCAACATCGCGGTCGCCATGGCGCAGGCCGGTATGCGCGTCCTGCTGGTCGATGCCGACATGCGGCGGCCGCGTGTGCACGAGATCTTCGACCTGCAGCAGGAACCGGGCTTGTCGAACCTGCTGACCGGCAATGCGAGAGCCAGTGAGACCATCCAGAAGTCGTCGGTGCCCGGGTTGTGGCTCATGCCCGCTGGACACATTCCGCCCAACCCCGCGGAGCTCCTGAGTTCGCCGCGCTTCGTCGACTTCCTCGGTGCACTCGAAGATCACTTCGACTGGGTGGTGCTCGACACGCCGCCGGTCCTGGTGGTCACCGACAGTGTCATCGTCGGCAACCGCGCCACGGGCGTCGCCTTCGTTGTGGGCGCCGATCAGACCAGCCGCCACGCGGCACGCAACGCGCTGGATCAGCTCACCGGTGCGAACGTCACCGTGATTGGCGCCATCCTGAACCGCGCGGACGTGAAGCGACACTCGCACTACTACGCGTCCTATTACAGCAAGGATTACGCGCGCTACTACGTGAAGCAGTCGTCGTGAGCCCGCGTGCGCCTGCTGTATCTCACACCAACCGCCGCGATGGGCGGCGCAGAGCGAGTGCTGCTCGACCTGCTCACCCAGATGCGGCGGGCCCGGCCCGATTGGCCGATTCGACTCATCATCGGTAACGATGGTCCCCTTGCCGCTGACGCCGCGCGGCTGGGCATCGACACCATCACGCTGCCTTTCCCGCGCGACTTTGCCCGCCTCGGTGACGCCGGTCTCGCTACGCCGGCCACCTGGTTGCACTTCGTGAGGCACGCAGTCCGTGGAAGCGTCACCACCCTCCGATATCTCAAGAACCTGCGACGCATGATCTCGACGTTTGCACCGGATGTCGTGCACTCGAACGGGATCAAGATGCATCTGCTCGGTGCGCTGGCCAGGCCGTCAGGTGCCTCTCTCGTCTGGCACTTTCACGATTACCCCGGAGCGCGTCCGGTGACCCGACAACTGGTGCGCACACTCAAGAGCCGCGCGACCGTGATCGTCGCGGTCTCGAACAGCGTCGCACGAAACATTCGACAGACGGCGGGCGACCGCGTGCCTGTGGAGACCGTCTGGAACTCGGTCGACCTCGAGCGCTTCAGCCCCGAGGGTCCACAGCTCGATCTCGATGCCCTGGCGGGATTTCCGCCAGCGCCGGCCGGCACGCTGCGCATTGGTCTCGTCGCGACCTTCGCAAAATGGAAAGGTCATCAGCTCTTTCTGGACATGGTGCGTGCACTCGGTCGCGATCGCCCGTTCCGGGCCTACATCGTGGGCGGACCGGTGTACGAAACTGAGGCCAGTCAGTGGTCGATGAACGAACTGAAGGCGAGTGTCGCGGAGCGCGGCGTCTCCGATCGGGTGGGCTTGACGGGATTTGTCAAGGACACGTCCGCCGCCCTGCGCGCGCTGGATGTCGTCGTCCACACCTCCACCCTGGCGGAACCCTTCGGACTCGCCATTGCCGAAGCCATGGCGGCGGCGCGCCCCGTGGTGATCAGCGATGCAGGCGGTGTGGCGGAGCTGGTCGACAACGAATCGACCGGTCTGACCTACCGTTGCGGCGACGCGAAAAACCTGACCGACCGTGTTCGTCGTCTGCTCGACGATGGTGAACTGCGCGCGAGGCTTGGCCGCGGCGCGCACGAGGCCGCAGTCCGCCAGTTCGATCCGAGCCGAGTGACCGCGCAGATGCTCGATCTGTACGACCGCTGCCACGGACATCGCATGTGATGCGAGTGCTCGTCGCGCATTCAGGAAACCTGTACGGCGGCCTCGAGAAGGTGCTCGAGACCTTCGCGCGTGCTGCACGCACATGCGGTCGATTCGAACTCGACTTTGCGATGTGTTTCGATGGACCCGTCGCGAAGACCCTGCGGCAGCTCGGTGTCGACCCGGCTATTGTCGGTGGTGTGCGCCTGACGAGACCCGACCAGCTGTGGCAGGCGCGCAAGCGGTTTGCGGACGTGGTCTCGCGCGTGTCACCGGATGTGGTCGTCACGACCTCGCCGTGGAGTCACGTGGTGTTTGGTCCGGCAGTTCGCCGCGCTCGCCTTCCGCTTGTGCTCTGGCTGCACGACATCGTCTCCGCGTCGTCCTTGCTTGGATACCTTGCCAGCCGCCACAAACCTGACATGCTGATCTGCGACAGCAACTTCTGCGCAGCCGAAGCCAGACCTGTCTTCCCTGACGTGCCTGTTCGCACGGTCTACTACGCCGTGCAGTACCAGGATCCGAAGCGAAGTCGCGCTGACGTGCGGCGTGAGTTCGGCCTCGACGATCGCACCCGCATCATCATCAACGTTGCGCGCCTGGAGCCGTGGAAAGGGCAGCAGTTGCTCATCGACGCGCTGTCCCGCCTCCGCACGGACGCGAAGTGGGTCTGCTGGTTCCTCGGCGGTGCCCAGCGCCCTGAAGAACGCGAGTATCTGGATCGTCTGAAGCAGCGCGTCGCGTCGGCCGGACTCTCGGAGCGCGTGCACTTCCTCGGTCACCGAGACGACGTGGTCGATCTGCTGGGAGCGGCCGATCTCTACTGCCATCCGAATCTCGGCGCCGAGCCCTTCGGTCTCGCCATTGTCGAAGCGCTGCACGCAGGTCTCCCGGTGGTGGCGACGGACCTTGGTGGTCCTCGCGAAATTCTCGCGGACGGCAGCGGTCAGCTCGTGCAGCCCGACGATCCCGACGCGCTCGCCGCGGCCATCGCGCCCTGGCTCGACGCGCCACCGAGCTGCGTGAAGTCGGCGGAGGCGCGGCGAGCCCGCGCACTGGCACTCTGCGGTCCCATCGCACGGATTCTCGACTTTGCCGATGCGCTCGAGATAGCGCGTGCACCGGTGACCGCGTGATACTGCGACGTTCATACGAGTTCCACGCGCGAATCGCGCTCGGCTTCTCGCGCTCTCAACAGACGACGTCACATGGCTGACGATTTTTCACTCGGTATCGACGCATCCTTCGCCGACGCGTCTTCGCGCCGCCGACGCCGGCCGGCTCGCAAAGCCAAGCTTGTCGCGACGGAGCCGCTGCTCGACCTCGACGAGCAGGCGACCGAGGTCGCCGAGGATCCCATCAGCGCCCGCATCATCAATGTGTTTCTGGTGCTGCAGTTCCTCGGCGGCGCGTTGCTCTTCATTCCTGGCGCGCAGCTGTTCCGCGGTCCGGTTCGTGCGCTGCCATACCTTTCGTCGCTGGCGCCGCTCGCCTACTACCTTTCGCTGCGCGATCGGGGCTCGAAACCCGTGGCGGCCGGACTGGTCACCGCGTCGCTCCTGCTGCTTGCTTTGAACCTGCTGCATCCCTCGACGCAGCTCTGGGCGGGCATCGCGCAGTGCATCTTCCAGCTGTCCATTGCCGCGCCTGTGTTCTGGGCGTCGACCGCCGTGCGCTCGCCCCGCGCCCTGCATCGGCTGCTGATCCTGATCTTCCTGTTCAACGTCGCTGGTGCAGTGATGGGGATCCTGCAGGTGTACGACCCCGATCGCTTCCTGCCGGCGCAGTTCAGTCAGCAGCTTCGCGACGACTACCTGAGCTCGCTGTCCTACATCGGAAACGACGGGCGTGTGATCACGCGTCCGCCTGGCTTGAGCGACGTGCCAGGTGGTGCGGCGGTCGCCGGTGGACTGACGGCAGCCCTCGGACTGTGTCTACTGTTCAGGACGCGGCGTGCGCTCCATGCCGCCGGTCTGCTGGCGGCCATCGGCGTCGGCTTCGCAGTCGTCTATCTCACACAGGTGCGGTCTATCCTGCTGATGACCGTGGGCGCATCCGCGACGATCATCGCACTGACGCTGCGGCGTCGGCAGTTCACGCGGGTCGCTGGTCTCGTCGGCGTGAGCGGGGCGCTTCTCATGGCATCGTTCCTCTGGGCATCGTCGCTTGGCGGAGAAGCGGTGGACTCCAGATTTCTCAGCCTGCGCGGCCAGGGTGCCCTGAACGTCTATCAGGAGGAACGCGGCAACTTCATCGCGTACACAGTCGGCGATCTGCTCGATCAGTACCCGCTCGGAGCCGGCCTCGGCCGCTGGGGCATGATGAACGCGTACTTCGGTGATCCGTCTGCGTACCAGTCGGAGCCCATTCACGCGGAGATTCAGCTCACGGGATGGCTGCTCGACGGCGGTTTCCTCATGTGGTTCCTCTACGGCGGCGCGATCATCACCGCGCTCCTCATGGTGTTCCGCATCGCTGGACGCCGGCAGGATCCCGAGCTTGGTGAAGCCGCTGTGTGCGTCGGCGCCGCAGCGGTCTTCGTCGTCGGCATGAGCTTCGCCGGTCCCGCCTTCAACACTCAACTCGGTGTCCTTTTCTGGTTCCTCATAGGAGCCCTGCACGGCTCTGAAGGCAAACCCTGGCTGCAGGATCCCTTCGCTGAGCCATGACACGCACGCGTCGAATCCTGAGCAGTACGGGCATCTCGTACGTGAACCAGGCGGCGATCATGGCCCTCGGGCTGTGGCTCACGCCGTTTCTGCTGCAGCGTGTCGGTCAGCGTTCGCTCGGTCTGTGGCTCGTGGTGAATCAGACCCTGGGCTACCTGACACTGCTCGACTTTGGTGTCATCGCGATGCTGCCTCGCGAAGTGGCGGTGGCGTCGGGATTGTCCGAGCCGACGCGGCAGGCGCGTATTGCGAGCCTGGTCGATCGCGTCCGCACCATCGTTCGCTGGCAGACGCTGGCACTGGCCGTCCTGTCGCTGGCGATCTGGTGGTGGATGCCAGCAGGATGGTCGGAGCTGCGGTGGCCGCTTGCGATGGTGCTGCTGGCATTCGTCGCGTGTTATCCGCTGCGCGTGCCGAACGCGGTACTGCAGGGCCTTCAGGATCTGCCCTTCCTCGCCAAGACCCAGTTTGCCGGGTGGGCTGCCGGATCGCTGACCACCATCGTGCTCGTCGCACGTGGCAATGGTTTGCTCGGTCTGGTCGCCGGTTGGACGGTCACGCTGGTGCTGCCGGCAGTCGCCGCGTGGTGGCGTCTGCGCACCGAACACCGCTCGATCGCGAGTCATTCCGACAGCGCATCAGCGACGCCGTACCTGAAGCGGTCCGCCTGGGTCAGTGTCAGCCAGATCGCGCAGGTCTTCTTGAGCGGTTCGGACGTGATGCTGCTCGCACGGCTGCTGGGTCCAGCCGCCGTCGTGCCGTATGCCTGCACGGCCAAGCTGGTGACGGTGTTCGCGAACCACCCGCAGTTGCTGATGCACGCCGCACAGCCGGCATTGAGCGAGCTCCGCGCATCGGAATCACGCACGCGCCTGGCCAGCGTGGCTACGGCACTTTCGCAAGCGATGTTGATCATGAGTGGCGCGCTCACCATCCTGATCCTGCCAGTCAATGAGTTCTTCGTCACGAAGTGGGTCGGGCCGTCGCAGTACAGTGGACTGCCGCTCACCTTTGCCCTTGTCACGATGATGCTCATGCGCCACTGGAACGTGGCGACGATCTACACGCTGTTCTGCTTTGGATACGAACGCCAGCTCTCGCTCACCAGCCTCGCGGACGGGGCGCTTACGCTCGTCCTTACGGCAGTGCTCGTGTGGAAGTGGGGCGCGATCGGAGCGCCCATCGCGTCTGTCATCAGCGTGATACTGATTTCGCTGCCGATGAACACGCGGTCTGTCGCGCGTGAAATGGAGATGACGAGCGCTGCGTTCCTGCGACGCCTGACACCGCTGCTGGCCAGCATCGCTCTCGTCGCAGCAGCAGCCGGTCTGCTCGCCGTGCGCTATCCGGCGGTGACGTTCGGCACGGCTATCGAACGCGTCGTTCCACTCGTCATCGGCTACGCGCTGCTCGTCGCCCCGCTCGCGTGGTTCGGCCCGCTGCGCCCGTACATCCGCATGTTGCTGCACCTGCCCGACGAAACGCGCCAGGCACCTTCAGGCACGCCAGGCGACGCTGTGACTCCACAGGTCAACGTAGGCGTCCGGTGAGTTCCGCCGCGGCGGCGACCGAGAGCGAACATCGTCGGCACATCGGGAGCGTCGTCCATCTCATCCCGGCACTCTTCGACGAGCGCGACGGTGTCATCGGCGGAGCCGAGCGGTACGTCTACGAACTCGCACGCCACATGGCCGACGTCGTTCCGACGCGGCTGGTGACCTTTGGTGCAGAGGACCGAACGTGGCGCGAAGGCGCGCTGACAATCAGGGTGCTCGGTCATCCCTGGCACGTGCGGGGGCAACGCTTCAACCCGTTTGATGTGCGCATCGCCACCGAGGTGACCGGCTGCGATGTCGTGCACTGCCACCAGCAGCACATTGCCGCCAGCAGCTTCGCGGCCCTCGTGGCTCGCGTCACAGGGCGACGATCGTTCTGCACTGACCTGGGTGGTGGCGGTTTCGATGTGTCGACGTACATCTCGACCGACGCGTGGTACGCCGGGCATCTGCACATCAGCAATTACAGCCGACGCATCTTCGGACACGAGGGTCGAGCGTGGGCGCATGTCATCGGTGGCGGTGTTGATACGCTGCGCTTCGCGCCAGCGACGGTCGAGCGTCGCGGACATGTCGTGTTCGTCGGACGTATCCTGCCGCACAAGGGCATCGACGGTCTCATTCGGGCGCTGCCTGCCAACTTGCCGGCCCGCGTGATCGGACGCGCGCCTGACGCGCGCTATCTGTCTGACCTCCATGCGCTCGCCGCCGGCAAACCGGTCTCCTTCGAACATCACGTGGACGATGACGGGATCGTATCGGCCTATCGATCCGCACGCTGCGTCGTCCTGCCGAGCGTGTACGACGACATGTACGGCCAACACACGAACGTGCCGGAGTTGCTCGGACAGACACTGCTCGAAGGCATGGCCTGCGGCACGCCAGGCGTGTGCACCAATGTCGCGAGCCTTCCCGAGATCGTGCGACACGGCGAAACGGGGTTCATTGTCCCGGCGCACGATACGGAGACGATGCGTGCCACCCTGCTGCAGTTGCGCAGTGATGACCGCCTCGTTGAACAACTCGGTGCGGCAGCCGCAAAGGACGTGACCGCGCGTTTCAGCTGGCCGACTGTCGTTCAGGCATGCCTTGGCCACTACAGCGCTGGCGACAGAGCATCATGAACGCCGTGCGAGCCGAACGGGGCACCGACTACGGGACATCGGCGTGCTCTGGGCCTTCCTCTGACATGTCGTCGGCCAGCGTCGTCATCGCATCGAGAGACCGGCCAGACGACCTTGCCAGATTGTTGGGATCGATCCGCGCACAGACGCTGCAGCCACGCGAGGTCATCGTCGTCGACGACGGCTCTTCACCGGCGCTGCCCCGGCTGAACGGCACGTGGCAGATTCGCAGCGAGCGGTCAGAAGGCGCCTGCAGAGCGCGCAACCGTGGCATCGCGACTGCGACAGGCAAGTACGTGTTCATCTTCGATGACGACGCCGAACTGAGGGATCCGCGGCTACTCGAACGCGCCGTTCGAGCGGCGGACTCGATGCCCCGGCTGGGTGCGCTGGCGATCCGGCAGCTGCAGCCCGACGGCCATGTGCACTGGATGCAGCCCGGTAGCGGTGAAGAGATGAGGCTGGTGCCGTCATTTCTCGGCTACGGCGCGTTGCTCGTGCGGGAGGCCGTTCAAGCAGTCGGCGGATTCTTCGAACCTCTGGGCTACTACTACGAAGAGAATGAGCTGTCGCTTCGTCTCATCGACGGGCATTTCGAGGTGGCGTACGACCCTCAGATCGGTGTGATTCATCATCAGAATGCTGCTGGGCGGAGTGAGCGACTGATACATCGTCTCTGCTGGCGCAACAACATGGCGGTCGTCGTCGCACGCTATCCGGCGTACATCGTGCCGCTCGAGTTGCTGCGTGTGACGGTCAGGTGGATCCGCCTGGCCCAGCAGTGGCGTCACTTCATGGCGAGCGATCTGGGCTGGGGATGGGCATCGCTGATGCGGCAACTTCCCGAACTCCTGCGACGTCGAGACGTCGTCAGAATGCAGACGCTGCTCCTCGTTCGTCACCTCGCCAGAACGCTAACCACTCCGACCCGAATTCTGTAGCGACCTGTTCATGGCTGCCGCAACATCGAATCAGAGGGGCCCATGCTGCAATACGACGTCGAACGCACCCGGCGGTGCCTCGCGGTCGTCGAACGCAGAGGCAGCCGCACACGCATCTGACGACGATGCAGGCAATGCGGTCTCCCTCTAACGTAACGTGGACGATGACGGAGTCATGTCAGCGTGTCGGTGGGCAGGCTGCGAGCGTGTTCGACGACGTGTACGTCCAACACAAGAACGTGCCCGGGTTACTCGCAGAGACACTGCTCAAGGGCATGGCCGCGGCACGCCGGGCGTGTGCACCAACGCCGCGAGCCTTCCCGAGATCGTGCGGTACGGCGAAACGGGGTTCAGTGTTCCGGCGCACGATCCGGAAACACTTATCGCAACCCCGCTGCAGTTGCGCAGTGGTGACCGCCTCGTCGAACAGCCCGGAGCGGCAGCGGCAAGGGACGTGACCGCGCTTTTCAGCTGGCCGACGGTTATTCAGGCGTGCCTGGGTCGCTACAGCACGAACGGCAGGCGGGCGTGAACGCCGCGCGCGCCGAACACGGCACAGACCAGTGGCACATCATCACGTGCGAGTACCCGCCCCAGATAGGCGGCGTGAGCGACTGCACCGCAACGTACGCGGCACTGCTCGGCGCCTCGCTTCCAACGCACGTCTGGTGTCCTGCCGTCGACGCAGCTGATGTGGCGGCACCACCTGGAGTCCAGATTCATCGGGAACTGGGCAGCTTCTCGATCGCCGATCTTCGGCGAGTCGGAAAGCTGCTCAATCAGCGCCCCGCCACGCGGCGCCTGTTCGTGCAGTGGGTGCCACACGGCTACGGACACCGAAGCGTCAACCTGCCGATCGCATGCTGGCTGCTGACACGCGCGTGGTGGTATCGCGACGATCTTCAAGTGCTGGTACACGAGCCGTGTGCGCCGCTGAGTCTCCGTCCTGCTCATCTGGCCGCGGCGCTGCTGCACCGGCTCATGCTCGTGCTCGTGTGTCTCGGCGCGAGCACGGTGTGGGAGAGCACGCCCAGCTGGGAGCCGGTCATCAGACCGTTTCTCCTGGGACGAACGCGCCCACGCTGGCTGCCCATCCCGGCCGCCACGGCGACCTTACCGCTTCAAAGCCACTCGCCGCGGTCAAGTGATGGTCCCGCGGTTGTTGGACACTTCGGAACGTTCTCCCCGTCTGTGACACCGCTCCTCGAGCCAGCCTTGATGACGGTGCTCGAGCGCTCCGCAGCACACGTGCGGTTGATTGGTCGCGGCAGCGACCGCTTCAGAAGCGACGTCGCGCGGCGACGTCCAGAGTTTGCGGTCCGACTGCACGCGTCCGGCATCGTGCCCGTCGACGCGCTCGCGGCCGAGCTCTCGGCGTGCGACATCATGGTGCAGCCGTATCCCGACGGCATCAGCGCCAGACGAACGTCCGCGCTGGCCCTGCTGCGCGCCGGACTGCCCGTCGTAACAAACCTCGGGCAACTCTGCGAACACTTCTGGCAACGCGAGGACGCCGTGGAACTGGCGCCTTCGCCCGACGGCGTCCAGCTTGGCGACGCCACGCTACGGCTGCTCGCCGACGCACCGAGACGCGCCGCGTTGTCTGCCAATGCACAGTCGATGTACGCGCGCTACTTCGATACGTCGCACATCGCTGCTGCGCTCCTGCGCGGCGTTCCACACACGCCGTGGGCCTCATGACACGCACCCGGACGACGGTATGCGGCGAGCGACGATCGTGACCTGGACACCGCGTCGTGCACGTCGTACCAGTGGGGTTCGGTGGTGGCGTCTCCTGCTGCTCGCTGGTCGTCGGTGGCGCCACGCCGCACGTTTTTCGTCGCTGCTCGAAGAGCGCGCGCAGGGCAGGCCGGTCTCGTTCCGCGAAGACCTGGACGATGCGGCGATGGTGCAGGCGTACAGACGCGCACTGTGTGTGGTGCTGCCAAGCGTGTTCGAGAGTGTCGTCGGCGAAAAACACGCACTGCCCGAGTTACTCGGTCAAACAGTGCTCGGAGGCATGGCGTGTGGCACGCCGGCCACTACGACCTCGGTTGCCAGCATCCGGAAGTCGTGGAGGACGGCGTGACCGGCGTCGTCGTGCAGCGCTGTCTGGATATCTACGGTCATGCGGCATGACAGCCACACTGCAGACCACGAATGGCGACGCTCGTGCGACAGTTGGTCCACGAACGCGCGCCGAGCGATCCTTCCGGAT
>Ga0209023_10001880_pt1 | contig 27213 bp, 24 predicted proteins | sample LakOneMetagenome_FD_187468 | JGI IMG/M metagenome (GOLD analysis project Ga0209023, IMG submission 187468) | Freshwater and sediment microbial communities from Lake Erie, Canada (SPAdes) (version 2) | ecosystem: Environmental > Aquatic > Freshwater > Lentic | place: Lake Erie, Canada...
TCGGCCAACACCGGCCACTTCTACACCACCGACAAGAACAAGAAGAACACGCCGAACAAGATGGAGGTCAAGAAGTACGACCCCGTCGTGCGCAAGCACGTGATCTACAAGGAAGGCAAGATCAAGTGACGTGACGGCGCGTTCGCGCACGATGCGAACGCCTTTGCCGGAACGTCATCCCCGCGCAGGCGGGGATCCAGTTCTTCCGCTTCGTTCGAAGTCGAAAAGAAACCCGCCTACCGGCGGGTTTCTTTTTATTCGCGACGAACAACCGCCTCAGCGCGCGATCGTCACCGCCTGCGTCTTGCTCGCGGTCGCGCCGTCGTCGTCGGTGACGGTCAGCGTGACGTTGTAGGTCCCGGCCGCGGGGTACGCATGCGTCGGGCTGGTCATCGTCGAGCTCTTGCCGTCGCCGAAATCCCATGCGTGCGCGACGATGCTGCCGTCGCTGTCGCGGGATCGGTCGGTGAAGGCGGCGGTGCGACGCACGACCCTGCTGCGGAAGTTCGCGACCGGCGGCGCGTTGGTCGGTCCGGCGCTGCTGGTCTTGCCCACTTCGCCGGCGAAGGCCAGGGCGAACTGCGCGAACTTGACGCTGTGTTGCGCCGATTCGCCGAGGAAGGTGAGCGTGTCGCCGGTGGTGTGGATCTTGGGGTTGTAACCGCGGAACGCGGGCGTGTTCTCGCCGGTTTCGTCGCCGGCCTCGAACATCATCGCCGCCGGATAACCCGCGCTGGTCCACGACGCATGGTCGGAACAGCCATAGCCGCAGGTGATGGTGCCGCGACGCAGGCCCATCGGCGCGAGGTAGGCGTCGAACAGGCGGTTGAAGAACTGCTTGAGGCTGGCGTTGGAGTAGTCGGTGACCAGTTGCATGTCCTCGGGCGAACCGACCTGGTATTCGGTCATGTCCAGCTGCAGCGCGCCGACCACGTTGACGCCGTCGGCCTTGAACTTCTGCGCGATCGCGTTCGAGCCGCGCAGGCCCGCTTCCTCGGCCGCGTAGGCCATGAACTTGACCGTGCGCTGCGGCTTCCAGCCGCTCGCCAGCGCGATGCGCAGGGCCTCGGTCAGCGTCGCCACCCCGGAGGCGTCGTCGTCGGCGCCGGGCGCGACCATCTCGGGATTGCCGCCACCGCTGTCGTTGACCGAATCCAGGTGCGCGCCGAGCACCACCACTTCGCCCGGCAGCTCGTTGCCCTGGATGGTGAGGATCACCGACGGCTGCGTGGAGCAGTTCGTGCAGCCGGTGAACAGCTCCGTGCTCACGTCGCTGCGCCCGGCGGCGAGGGTTTCCCAGCGCGACTTGATCCATTCCGCGGCGGCCTTGCCGTAACTGCTGGCGTAGTAGCGGTTCTTGTAGCCCGACAGCGTGTTGATGGTGTCGTAGATGCCGGACTCGGTCGCCTGCGGCAGCCACGGGTTCACCGTCGCGGCATTGTCGATGGTGTAGCTGATCGCCAGCGCGCGCGCGGCGAACGCCGAACGGTCGTTGGCGATGAAGCGGTCGGCCTCGGCGCGGGTGGCGAACGCGAAGTAGCCGCCGCAGCGCAATTCGCGCTGGTGGATCAGCCCGCTGACGGCGTCGAGCATGTGGGCTTTGGTTTCGGACACGACCAGTTCGTTGCCGAGGCTGTCGCGGCGCGAGGCGGGGTTGCGCACCAGCGCGTGCACGGTGTCGAAGGTCTTGCGCGAGGTGACGATGAACACCGGCGCGAACAGGTCTTCGGCGGGATGCGCCTGGGCGGCCTGCCCGTTCGGGGCCGGCGGCGCGGCGAAGGCGGCAGGCGCCGGCAGCAGACCGGCGGACAGCAACGCGAGGACGATAGGCAACGCTTTCATCGGTTTCCCCTGGGTGGTGGCGCGCCTCCCGGGCGGGAGGCGATCCATCGTTTTACGCGTCACGCCGCGACTTCACCAGCGCATCCACGACTGAAGGATCGGCCAGCGTCGAGATGTCGCCGAGCTGGTCCGGTGCATTCTCCGCGATCTTGCGCAGGATGCGGCGCATGATCTTGCCGCTGCGGGTCTTCGGCAGGCCGGGCGCCCACTGGATGTGGTCGGGCGTGGCCGTGGGGCCGATCTCGCCGCGCACCTGCTGCACCAGCGCCTTGCGCAATTCCTCGCTGGCCTCGACATCCTGCTTCAGCGTCACGTAGGCATAGATGCCCTGGCCCTTGAGATCGTGCGGGAAGCCGACCACCGCCGCTTCGGCGACGTCGTGGTGAGAGACCAGCGCGCTTTCCACCTCGGCCGTGCCGATGCGATGGCCGCTCACGTTGATCACGTCGTCGACGCGCCCGGTGATCCAGTAATCGCCGTCGGCGTCGCGGCGGCAGCCATCGCCGCTGAAATACATGCCGGGATAGGTCTTGAAGTAGGTATCGATGAAACGCTGGTGGTCGCCGTACACCGTGCGCATCTGCCCGGGCCAGGAATCGAGCAGCACCAGGTTGCCTTCGGCCTCGCCCTCGAGCAGCGCGCCGTTCGCATCGACCAGCGCGGGGCGCACGCCCGGCAGCGGTCGCATCGCGGAACCGGGTTTCAGGGCGGTGGCGCCGGGCCGCGGCGAAATCAGGATGCCGCCGGTCTCGGTCTGCCACCAGGTGTCGACGATCGGGCAGCGCGAATCGCCCACGGTTTCGAAATACCAGCGCCACGCTTCCGGGTTGATCGGTTCGCCGACGCTGCCGAGCAGGCGCAGCGATTTGCGCGAAGCGCGCTTCACCGGCGCTTCGCCCTCGCGCATCAGCGCGCGGATCGCGGTCGGCGCGGTGTAGAAGATGCTGACGCCGTGCTTGTCGATGGCCTGCCAGAAGCGCGACGAATCCGGGAAGTTGGGAATGCCCTCGAACAGCACTTCGGTCGCGCCGTTGGCCAGCGGCCCGTACACGATGTAGCTGTGGCCGGTGACCCAGCCGACGTCCGCGGTGCACCAGAACACGTCGTCCTCGCGCAGGTCGAACACGATGTCGTGCGTGTACGCCGACCACAGCAGGTAACCGGCCGTGGTGTGCAGCACGCCCTTGGGCTTGCCGGTGCTGCCCGAGGTATAGAGGACGAACAGCGGATCCTCCGCGTTCATGCGTTCGGGTTCGCACTGCGCCGGCTGACCGTCGACCACCGCGTCGTACCAGCGGTCGCGCGGCATCTGCATGTCGACCGCGCCGCCGGTGTGGCGCACGACCAGCACGGTTTCCACCGAATGGGTACCCGGCAATTTCAGCGCGGCATCGACATTCGCCTTCAACGGCACGGTCCTGCCGCCGCGCCGGCCCTCGTCGGCGGTGATGATGAGCTTGCTGCCGCAGTCGCCGACGCGATCGGCGATGGAATTCGGCGCGAAGCCGCCGAACACCACCATGTGCACCGCGCCGATGCGCGCGCAGGCCAGCATCGCCACCGCCGCCGCCGGGATCATCGGCAGGTAGATGGTGACGCGGTCGCCCTTGCGCACGCCGAGGCTGCGCAGCGCGCTCGCCAACTTGCAGACGCGTTCGTGCAGTTCGCGATAGGTGATGCGTTCGCCGGGGGAATCCGGATCGTCCGGCTCGAACAGCAACGCGATCTTGTCACCGCGCGTGGCGAGGTGGCGGTCGAGGCAATTGACGCTGGCGTTCAATTCGCCATCGGCGAACCAGCGGATGCGGAAATCATCCGCATCGAAATCGACATCGCGAACCTGCGTCGGCGGCTTGAACCAGTCGAGCCGCTTCGCTTCTTGCGCCCAGAACGCATCCGGATCGACGATCGAGGCTTCGTATTCGTGCCGCGCCTGTTCCGGCCCGGTCGTCCGCGGCCCCGCGAAACCCGCGGGCACCGGAATCACGTCGCTGGACATCGCCGCGTTCTCCATCGGGGATGCCCCGAGTGTAGCGCCGGCGTGCCGGGCGGGCCGTCAACGCGGCGGCGCGGCGAGTTCCTTCGTGCCGAGGTAGCCGTCGTGGTTCGCGTCCTGGCGGCGGAAGGCCTCGGCCAGGCGCGCGCGATGCTGTTCGCGGGTAATGGGCGCACCGCGCCCACCGGGCTGTTCCGCCGGCGACAACACGCCGTCGCGGTCGTGATCCATCGCGTCGAAGGCGTAGCTCAGCCAGTCCTGGTATTCGACCAGCGACACGCGGCCGTCGCGGTCCGCGTCCATGCGCGCGAGGTACTCGCCGCTGGACGCGACTTGCGCGAACGCGACGGCGGGCGCCAATGCGGCCGTGCTTGCAACGGCCACGCATGCGACGGCGAATGCGCGCCGCATGCGCAGGTCAGGCGCGGGTGGCCTGCAGCGAATAGCCCTTGAGCCGCGCGGCATAGTCCTGCAGCGTGCGGATGCCGCTGGCTTCGGCCTCGCGGCACCAGGCCTGCAACTGGTGCAGGCGTTCGGCGGCGTCGTGGCTGCGCGCAGTCAATACCTGCGCGAGCCGCACGCGGGCCTCGACCACGGCGCGGATGCGCGGCGATTCCTCCACCCACGCGTGCATCTGCGCGCGCGCCTCCGGCTTCAGCCAGCGGCCGTCGTCGGCGAGGCCGTGGCGCAGCTTGCGCGGCAGCAGGCGGCGCAGGCGCATGCCGCGCGCGGCGGCCTCTTCCTGCAGCGCCGGCGCCAGCACGCCGCGCTTGAAGTCGGTCATGGCCTGGAAACGATGCGCGAGCAGCGCCTTCATCGTGTCCATGTCCGGCACCGGGATGTTCGGGCGCACGTCGAGCGCTGGCGCGACGCGCAGCACCTTGGCCAGGCCCAGCGCCTGCGCGCCGCGGATGGCCGCCCAGCCGATGTCGAATTCCCACTTGCGCAGCGCGAACTTGGCCGAGGACGGGAATGCATGATGGTTGTTGTGCAGTTCCTCGCCGCCGATCCACACGCCCCAGGGCGAGAGGTTGGTCGCGGTGTCGTCGGTCTCGAAGTTGCGATAACCCCACCAGTGGCCGAGGCCATTGACCACGCCCGCGGCCCAGAACGGGATCCACGCCATCTGGATCGCCCAGATCGCCACGCCCCACAAGCCGAACAACGCGAAGCTGATGAACAGCAGCAGGGTCGGGCCCAGGGTCGCGTGCGGCGTGTAGAGCTTGCGTTCGATCCAGTCGTCCGGGCAGCCCTTGCCGTACTGCTCGATCGACGCGCGGTCGGCGCGCGCTTCGCGGTACAGCTCGACGCCGTGCCAGAACACGTTGCTGATGCCCTTGACCACCGGGCTGTGCGGATCCTCTTCGGTCTCGCACTTCGCGTGGTGCTTGCGATGGATCGCCGCCCATTCGCGCGCGATCATCGAGGTGGTGATCCAGTTCCAGAAGCGGAAGACGTGCGCCAGCAGCGGATGGAAGTCGACGCCGCGGTGGGCGATGCTGCGGTGCAGGTACAGCGTCACCGAGAAGATGGTGAGCTGGGTCGCGACCAGCAGGTACACGGCGAGGGTGATCCAGCCGGGCTGGACCAGGCCGCCGGTGAGGAAGTCGAGCAGGGAAGCGGGCATGTCGGGCTCTCGAGGCGCCGGGAAGCGCACCGCACATGATGGGGCCTGCCGCCGCCCGCGTCACCCGTGGGCGGCGTATGTTGTTCATTCGCGGGAAATTTCCGGGCCTTCGTCCCGGTTTTGCCGCCCCGGGCCATGTGCCCTCGCCCGCAACGGCGGACCCGCCCGCGATTACCGGCCGATGGGGGTCCTGTCCGCCATGCGCTGCGCCGGGCTGCCGCAGCCCACCGGCGCGCCGATGACATCGGCCACCTCGTCCCAGAGCTGCCTCAGTTCGCCCCGCAGCTCCGATGGCGCGGCCTGCTGGTAGGCCAGGAAGACGGCGGCGATCCCGTTGTCGTAATCGACCCAGGGCGAACTGCCGAAGACCCCGGTGCTGGACACCCGGGTTGCGACGCCGTTGCAATCGACCATGTTGACCCATTCGCCGTAGCCGTAGCCATAGGCTTCCGGGTAGGGATCCGCATCCGGATCCACCGGCACGCCGTTGGTGTGGTCGCGCTGCATGTCGGCGATGCTGGCGGGCGACAGGTACGGCTTGCCGCCGTACATGCCGCGTTGCAGGACCATCTGCACCACGATCGCGTAGTCGTGCTGGTTGGAGCGCGCGCCGCCGGCGATGATCGGGTTGTTGAACGGGCGACCGCGCTTGTCGACGCCGAAGTCGGTCTTGGTTAATCCCAGCGGCTGGGTCAGTTCGGACTTGAGCAGTTCATCCCAGGTCTCGCCCGTGGCCCGCTGCGCCATGGCGCCGGCTACCTGCATCGAATTTTCGCCATAGGCGAACAGCGTGCCCGGGGTCGAGGCCAGCGGCGTGCCCAGGATCTGCCTGGCGCAATCGTCCAGCGCCATGTTCCGGTTCGGATAGTCGAGGCAGTCGTCGCTGATCGCGCTCATCCCGGAGGTGTGGCTAAACAACTGGCCCAGCGTGATCGCGCCCTTGACCGCGTCCGCGTTCGGATAATCCGAACCGTAGTAGTCGGCGACGGTGTCGTCCCAGCTCATCCGCCCCTCTTCCACCAGCCGCTGCAGCACCAGCGCCGACAGCCACTTGCTGGCCGAGGCGATCGGCACCGTCGGGCTGACCCGCGAATAGCTGCCGAAGCTGTGCCGGTAGATCGCCTTGCGGTTCTGGATGACGACCAGCGACGCACCCTTCAACGGGTAATCCCCCGATTTCCCGACGAAGGTATTGACGTAGTCAGTGACCGGCTGGAAGTCGTAGGTCTGCGCCTGCGCCGCGGAGGCAAAGCCGAGCAATGCAATGGGCAGCAGCAAGAAACGGCGCATGGCGGATCCCCCCGAGGTGCCTGTCTGGATGACAACGATAACGCGTCGCCGAACCGGACACCTCTCCGCCGCCTGACGTATCGCACATGGCGCCATCGGCGGCGTATGTTGCTCGTCCGCGCGAATGCCCCGGACCAGCATGCCCGAACTCCCTGAAGTCGAAACCACCCGCGCCGGACTCGCCCCGCATCTCGAGGGCCGGCGCGTGCGTTCGGTATTGCTGCGCCGCCCGGATCTGCGCTGGCCGATCCCGCCCGAGATCTCCGACCTCCTGCCCGGGCAGCGCATCGCCGCGGTGCGCCGCCGCGCCAAGTACCTGCTGTTCGACACCGCCACCGGCAGCGCCCTGCTGCACCTGGGCATGTCCGGCAGCCTGCGCGTCCTGCCGGCGAAGACGCCGGTGCGCGAACACGACCACGTCGACCTGGCGCTGGACTCGGGTCGGGTGTTGCGCTTCAACGACCCGCGCCGCTTCGGCTGCCTGCTGTGGCAAGCTCCCGGCGAAACCCACGAGCTACTGGCCGGACTGGGGCCGGAGCCGCTGTCGGACGATTTCCACGGCGATCACCTGTTCGCATGCAGCCGTGGCCGCAGCGCACCGGTGAAAAGCTTCCTCATGGACCAGAAGGTCGTGGTCGGCGTCGGCAACATCTACGCCGCCGAAGCCCTGTTCGCCGCCGGCATCTCGCCGCTGCGCGCCGCCGGCAAGGTCTCGCGCGAACGCTACGCGGCGCTCGCCGAGGAAGTGAAACGCATCCTCGCCCACGCCATCGCCCGCGGCGGCACGACGCTGCGCGATTTCATCGCCCCGGACGGCGCGCCGGGGTATTTCGAACAGGAACTGGCCGCTTACGGCCGCGGCGGCGAACCCTGCCCGCGCTGCGGACGGCCGCTGAAGCAGGCGATGATCGGCCAGCGCGCCAGCGTCTGGTGCGGGCACTGCCAGCGCTGAAAGCGCGTCCGCGGGCCGGCGGTATAGTGGCCGCGGGCGCGGGGAGGCGCGAATGGCGGAATCCGGCGACATCACCCAATTGCTCGGCGCCGCGCGCGATGGCGATCGCGATGCGCTGGGACAGGTGCTGTCCACGCTCTACCACGAGTTGCACGCCATGGCCCGGCGCCAGCTCGCCGGCCAGCGCGGGCACACGCTCGACGCGACCGCGCTGGTGCACGAGGCCTACCTCAAGCTCACCGGCCGGCGCGAGGTCGAGTTCAGCGACCGCGCGCATTTCTTCGCCTACGCCGCCTCGGCCATGCGCAGCGTGGTGGTGGATTACGCCCGCCAGCGCCTCGCGCAGAAACGCGGCGGCGACCTGCATCGCGTCACCGACCTGCCCGACGACCTCGAGTCCGCGCTGCGCGTCGACGACGAAACCCTCGGCCTCGACGCAGCCCTGACCAAGCTCGCGGCGATCGATCCCAAGCTCGCGCAGGTGGTGGAACTGCGCTACTTCGGCGGCCTCTCCGAACTGGAGATCGCCGGCCTGCTCGAGCGATCCGAGCGCAGCATCCGCCGCGACTGGCAGAAGGCGCGGATGTTCCTGCTCGCTTCGCTCAAGGAAGCCTGAGCCCGGCGCGCATGGATGCCGAGCGCTGGCAACGGCTGTCACCCCTGCTCGACGCGTTGCTGGAGCTGGATGCGGAAACGCGCACGCGCAGCCTCGCGTTGATGCGCGAGGAAGATCCGCAGACCGCCGACGACCTCGAGGCGCTGCTCGCCGAGGAAGCCGGCAACGACGAATTCCTGAGCGAACCGCTGCTCGCCGCGCCCGGCCCGCGCCCTGGCGCGAGCATCGGCCCGTACCGGCTCGAACGCCTGCTCGGCGAAGGCGGCATGGGCCAGGTCTGGATGGCCTACCGCGACGACGGCCTGTACCAGCGCCGGGTCGCGCTGAAGCTGCTGCGCCCGGGCCTGGCCGACCCGAACCTGCGGCTGCGCTTCACCCGCGAACGGCAGATCCTCGCGCGGCTGGAGCACGCCAACATCGCGCGCCTGCTCGATGCCGGCGCCACCCAGGACGGCCAGCCCTACCTCGCGCTGGAATACGTCGACGGCGAACCGATCACCGACTGGTGCCAGCAACGGCAACCTCCGCTGGCGCAGCGGCTCGCGCTGTTCCTGCAGACCTGCGATGCGGTCAGCCACGCGCACGCGAACCTGATCGTGCACCGCGACCTGAAGCCGTCGAACATCCTCGTCACCGCGCTCGACGACGTGCGCCTGCTCGATTTCGGCATCGCCAAGCTGCTCGACAACCCCGAAGCCGTGCTCGACAACACCCGCACCGGGTTGCGCGCCTTCACCCTGCACTACGCCGCGCCCGAGCAGATCCGCGGCGAGCCGGTCACCACCATGACCGACGTGTATTCGCTCGGCGTCGTGCTGTACGAACTGCTGACCGGGAGCAAGCCGTACAAGCCGCGGCGGCCGACCGACGCGGAATGGGAGGAAGCGATCCTGCACACCGACCCGCAGCGCCCCTCTCAGGTGCTGCAGCGCGCGGCCGACGTCGAACCGGAACATGCGCACGCGCTGCGCAGGTTCGCGCGCCAGGTCGCCGGCGACCTCGACAACATCGTGCTGAAGGCGCTGGCCAAGCAGCCCGAGCGGCGCTACCCCTCGGTCGAGGCGCTGGCACTGGATGTGCGCCGATTCCTCGATGGCAAGCCGGTGCAAGCGCGCCCGCACAGCGTCGAATACCGCCTGCGCAAGTACGTGCACCGGCACCGCTGGGCGCTGTCGACCGCGCTGCTGATGCTGCTGGTGCTCTCCACCGCGCTCGGCATCGTCGCCTGGCAGGCGCGCGAAGCCCTGCGCGAGGCCGCGCGCGCGCAGGCGATGCAGGATTTCGTGGTCGGCCTGTTCCAGAACGCGGGCGAAGCGCCCAACCCCGGCAGCGTCGACGTGCGCCGCCTGCTCGACGCCGGCATCGTGCGCGGCGACCGCGAACTCGCGCGCCAGCCCGAGGCGCGCGCCGAGCTCTACGGCGTGGTCGCGCGCCTGCGCATCGGCCTCGGCGACTACGGTTCCGCCTACGACCTGCTGCGCCGCGAAGCGCAGGTCGTGGCCGGCCTCGACCGCCCGCCCGCCGGGCTCCTGCTCGCGCTGTACACCGACATCGGCCATGTCCAGCGCCTCATCGCGCAACCTGGCGAATGCCTGCAGACATTGCAGCCGCTGGAGGCGCGCGCGCGCCGCGAACAGGCGCGATTGCCGGTGCAGGTCGCGGATTTCTATTCCGAATTCGGGCGCTGCAAGCGCCACGCCGGCGACCGCGACGGCGCTGCCGCGCTGTTCAACCGCGCGCTGGCGATCCATCGCGACACGCTCGACGACGAAACCGGCGCGATCGAGAACCTCGTCGACCTCGCCGACCTGCGCAAGGACGCCGCCGACAACGCCGGCGCGCTGGCCGGCTACCGCGAAGCGCTGTCGAAGCTGCAGGCCGGGCCGGGCATGCGACATCCGCTGGCGGTGGAACTGCTGCGCAACCTGTGTTCGCTGGAACGCATCGCCGGCGAGATGGCCGCGGCGCAGCGCGATTGCCAGGCCGCGCTGTCGCTGGCCGAAAGCGTGCTCGGCCCGCAGCACCGCGAAACCCTCGACGCGGGCCGGCAATGGGCGGCGATGCTGGTCGACCTCGGTCGCCTGCGCGAAGCCGATGCGGCCTTCACCCACAGTCACGAATGGCTGTCCGAACGCCTCGGCCCGCGCAGCGAGGACGTGGCGGTGGACGACAACAACCTCGCCATCGTCGCTTGGCAGCGCGACGACATTCCGGCCGCGATCGCTTCCATCGACCATGCCATCGGCATCTGGAGCGACGAGGGGCAACCTCTGCGGCTGGCATCGGCGCTGTTCAACAAGGCGCTGATCCTGCACGACGGCGGACGCGATGCCGAAGCGCTGCCGCTGGCCGAACGCAGCCGTCGCCTGCGCGTGCCGCTGCTCGGCGGCGAACATGCGCTGGTCGGGGAATGCGACCGCCTGCTCGGCGAAATCCATGCCGCGCTGGGCGACCCGCGCGCGGGGGCCGAACTGCAGCGCGCGGTGCGGGTGCTCGACACCGCCTACGGCCCGACCAAACCGTCGGCGCGCCGTGCGCAACTGTCGCTCGCGCAATTCCAGGCCCAGCATGGAAACAGCGCCGCGCTGGCGCAACTCGATGGACTCGGCAGGCTATCCGCGAACAATTTCGAACTGCGCAAGGTCGCGTGGCAGGCCCGCGCCGAGGCCGCGGGCCTGCGCTGCCACGGCCCGCAGCGTCCGGCGGCGATCACTGCGCTGCGCGCGCTCGACGGCGAAATCCGCGCGGCCCTGCCCGAAGGCGGCAGCGTGGCGCGCGATGTCGCGGCGATCGCGGCGCGCTGTCGCTGAAGGGACGGGTACGTGGCCTTCCTCGCCTTCCTGCTGGTCCTCGCCATCGGCTTTGCCATCGACACCGCGTTCGTCGCGTTGTTCCACGCGCACAGGGCCGGGAAATTCGACATCCTGCGCGACGACGACGGCATGTTCGGCTTCGCCACCGACACCGGCCGGTTCAACGTCTATCCCGAACAGCGCAAGCTCGGCTATACCGTCGGCGCACAGCGCGGGACATTGGCGTTCGACGAACTGGACGGTATCGAATACCGGGGCGAAGAACGCCACGCGCTGCTCTCTGAACTCTTCTTCGGATTCAACCTCACCGACTTCATGGGCCGTTATCGCGATACGCGCGAGTGGTTTTCCATCGCCGTGGTCGCGCACGGGGGACGCCGCATCCCACTCTATCTCGGCAGCCGCTGGCAACGCCGCGAATTCCTGATGGGCTGGTACATCGAGCTGCAGTCCGCGCTGCTCTCCCGACTCGGCTTGCTCAAGGACACCGAGGCCGAAAGCCGCGAGGCCTACGAACTGATCCGTTCCCGCCTGGGCAACCTGCGCGCATTGTGAAGGGACTTCTCCCGCAGGAGCGGCGTTGGCCGCGATGAATCTTGCGAGTACGCATGTCGCGGCAGGAGCCGCTCCTACAGCGGCAACACATCCTGCTGCAGTTCGACCCGACCTTCGCCACGCATGATCTTCTTGAATTCCGCGCGCGACACCGACACGTAGCGCTCGTTGCCGCCGATCTCGACCTGCGGTCCCTGCTGCACCGCGCGTCCCCGTTCGTCCACGCGCACCGTCATCGTCGCCTTCTTGCCGCTGTGGCAGATGGTCTTGATTTCGTCGAGCTCGTCCGCCCACGCCAGCAGCGCCGCGCTGCCCTCGAACAACTCGCCGCGGAAATCGGTGCGCAGGCCGTAGCACAGCACCGGCACGCGCAGCGCATCCACCACCTCGCTCAATTGCCAAGCTTGCGCCTTGGTGAGGAATTGCGCTTCGTCCACCAGCACGCAGTCGAGCTTGCCGCATGCGGCGATGTCGGCGCGCACCCGCTGTTCGAGGTCGTCCTCGCGGCCGAATCCCGCGGCCTGCGCGCGCAGGCCGATGCGCGAGGCGACGATGCCGTCGCCGGAACGGTCGTCCAGGCGCGGGGTCAGGATCAGCACGCGCATGCCGCGCTCGCGATAGTTGTGCGCCGATTGCAGCAGGGTCGTGGTCTTCCCCGCATTCATCGCCGAGTAGTAGAAGTAGAGCTTGGCCACTTGGATATTTTCTATGGGTTTGAAGTTGGGCGCCCAGAGGTCACTGATTCGAGGTTTGGATCGCGCTTGTCGAGTAATCGGAGTCTGATTCCGTGCGCCGGAATTTTTGTATCAATTCGATTTTCCCATCATCAATGCTTATGTCAGAGAGGCAGTAATAGGCCGGCGGAGCATCCGGATAATTGTCGCAAGCAATTTCTGTTTCGATTGTGGCCTGAGTTTTGCCATCGTAAAAAAGTCTCAAATGATCCGGGACCAGTCTCACGCCGATCTCCTGCTCATCGAATTCGTATCTTTTCCCGCTCATATCGACGACCAGCACGCATTTGTCGGCACAACTCACCTCAACCCAGCCATTTGCATAAACCACCTTTTGCGAAAGGCGGCGAGACTCCAATAAGCCATTGGCTTTTGTCGCCTGAAAACACGAAAGTAATGCAGCCAGGAGTAGCCAGTTAGGGACCTTTGGCATGGGCATGTTTTTCCGTGAGCCGTGCATTGATTGTAGGCCGGTGTCGACCGGCCATCACGCTCTACAATAGCTGCCCGCCAAGCCCGATCACCGCATGCACGGCCTGAACCCCCAGCAACGCGACGCCGTCGTGCACGTCCACGGCCCGATGCTGGTGCTCGCCGGCGCGGGTTCGGGCAAAACCCGCGTGATCGTGGAAAAGATCGCGCACCTGGTGCAGGGCGGACACGTCCCGGCGAAACGCATCGCCGCGATCACCTTCACCAACAAGGCCGCGAAGGAAATGCGCGAACGCGTCGCCCGCCGCCTGAGGGGCGATGCCGGCGAAGGCCTGACCGTGTGCACCTTCCACGCGCTCGGTTTGCGCATCGCGCAAACCGAACACGGCAAGCTCGGACTGCGCCGCGGTTTCTCGGTATTCGATGCCGACGATTCGATGGCGCAACTGCGCGACCTGATGCCGGGCGCGAAACCCGACGCGGTGCAGGCCGCGCAAGCGCTGGTGTCGCGTGCGAAGAACGCGGGCTTGTCGCCGGAGGAAGCAGCCTCGAGCGCTTCGAGCGTGCGCGAACGCGAGGCCGCGGCGCTGTACGCGCGCTACCAGCAGCGCCTGCACGCATTCAACGCGGTCGATTTCGACGACCTGATCCGATTGCCGGTGCAATTGCTGGAAACCGATGCCGAAGCGAACGCCGCCTGGCGCGAACGCATCGGCTACCTGCTCGTCGACGAATGCCAGGACACCAACGACGCGCAGTACCGGCTGCTGAAGGCGATCGCCGGCGATCGCGGCGATTTCACCTGCGTGGGCGACGACGACCAGAGCATCTACGCGTGGCGCGGCGCGAACCCGGAAAACCTGTCGCAGCTCGCGCGCGATTACCCGGCGCTGAAGATCGTCAAGCTCGAGCAGAACTACCGCTGCAGCGGTCGCGTGCTGCGTTCGGCGAACGCGCTGATTTCGCGCAACCCGCACGAACACCCGAAGACCTTGTGGAGCGCGCAGGCCGACGGCGAGCGCATCCGCGTCTGGGAATGCCGCGACGCCGCGCACGAAGCGGAGAAGGTCGCGGCCGAACTGCAGTTCACCGCACAGAAACATTCCGCGCCGTGGAGCGATTTCTGCGTGCTGTTCCGCGGCAACCACCAGAGTCGCGCGCTGGAAAAGGCGCTGCAATTGCTGCGCATTCCCTACCACCTCAGCGGCGGCACCGCCTTCCTCGATCGTGGCGAGGTCAAGGACGCGTTGGCATGGCTGCGCCTGCTCGCGAACCCCGAGGACGACGCTGCGTTCCTGCGCGCGGTGCAGTCGCCGAAACGCGAAGTCGGTGCGACCACGCTGGCGAAACTCGGCGAACTCGCGCGCGAGGCGCACCTGCCGCTGGCGCGCGCGGCCGAATCGGTCGGCTTGCTGAAGCAGTTGCCGACGCGTCCGGCGAATGCGATCGCCGGCTTCACCGACCTCATCCGCGCACTGCGTAGCGATGCCTCGCGCCTGCCGCCGAGCGAACTGGTGCGCACGCTGGTCGCGCGCTCCGGCCTGCTCGAAGCCCTGCGCGCGCACAGCGGCAGCGAATCGCTGTTCGCGTTGCGCAAGGGCAACCTCGAGGAACTCACCGACTGGTTCGCGAACGCGCGCGGCGCCGGCATCGCCGAACTCGCCGCGCAACTCGCCCTGCTCAGCCACGCCGACCGCGACAACGCCGGCAACCAGGTGCGGTTGATGAGCCTGCACGCGGCCAAGGGACTGGAATTCCGCTACGTGTTCATCGTCGGGCTGGAAGACGGAACGCTCCCGCACGAAGCCAGCATCGACGAAGGCCGGCTGGAGGAAGAACGCCGCCTGCTCTATGTCGGCATCACCCGCGCCAAGGAGCGGTTGTGGCTGTCGCATGCGCGCGAAGCCACGCGCTGGGGCAGCAGGCAGCGCCACGTGCCGAGCCGCTTCCTCGACGAATTGCCGGCGGCGGAAATCCAGCGCGACGGCGACGATCCGGTCGCGGACGCGGCGCGCAAGGCCGAACGCGCGGCCGCGGGCTTCGCCGACATCCGCGCGTTGCTCGACGGCTGACGCGCGACCGCCATTGCCGCGGGTAGACTCGCGCGATCCAGATGGAGCCCGACATGACTTCGCCACGCATCCCGACGCTGCTCGCCTGCGCGCTCGCGCTGGCGGCATGCAAGCCGACCTCGTTCACCGCGCCAGCCGCGGGCGAAATCCCGCCGCCGAAGGCCGCGGCGGTGAACCCGGCCAGGCCGAACGACAACCTCAACGCGGTGCTGTGGATGCAGGACTCGGCCGAATACGGCGCGGTCTGCGAAACCATCTATCGCGCCGCGACCGCGCAGCTCGACGCCGCGCTCGCCGACAAGACCCGCGACGCACTGGTGCCCGAGGAACGCGGCAACACCGCCGAAGGATTGCCGCCGGCGGTGGTGATGGACGTGGACGAAACCGTGCTCGACAACTCGCCCTACCAGGCACGGCTGGTCGCCAACGGCAAGGAATACGACGACGTCAGCTGGGCCGCGTGGGTCGCGGAGAAGAAGGCGCAGCCGCTGCCGGGCGTGGTCGCGTTCGCGCAGGCCGCGGCTGCACGCGGCGTGACCGTGCTCTACCTGTCCAACCGCGACGAACACCTGCAGGCTGCGACGATCGCGAATCTCAGGGCAGTCGGCCTGCCGGTGAAGGACGACAGCGTGTTCCTCGGCCTGGGCACCGTCGTGAAGGACTGCGAACAGAACGGGAGCGAGAAGAATTGCCGCCGCCGCCTCGCCGGGCAGGAATACCGGGTGCTGATGCAGTTCGGCGACCAGCTCGGCGACTTCGTGCAGGTGCTGGCGAACACACCCAGGGACCGTGGCCAGCTCGCCGGCAAGTACCGCGACTGGTTCGGCCAGCGCTGGTGGATGCTGCCCAACCCGAGTTACGGCAGCTGGGAACCGGCCGTATTCAACAACGACTGGGCGCAGCCACCGGCCAAGCGCCGGGCATTGAAGCGAGCCGCCCTGGATCTGGCGAATTGAGTAAATTCGTTTTTCAATAGAATCAATGGTTTGAAGTCGGTAAATTGAGGTATTGCCTCAACTTCGCGACTGCGCTAGCCTGAATGCGTCCGGCCGCGGCCGGAGCCATGCCACAACTGCACCTCGGTGCACTGTCCTCCGGCGAGAGCCGGATTTCACGGGAGACTCGGTCTCCCGTTTTCTTTGGCGAATCCCCTCTCCCGGCGCTACGCGCCACCCTCTCCCACAAAGGGGAGAGGGAAGCAGGCTTTGAGGCTTTTTCCTCTCCCCTCGTGGGGTGAGCAGGGAATTCGAGCGGCGAAGCCGCGAGCCTGCGAACGCCAATCTGCGTGCAAGCAGATTGGCCGGGCGAAGATGCCGACTGCGGGCGCAGGAGCGCCCGCGAACAGCGAAGCTGGCCCGGAGGGCGAGCGCCATGGATGGCGCGAGTTACGCGGATGAGGGGGCCGAGAATCGCCTATCGTTGGCCCGGGGAGGGAACGATGCGGAACTGGAAAACGCTCGCGACCGCGTGCTCGCTATTGCTGGCACTGGCCGGGTGCGGCCCGAATCAAGGATCTGCGCCGACTGCGGCATCGTCGCGTCCCAGCGGCGCGACCACGCCGGCCGAGGCGGTGCTGCTGCCCACCCGCGACCTTCGCGACAACGACCTCGCCGCCTTCGCCCGTGACGCGGTGCCGCCGGCGCTGCATGCCCGACTCGACACGGCGTGGCGCAGCGGCCGCACCCGCTGGCCACTGGACGAACTGCCGCTGGGCGCGAAGGTGCCGGCGATGCTCGGCGCGCTGGCCGCGCCCGGCTCGGAAGCGAAACTGGGCCGCGATTACGACCGCCAACTCGCCGGGGCCGGTGGCGAACTGCGTTCCGCCGCGCTGGCCCTGGGCCTGTTCGGCGACAAATACCTCGCCAACGAGGGCGATTTCAGCGCCGACGAACGCGCGCATTACCGGCAGCTGGTCGCCGCCACCAGCCGCTGGGCGGCAAACGCGCCGTTGTCGGATTCGAAGCGCGCGCATGCCGCGATCGCGCGCCTGGCCACCGCCGCGCGTGCCAGCGGCCTGCGTTCGGAAGCCGATTTCGCCCGTTTCGGCATGGACGACAGCCTGCGCCGGCTCTCGGGATACGAACGCGTGCTGAAGCAGGTCTTGGCCGGCTACGGCCTCGACCTGGACGCGACCCTGGCCGGCATGCGCGCGAACGAGGTCGAACGCGACGGCGACCACGCCCGGGTGCGGATGCAGTACCGCTTCGGTGGCCGCGACATCGATGCGGTCATCGGCGTCGAACGCCGCGACGGGCGCTGGTATGTCGCCGATTTCCTGCGCCACGCCGAAGCCGCCGCCGGACCCGCGACTCCGGCGCGATAAGGGCGGCCAGCCGGGCGCGACGGGCATAATGCCGGCGATGCCCAAGATTCCCCCTTCCCAATCTTCGCTGTTCGGAGCGCCCGAAGAGCCCGACGAGCGCTTCGATCCGGATCCGCGGATGACCCTGGGCGAAGCCATGGAGGAACCGGCGGAATCCGCGTCCCCGGCCGAACCGTCGCCGCCATCGCCTTCCGAATCGACCGCGCGTCGCCCGTGGTGGGCCGGCCTGCTCGGCTGGCTGATGGCGCCGTGGGTGAAGGTCGAGGCGGAGCCCGCGAACCCGGCCGAACTCATCGACGGGCGCCCGGTCTGCTACGTGCTCGAGGACTATGGCCTGTCGAACGCGCTGATCCTCGACCGCGCCTGCCGCGAAGCCGGCCTGCCCTCGCCGCTGCGCCCGCTGCCCGGCGATCCGCTCGGTCGCAAACGCGCCTACGTCGCCCTCTCGCGCCGCAGCGCCAGTAGCGCGCTCAAGGCCGCGGCCCAGCAATTCGCGCAGCAACTCGCCTTGCAGCAGGACCAGGCGCCGGCGCACGGCAAGACCCGTTCCGAATCGCTGTCGCGGCTGATCGAGGCGCACCGCGCGGACCCGCGGCTGGACGTACAACTGGTGCCGGTGTCGATCTTCGTCGGCCGCGCGCCGGACAAGGCCAGCGGCTGGTTCAGCGTGCTGTTCTCGGAAAACTGGGCGTTGGTCGGCCGCTTCCGCCGCCTGCTCGCGATCCTGCTCAACGGCCGCGATACCACCGTGCGCTTCGCGCCACCGGTCGACCTGCGCGGCATCGTCGGGGAAGGACTCGACCCCGAGCGCACCGTGCGCAAGCTCTCGCGCGTGCTGCGCGCGCACTTCCAGCGCATCCGCGCCGCGATCATCGGCCCGGACCTGTCCACGCGCCGCCTGCTCGCCGACGCGGTGCTGGCCTCGGACCCGGTGAAGGAAGCCATCGCCGAGCAGGCGCGCCGCGACAAATCCTCGCCGATCGACGCGTGGAAGAAGGCGCATCGCTTCATCTGGGAAATCGCCGCCGACTATTCGCACCCGGTGGTGCGTTCGGTCAGTTCCCTGCTCACGCCGGTGTGGAACCGCATCTACCGCGGCGTGCTGGTGCACCACCTCGATGGGCTGAAGCAAGCGGCGCCCGGCCACGAAATCATCTACGTGCCCAGCCACCGCAGCCACATGGACTACCTGCTGGTCTCGTACCTGCTCTACACCAAGGGCATCGTGCCGCCGCACATCGTCGCCGGCGTCAACCTCAACCTGCCGGTGATCGGCAGCCTGTTGCGGCGCGGCGGCGCGTTCTTCATCCGCCGGTCGATCCGCGGCAGCGCGCTGTATTCGGCGGTGCTGGGCGAATACGTCGCGCAGCTGGTGTCCGGCGGCTATTCCATCGAATGCTTCATCGAGGGCGGGCGCTCGCGCACCGGCCGCCTGCTGCCGCCCAAGGGCGGGATGATCTCGATGCTGCTGCGCGGCTACCTGCGCCAGCCCACGCGCCCGGTGCTGTTCCAGCCGGTGTACATCGGCTACGAGAAGCTGATGGAAGGCAACAGCTACCTCGATGAGCTTTCCGGCAAGCCCAAGGAAAAGGAATCGATCTGGTCGCTGCTGTGGGGCGTGCCCAAGGTGCTGCGGCAGAACTTCGGCCAGGTGGTGGTGAACTTCGGCGAGCGCATCCCGCTGAACGAGGTACTGGCGAAGCACGCGCCCGACTGGGACGGCAAGCCGGTGGAGGAGGAGGAAAAGCCGGCGTGGCTGTCGGATACCGTCGACGACCTCGCGCAGCGCATCCAGGTCAACGTCAACCGCGCCGCCGACGTGAATCCCGTCAACCTGCTGGCGATGGCGCTGCTGTCCACGCCCAAGCACGCGATGGGCGAGTCGGACCTGCTGGCGCAGATCGCCCTGTCGCAGACGCTGCTGCGCGAGGTGCCGTATTCGGACTACGTCACCGTCACCCCGCACACGCCCGAGCAGATCGTCGCCCACGGCGAGGAGATCGGCATGCTCGCGCGCACGCCGCACCCGCTCGGCGACGTGCTCGGCGTCGACGACGACACCGCGGTGCTGCTCAGCTATTTCCGCAACAACGTGCTGCACCTGTTCACCGCCGCGGCGTGGATCGCGGTGTGCTTCCAGAACAACCGGCGCATGGGCCGCGCGCAATTGCAGCGCCTGGGCCGCACGCTGTATCCATTCCTGCAGGCGGAACTGTTCCTGCCCTGGGACGAGGACGGCTTCGCCGGGCGCATCGACCGCACCATCGAGGTGTTCGTGCGCGAGGGCCTGCTGCAGCAGGTCGGCGAGGAGGACGGGGGCACCCTCGCCCGCAACGCCGGCCAGACCGACGAGGTGTTCCGCCTGCGCGCGATCGGCCATGCGCTACAGCAGGCGTTCGAGCGCTACTACATCGCGATTTCGGTGCTGGTGAAGAACGGCCCGGGCACGCTCGGCGCGGGCGAACTCGAAACCCTGTGCCACCTCGCCGCGCAGCGCCTGTCGCTGCTCTACGCCGATACCGCGCCGGAATTCTTCGACAAGTCGCTGTTCCGCGGCTTCATCCAGAAACTGCGCGAAATGAAGCTGGTGTGGGCGGACGAAAACGGCAAGCTCGCCTTCGACGCGCGCCTCGACGCCTGGGCCCGCGACGCGCGCGTGGTGCTCGGCCGCGAGCTGCGCCACACCATCGAGAAGGTCAGCCCGGAGGCCGCCGGCCCGACGCAGGCGCCGTCTTAACGTTTCCGGTGGCAGGCTTGCGCCGGCGGTCGCCGCGCGCGATCGCCGGCCCATGATGGATACGCGCACGCTCGCAATGGCATCGACGCTGACCGCCTCGCAACGGCAGGTGGCGGAATTGCTCGCCCGCGCCGGCATCGGCATCGGCGGCGAGCGGCCTTGGGACATGCGCCTGTACGACGCCGCGGTGCTCGACGATGCGCTTGCCCGCGGCAACCTCGGCCTCGGCGAAGGCTATGTCGCCGGCTCGTGGGATTGCGATTCGCTGGACGGTTTCTTCGACCGCCTGTTGCGCGCGCACCTCGAGCGCGAAGCGCGTTCGCCGCGGCTCGCATGGCACGCGCTGCACGCCAAGCTCGTCAACCGCCAGAACCGCCGCCACGCCTGGGACGTCGGACGCGCGCACTACGACCTCGGCAACGAGTTCTTCGCCGCCATGCTCGATCCGCGCATGGCCTATTCCTGCGGCTACTGGCGCAATGCGAACACGCTGGCCGAAGCGCAGGAGGCCAAGCTCGAACTGGTCTGCCGCAAGCTCGGCCTCGAACCCGGCATGCGCGTGCTCGACATCGGCTGCGGCTGGGGCAGCTTCATGGGCTACGCCGCGGAAAAACACGGCGTGCGCTGCATCGGCGTCACCGTCTCGAAGGAACAGGCCGCGTTCGCGCGTGAACGCTACGCGGGGCTGCCGCTGGACTTCCGCCTGCAGGACTACCGCGAGCTGTCGCCGGACACGCTCGATGGCAGGGTCGACCGCGTGGTCAGCATCGGCATGTTCGAACACGTCGGCCGGCGCAATCATCGCGCCTTCATGCGCGTGGTGCGTCGCTGCCTCGCCGACGACGGCCTCGCCCTGCTGCACACCATCGGCAAGCGCCGTCGCGATACCGCCATCGATCCGTGGATCGACAAGTACGTGTTCCCGAACGGCGACCTGCCGTCGATGGGCCAGATCGGCGATGCGATCGACGACGAGCTGGTGGCCGAGGACGTGCACAGCTTCGGCGCCGACTACGACCGCACGCTGATGGCCTGGCATGCGAATTTCGAAGCCGCATGGCCGCGTTTCGCGCAACGCCAGGGCGAGGCCTTCCACCGCCAGTGGCGCTACTACCTGCTCAGCTGCGCCGGCGCGTTCCGCGCGCGCGACCTGCAACTGTGGCAATGGGTGCTGTCGAAGGACGGCATCCGCGGCGGCTACCGCCGGCCGGAGTGACGGACCGAACGCAAGCACGGGACCGGGGCCCGTCGCGGCGATGCCGTGCGTTCCGCGCGCGCGACCGATGGCGCCTAATCGGCGTCCGCGACCGGTTCGCCGCCGGTTTCGCAACGGCCGTGCGAATTGATCTCCACTCGCGTGCCGCTGGTCAGCACGAAGGTGTTGTCGACGATGCGTCGATGGAATGCGCCGGTGGCCGTGTCCAGCCGCTCGGTCGAGCGGTAGGTGCCGCGCGTGTCCGGATCGATGGCGAAGGTTTCGCTGGCGACGTGCGTGCCGTCGGTCCGGCAGGAATACGCCCGGTGCGCGTTGCACAGGTTCCCGCTCCAGTCGCGGCCGCGCCATTCGCGCCAAACGCCGCGTGGGTCGACCCGCACCCATTCCGCGGCATCGTCGCCTTCCAGCTGGCAACGCCAGGTCGCCTCCTGCGCCGACGCCGCGGCCGTGGCGAGGCATGCGGCGAGCCATGCCCGGGCCAGGCCGCGCGACTCAGGCCGGCTCATCCGGCACCAATTGCGCCTCGAGCTGGGCGATCTGGTCCTTGAGCTGCAATTTGCGCTTCTTCAGGCGCCGGATCGCCAGTTCGTCCGCCTCGGCATCGCCCTGCAGCCGCGCGATCGCCGCATCGAGGTCGCGATGTGCCTCGCGCAGTTCCACCAGGCGGTGGGACAAGCGGGCAAGGTCGGCGGGGTCGTCGATGCGGCTCATGCGCCGAGCATAGCGCGGCGAAGGTCCACGGAAGCCGCTTTGTGGGAGCGGCCTTGGCCGCGAATGCTTTTCCTTCGCCTCGGGTTGGAAACAAGAGCAGTCGCGACTGAAGTCGCTCCCACAGGCTCCGGTTAAAATGCCCGGCCGATGAATGCGATTTCCCTTCCACTCGCCGAACCCCAGCCGATCGTGCAGCGCCGCAAGCGCGAGGCCGACAAGCTGGCCAAGCGCCTGCGCCACCAGGTCGGCAAGGCCATCGCCGATTTCGGCATGATCGAGGACGGCGACAAGGTCATGGTCTGCCTGTCCGGCGGCAAGGACAGCTACACCCTGCTCGATGTGCTGCTGCAACTGCAGAAGAAGGCGCCGGTGTCGTTCTCGATCACCGCGGTGAACCTCGACCAGAAACAGCCCGGCTTCCCGGAACACGTGCTGCCGGAATACCTGAAGTCGATCGGCGTGGATTTCCATATCCTCGAGCAGGACACCTATTCGGTGGTGACGCGCGTCATCCCCGAAGGCAAGACCATGTGCTCGCTGTGCTCGCGCCTGCGCCGCGGCGCGCTGTACACCTACGCGGAGAAACACGGGTTCACCAAGATCGCGCTCGGCCACCATCGCGACGACCTGGTGAACACGTTTTTCCTCAACCTGTTCTTCCACGCCAAACTCAGCGGCATGCCGCCCAAGCTGCTCAGCGACGACGGCAAGCACGTGGTGATCCGCCCGTTGGCCTACGTGCGCGAGGCGGACATCGAGGCGTACGCCGACGCGAAAGCCTTCCCGATCATCCCCTGCAACCTCTGCGGCTCGCAGGAAAACCTGCAGCGCAAGCAGGTCAAGAAGATGCTGGCGCAATGGGAAAGGGAATCGCCGGGCCGGGTGGAAACCATTGCGCGCGCGCTCGGCGACATCCGTCCCTCGCAACTGAGCGACCCGAAGCTGTTCGATTTCCTCGCCCTGGGCAAGCGCGGCGACGATGCATTGCCCGATGCGCATGCGTGGCTCGCAGGCGGCGAGACGCAAGACGATTAACTTCCCCTTACCGCCGTCATGCCCGCGTAGGCGGGTATCCAGTGTCTTTGTTTTTCGGAATTCGACCGCAATTCACGAAAGACCCTGGATCCCGGCTTTCGCCGGGATAACGAGCAAAAACAGGACGATTGATGTTTTTCAGAAACCTCACGCTGTTCCGCTTCCCCGCCTCGCTCGATCTTTCCGACCTCGAAACGCAACTGGCCGAATGCGCGCTCAAGCCGGTCGGCCCGATGGAACTGTCTTCGCGCGGCTTCGTGCCGCCGTTCGGCCAGCACGGCGAAGCCTTGACGCATTCCATCGGCGACGCGCTGTGGCTGACCGTGGGTGGCGAGGACAAGCTGCTGCCGTCGTCGGTGGTCAACGACCTGCTGCAGAAGAAGCTCGCGGCGCTCGAGGAGAAGGAAGGTCGCAAGCCCGGCGGCCGCGCGCGCAAGCGGCTCAAGGAAGACCTGGTCGCGGAACTGCTGCCGCGCGCCTTCGTGCGCCCGGTGCGCACCGATGCGCTGGTCGACACCACGCATGGCGTGATCGCGGTCGACACCTCGTCGCGCAAGAACGCCGAAGCCGTCGTGTCCGAAGTGCGGCACGCGCTCGGCAGTTTCCCGGCGCTGCCGGTGAACGCGGAAGTCGCGCCGCGCGCCATCCTCACCGGCTGGATCGCCGGCGACCCGCTGCCGGAAGGGCTGTCGCTGGGCGACGAATGCGAACTGCGCGACCCGACCGACAGCGGCGCGGTGGTGAAGGTGCAGCGCATGGAACTGCAGGGCGAGGAAATCGGCAAGCACCTCGAGGCCGGCAAGCAGGTCGCGCGCCTCGCCTTGGTGCTCGACGACCACGTCAGCTTCGTCCTCGGCGAGGATCTCGTGGTGCGCAAGTTCAAATTGCTGGAAGGCGCGGTGGACCAGCTCGAATCGACCGATCGCGAGGATGTCGCCGCCGAGCTCGACGCGCGCTTCGCGCTGATGGCCGGCGAGTTCAAGCGCCTGTTCGCGGTGCTGGAAAGCGCGTTCAGGCTGAGCAAGGCGGATTGAGCGTCGCAATCCCTGTAGGAGCGCCCTCGGGCGCGACGCTTTTCCGTAAATTGCGGTCGCGCTCAAGATCGCTCCTACATACACTCCGCGCATGCGCTCCCTGTTCCGCCTGCTGACCGCCTCGCGCACGACGCCGAAACCGGCGATCCAGCGCGACAGCATCGGTTTCGTGCTCGCCGACGGCCGCCGCATCGACGTATTGCGCGTACGCGACCCGCGCGCAAGGCGGATCAAGCTGTCGGTGGACGAACGCGGCGCGCGCCTGAGCCTGCCGCTGCGCGCAAGCCTGGTTTCCGGCGAGCGCTTCCTGTTCGAACACCGCGACTGGCTGACCGAACAATTCGCGGCGCAGGCGCACGCCGGCATCGAACGGCTGCAGCGCGACGCGACGAGCGAGCTTCCGCTGCATGGCGAAATGCTGCCGCTGCGCTGGGAAAGCGCGCGCGCGTCGCGGCTGGAGTTCGACGGCGACGGCGCCTTGCTGTTCCGCGCCCCCGCGTCCGCCGGCGAGGCCGCGTTGCAGCGCGCGCTGCGCGATTTCTACGAGGCACAAGGCCGCGCCGACGTCGGCCGCTGGCTGCCGAAATACCTTTCGGGATTGCCACGTTCGCCGCGGCGGATCGTGTTCAAGCGCACCAGCTCGCAATGGGGTTCGCTGGCGCCCGACGGCACCTTGATGCTCGATCTCGCGCTGGTGCTGGCGCGACCGTCGGCGTTCGAATACGTGCTGGTGCACGAGCTCTGCCACCTGCTGCACGCCGATCATTCGCGCCGGTTCTGGCGCGAGGTGGAAGCGCGCTTCCCGGCCTGGCGCGACGAGCGCGACTACTTCCACGCCGAGGGCCGGCGCCTGAAGGCGATGCTGCGCGCGCTGGTGTCCGGTTGAACCGCCCGCCAACGTGATCTTTTCCGGAGGCCGGATCCGCCGGCCGGGGGAAACAGCGATGCGCATCCGTCATTCGTTCTTCGTTGCCTGCGCCGCGATCGCGGTGCTTTCCACCGCCGGCTGCAAGCGCGCCGGGGAAGCTGCCGCCGATGCCGCCATCGCCGCCGCCAGCGGCGGCAAGGTCGACGTCAGCCATGCCGACGACGGCACCACCACCATCACCAGCAAGGACGGCAAGCAGACCATGACGGTGAGTACCGGCGATGGCGCCGCGCTGCCGACCGCTTTCCCCAAGGACGTGTTCCTGCCGTCGGACTACAAGGTGGAGAGCGCGATGGAAATGCCCGGTGCGGTCATTACCCACGTGCTCACCAACGGCAGCGTGGCGTCGGTCGCGTCCGACGCCGACAAGGCCATGCAGGCGCAGGGCTGGAAGCAGACGATGACGCTGGCGCAATCGGAGCAGGCGCACATCGTGATGTGGGAGAAAGGCGAACGCCACGCCACGTTGACCATCGCCGGCGACAAGGCGCGGGGCGGCGTGCAGGTCGGCTACCAACTGGCGACCGAGAATCGGCAGTAGGCGCCATCGATGCGTGGCATCGATCGACGCAAGCGGCTGCCGGCGTGGGCGTGGCTGCTGTTCGCCAGCGTCGGACTGATCGGTTTGATGGGCCTGCTGCTGGGCCTGGCTTCGCTGTTGAACATCGGCGGCCCCGGCCGGCTCGGAAAACTGCTGATGGGCGACGGCGGCACGGTCGATCCACCCGGCGATCCGCATGCGTTCGACCCGGTCGCGCGCTACGCCGAAGTCGCGTCCTATGCCGGCGCGGGCGTCTCTCTACTGCGCTTGCAGGCAGACCAGGTGCGCAGCGATGGTCGCCTGGACCTGACCGCGGATTACCGGCCCTCGCCCCGCGTGCAATACGACTTCGTGCGCGAGGTCGCGACGCCTGCCGATGCGCCGCCATTGGGCGCAGGTGCGCCGGAGGACGGGCATTGGCACCAGCGGATCGTCGTCAACGTGGGCAAACCCGATGTCATGCGCCACGAACGCAAGGTCAGCGGCAACGCGATCACCGAAAGGAACTACGTCGTCCGCGGCATGGAACGCCGCGCGGACGAACCCAGCGGCGCGACGGTCGAGGCCGGCGTGGCGCCGCCGACTTGTCCGCTGCAACGCCTGTGGCGGCAGGCCATCGTGCGCGGCGTGCCAGCGAACGCGGTCGCGAACATCGGCTATGGCCGCGACGGCTACGACTTCAGCGTGCGTGGCACGCATTGGTCGCTGCACTTTGCCCCCGACTGCGCGTTGCAACCGCAGTAGCGATCAGGCGATGAAGAAATCCCCGATCGCCGCGGCCACATCGGCGGGTTGTTCCATGTGCAGGTGGTGGCCGCCACGGATCACGATGAGTTCGCCGTCGCGCAAGGCGGCGGCGTGCGCGCGCCGCACCGGATCGGGCAGGTAGGGCTGCGCCGGATCGCCATGGATCAGCCGCACCTTGCATTCGATGCCGGCGATGAGATCGGCGACCTGCGCTTCGGTCAGGCGCGTGAACGAAGGCAAGGTGAGGCGCGGATCGCTGCTCCACACGAAGCCGCCCTCGACTTCACGCACCCCGCGTTCGACCAGCAGGCGCGCGACCGGCTCGCTCAGCGCGTTGGCCTGCATGCGCGCGCGGATCGCCGGTTCCAGGGTCGGGAACACGCGCAGCGATTTTTTCGGCAACGCGCGCGCCGCGGCCACCGCTTCGCGCATGCGGATCGCAGTGCGCTCCGGGATTTCCGCGAGCGCACCCAGCGCCTCGATCGCGACAAAACGCGTGATCCGGCCCGGGCATGCCGCCGCGACCAGGCTGCCGATGCCGGCGCCCATCGAATGCCCGAGCAGGGCGAAACGGTCCCAGCCCAGCGCGTCGGCGATGTCCAGCGCCGTGTTCACCGCGCCGTAGAACGAATAGTCGGCACCGATGCCGAGGTGCGCGCTGCGACCGTGCCCCGGCAAATCGACCGCGACCAGGTCGAGGCCGCCCAGATGGCGCGCCAGCGGCACGAAGCTCGCGGCGTTGTCGAGCCAGCCGTGCAGCGCCAGCACCGGCGTCGCGCCTTCGGTGCCCGCGCGCAATGCGGCGATGTTCCCGAGTGGAATTTCGATGCCGGTTTCGCGATTCAGTTCCATGCGTCCTCCGCGATCCGGGCGATGGCATCGGCATGCGCCGGCGCATCGTTGAGGCAGGGAATCGCGCGCAGCGCTTCACCGCCGGCGGCGCGGAAGCGTTCGGCTTCCAGTTGCGCGATTTCCTCCAAGGTCTCCAGGCAGTCGACCGCGAACCCCGGAC
>Ga0209023_10001881_pt1 | contig 27206 bp, 24 predicted proteins | sample LakOneMetagenome_FD_187468 | JGI IMG/M metagenome (GOLD analysis project Ga0209023, IMG submission 187468) | Freshwater and sediment microbial communities from Lake Erie, Canada (SPAdes) (version 2) | ecosystem: Environmental > Aquatic > Freshwater > Lentic | place: Lake Erie, Canada...
TAACGTTTTATATCGGGGCGATAAAAATTCACATTTCCATTATCATCTTTGCCCAGGTTTTCATTGGCGCCAAACATTCCTTCTGCGCCGGTACCAATGGAAATATTCAGCCAGGCAGGTATCCTGCTTTTGGGAAAAAAAGATCTCAGGTTTGCGCTCAGCCAATAGGTTTGCCCGTTGTAATCCTTTAAAAAACGTTCGGCGGTGCTTTTGCCAAAGATCTTATCGCTTCGCTGGTTGAGGGAAGGATCGCTGTATGATTTTCGGTGAAAAGAAAATTTGAATTGTATGCGTTGTTCATCCCAGGCCAGTTCCTGTGCCACCAGCATGCCGCTGCCGAGGATGTTGGCACCAAAATCGCCCCAGCTCCATCCCCATTCGGCGCTGTAACCATCCAGCACTTCAATAACGGTTTGATAAAAAGCACCGCTCATGCCACCGAGCCAGATCCTTTTTTTACGGTCAATACCGGTCCATCGCCAGAGCTCCATACTTGCCTTGCTTTCTGCATAGGCACTGTAGGCATGGCCGATCTTATCGATCTGCTGCCATTCGCTGATGTCGTTGAAGGAATGGAAATTTGTTTGCGGGTAATTTTTATACCAGGCGGAGTAAAGGCCAACCATAGCGCCGCTGTAGCCGACGATGTTGGTGGCGGCGATGATCTTAACACGGCGGTTAATTTGTTTATTGGTTAACTGGTTAGTTGGTTTCTTGGGTCTGAAGTCTATTGTATCAGTGTTTTTTGTGAAGTAGCTCCCGGTATAAGGTCTTATTGAATCCTGCGCAGACGATGAATAAAAAAGTAAGATACAGATGAAAATGCTCAATATAGTTTTCATGGTACAAGAGTGCGACGCCAATGAAGTTGAATTATGTTTTGTGGCTTGGCTCATAAAAAACAAAAATAAGAATATGCAGGCTCTATTGGCAGGTTGCGAAAGATTTACGGAAAAGATAAAGCACAAGATTGCGTTTAAAACCTGGGAACAACGGCAACAGGTTTTTTATTTATGCCGCTGATGATGGATTTGATATACGCTTCAGCAATATCTCCGGCTATCTGTTCGCCAAGGGAGTAACTGTTCCTTCTTTCCCATTCCCTTTGCCTGGCTTCAATTTGAGCTGCTGTTAAGGGATAATTTGGCCAGAACATTAACTGGTTGGAGGGGCTTTTAAAATGTTCGTTAAGATTTTCAGCAGGCCTGACCGGTTTTTTAAATGAAGAAACCAGTAAAGGGCTGAGATGCCTGGAGGAATCGCTGCTTGCTTTCAGTTTATTCTGTGCCTGTGCCGGGGAAGCAAATACCATTGCTAAAACAATACTTAAAATTGTTTTTCGGGAAAAAAGGTACAAATATCGTTTGCTGCCTGAAAGCATATAACAAATCTACTTATTTTGCCTTAATGATGTTTGAATAATATATTTTTGAGGATATAAAAAAGTTAAGATATGGATGCAGCAACCCAGCAAAAGATCAATGCCTGGCTTACCGGAAATTATGAGCAAGAGGTAAAGGATGAGATAAACCGTTTACAGAAAGACAATCCTGCCGAACTGGAAGATGCTTTTTACAAGAACCTGGAATTTGGCACCGGCGGCCTGCGTGGCATCATGGGCATTGGCACCAACCGCATGAATAAATATACCGTGGGCATGGCCACCCAGGGGTATGCCAATTATTTAAAACAATGTTTCGGAAACGGGGTGAGTGTGGTGATCGGTCACGATAGCCGTAATAACAGCCGTTTTTTTGCAGAGACCACCGCAGGCGTATTTGCAGCGAATGGCATAAAGGTTTATTTGTTTGAAGCACTCCGGCCAACACCGGAAATAAGTTATGCCATCCGCAAAACAGGAAGCAAGGGCGGCGTGGTTTGTACCGCAAGTCATAACCCGAAAGAATACAACGGTTATAAAGCATATTGGGATGATGGCGCACAGATGGTACCGCCGCATGATAAGAATGTTATTAAGGAAGTGGAAAAAATTCTTTCGGTAGATGATGTGAAATGGAGCGGGGGAGAAGCAAATATTACCATCATTGGAAAAGAAATGGATGAAGCTTACCTGCAAATGGTGAAAAGTTTATCTGTTTACCCGGAAGTGTGTGCGGCGCAACACGACCTTAAAATTGTTTACACACCCATACACGGCACGGGCATCATGCTGGTACCACAGGCATTGGCAAAATATGGGTTCACTAATGTACACATTGTAAAAGAACAAAGCACGCCGGATGGGAATTTTCCGACAGTGATCTATCCAAACCCCGAAGAGACCGAAACGATGAGCATCGGGTTGAAGAATGCAAAGGAACTGGATGCCGATATATTATTAGGTACCGACCCCGATGCCGACCGGGTGGGCATTGGTGTAAAGAATCATAAAGGCGAATGGATACTGATGAACGGAAACCAGACAGCCCTGCTTGCTTTCAATTACATGATCGAAGCAAGGAAGACCAAGGGCTTGCAACAGCCAAATGATATGGTGGTCAAGACCATTGTTACCACCGATATGATCGACGTGATCGCCAAAGCAAGCGGCGTTAGTTGTTATAATGTTCTTACAGGTTTTAAATGGATATCGGCATTGATCAAAGAAAAAGAAGGAAAAGAAAAATACATCATCGGCGGTGAAGAAAGTTTTGGACTGATGATCGGCGATGAGATACGGGATAAGGATTCGGTAAGCGCTGTTGCACTTCTTTGTGAAATGGCAGCTTATGAAAAGAACAAGGGGCGCAGTCTGTTTGATAAACTGCTCGACCTGTATGTGCAATACGGATTTTACAAAGAAAGCCTGGTGAGCATCACCAAAAAAGGAATGAACGGCGCCAAAGAAATTGCCGATATGATGGAAGGTTACCGCAAGAACCCGCCGCTTACTATTGATGGCGCTGCGGTTGCCGAACTGTTGGATTACGAATTGCAGGTTGGGAAGAATCTTCAGACCGGTGAAAGCTGGAAGATCGATCTTCCAAAGAGCAATGTACTGCAGTTTGTACTGGCTGATGGAACAAAGATCTCGGCAAGGCCAAGTGGCACCGAACCGAAGATAAAATTCTATTTCAGCGTGAATGCAAAACTGGATAATGCCGCAACCTTTGATGCCAAAGAAAAAGAACTGGATGCAAGGATCGACAGGATTATAGCCGAGATGAAATTGAAATAACTACATGAGAAAATACGAAGACAGTTACCAGCACAAAGGCCTCCGCAAGAAATTGATGGACCTGCTGCGGGAGAAAGGCATCAGCGATGAAAATGTGCTGCAGGCGATGAACAATATTCCCCGGCATTATTTTTTAGACAGTGCTTTTGATAAGATCGCTTATGAGGACCGGGCATTTCCCATCAGCGAAGGACAAACCATTTCACAGCCTTATACCGTGGCTTACCAAACCCAGTTGCTGCAGGTGAAACCCAATGAGAAGATACTGGAGATAGGCACCGGCAGTATTTACCAGGCAACCGTACTTGCCGAAATGGGCGCCCGGGTGTTTACCATTGAGCGGCAGAAAAAACTGTTTGAACAAACAAAGCAGTTCATCTTTAAAAATCAATACCCGAACCTTAAATTTTTTTATGGTGATGGATATGAAGGTTTACCTACCTATGCGACTTTTGATAAAGTGATCATTACGGCTGCGGCGCCATTCATTCCGCCTAAATTAATTGAACAGCTGAAGCCCGGTGGCAAGATGGTGGTTCCGGTTGATGAAGACCATCACCAGCGCATGCTGCGTATCACAAAGAATGAAGACGGCAGGACCAGTGAAGAAGCTTTTGATAATTTTTCTTTTGTGCCGATGCTGAGCGGGAGGAATGGGTAGTGTCACTGGTCATTGGTCATTAGTCATTGGTCATTGGTCATTGATCATTGGTTGGAGTTCATTACCGTAGTGCCTTTAAACTTTTGAACGATTTAAACCTTTAAATGACTTAAACGTTTTAAACTCATCAACGTTTCATCATGCGCTTCTTTTCAAAATTTACGGTACTGTGCAATATCTGTTTCCTCGTAGCGGTGGTTCTATGGTATATTGAAGTGCACAATAAACCCATGGGAAGTACCGGCCAGGTGTTGCCGCTTCCCTGGCTGGAAGGCATGTTCGTGATACTTGGTTACGGGGCCATCATTGTCAATACCCTTTTCCTGCTGCTGGCTTTTATCTTCACAGCTTTTAAAGTGAGCATTAAAATACCCCGGTGGATCATTATCTTTAATATCGCAATTTTCTGCTGCCAGGTTTATTTTCATTTCTTCTTTAAACAGCAACCATGATACACAGCATACTCAAAGACAGGCCCACAAAATTATTTGTCATATTTACCGCTTTTTTTGTTGCCAATGCATTGATCGCTGAAAGCATCGGCACAAAAATATTCTCACTCGAAAAATTATTCGGGCAAAAGCCATTGAGCATGACCATCTTTGGTGAACACGGTCTTGGCCTTAGTCTTACCTGCGGGGTACTCTTGTGGCCGCTTGAATTTGTGATGACGGATATTGTGAATGAATACTATGGTCCCAAAGCCGTCCGGCGTATTTCTTTCACCGCCGTTGGTTTGATCGGCTATGCTTTTTTAATGTTTTACTTAGCGATGGGGGTGCCGGCTGCAGATTTCTGGTATGGCACCGGTGTACAGGATGGTATCCCGGATATGTCAAAAGCATTCAACGGAATTTTTGGTCAGGGTATGTGGATCATCTTCGGAAGCCTCACAGCATTTTTAGTAAGCCAGATCGTGGACGTAACCGTGTTTCACAGGATCAAAAAAATAACCGGTGAAAAGAAAGTATGGTTACGTGCAACGGGTTCAACGCTTATCTCTCAGCTGGTGGACAGCTTTATCGTTTTATTCATCGCTTTTAAAATAGGCAAGGGCTGGAGCTGGCAACTGGTGTTTGCCATCTGCTTAATTAACTATGCTTACAAATTCACCATGGCCATCCTGCTTACCCCGGTCATTTATTTTGTAGAGGGCCGTATTGAAAAATACGTAGGCCATGATGTTGCAAAAAAAATGAAACTGGCCGCAATGGGGAAGGAGAGTGAATAAACTAAACCTATAAGGTCTGCCGGGAAGCAAAGCAGCGCAGCAGACCTTATAGGTTTATTTCATTTCCCTTTATCAAAATTTTTCCTGATCCAGGCCACCGCCTTTTGCACATAATACTCGGGATCATTCTCCAGCGGCCTGATGAGTTTTTTTATTTCCGCATGAAGCGAAGCATCCCTGGTATACCATTCTACCAACACCAAACTTAATCTCCGTTCCCAGAAGTTTTTTGAAGGGTTATATTTTTTTGCCAATGCAAAGATCTCTTTCTGGTGTGTTTTCAGGATGGGTTTTAACCCCTGCATGCCCATGGCATCGCAAAGGGCCCAGTTATCAATTCCGGGAGCAAAGTATTGGATCAGTTGCAGCGACCTTGCCGGATCTTTTTTAGCAATGGAGCCGAGTATTTTTACAGCCAGCATTTTTTCTTCATAAGCACCTGCATCCCAAAGTTCTTTTACCAGTTCAAATCCGCCCGACTTGAATTCTTTTGCCAGGTCATTTAATACCGGCATCCGCACGCCATACACTTTGCTGTTTACGCCCGGCACAAAACTCTGCTGTGCTGCCAGGGCGGCTTTGTTGCTATTGGCTTTTAGTATAGCCTGTATGGCTTTTAAATTGTTACTCATACAACCGTTTGGGTCTCTTTCTATAAATTATATAAATTTTGATAAATGAAAAAATACTTACCATTAAGAAGATGAACCAGCCACAAAGACACAAAGATTTAAAAAAACGTAGTTTTTCTTAGTGCCTTTGTGTCTTTGTGGCTATTCTTTTCTTTTTCGACTTAACTGATATCTCTTCATGTGCAACGGTCAACGCATCCATGAGCATGACCTTTTTTACTTTACCCAGTTCAAAAATGGTACAGCCCTTTTTTCCCCAGCCGCCGGGCACCGGGTAAATGATCGTTTTATCAAAGGCACAGAATACCGATTGCTGCAGCGGAGAGAACATGAGCACAGCGGTCTTTCTCTTTTCGTCCAGCGTGGCGAATATCTTTTTGTTAACCCGGAATGAAGCTTTGTCGAAATGCGGCAACTCAACTGCATCCGTTAATGAAAGCGCCATCTGCCGGAATGTATCAGTGGTTACCATATTGTATTTTGGTTTTTAAAACCTATAAGGTTTGCTGCGCCGGGTACCTGCCCGGCAAACCTTATAGGTTTTGTTTTTTTGAATAATATTTTGAAGCAATAAAAGAAAGCGGCAAGCCAATGGCAAACATAAGGATCGCACAATTGATGGTGGATGATTCCGGTTTAAAAACAAAGGCTTTGTTATTCCACAGCGGAAGGATCAGCATGTTCATCATCGTCCATACAAAAATGCCGTACACAACCGCAGTTATGAATTTATTAAACTGCAGCCATTTTATCCTGGGGTATAAAATGAATAACAGGATCGTCCAGCCAAAGGCTATGGCAAAATGTACCAGCAGGCCGGTGACCTGTTGTACCATGGTATTGGCGAAGGTTGTTTCACCCAATGCAGTTTTTGAAACAAAGCTTAAAACATTCAGGGGGTTCTTCCCGGTCTTGATAAAGTAGTAGGTAAAAGCTGAAAGGATATCAAGGGTACCTGCCAGCAGGCCGGCTTTGAGAATCAGAGATCCGAAAGGGCGGCTGTATTTTTTTTTATTCATAATCAGTTGTTTTGATGCCAGCTTAAGATGTCCAGTACTAAGGTATTACATAATAAAACAAAAGATCTGCAGCCGGTTCCTTTGATATAACGGGTTACAGGGCTTTATTTTAGCCTGTCAAAATTAGAAAATCAGCAATTTTCACAGTATCTTCATCGCCTATTCCCAGCTACTGTTATGACAAAATTTTACAGCCTTGATCTGTTTTCAGGACAAAAAAGATTTATACAGGTATTAGCCGGCCTCCTGTTCTTTTGCACATCATCATATGCACAATGCCCGGATAACATAGATTTTGAGCACGGCGATTTCAGGAACTGGCAATGTTATATTGGCACATTTGTTTCACCAAGCCAGCTTACGCTTAACCCGAGCGCCCCGGATCCTACGAGGCACGTAATGTATTCTTCAGCGCCTCCCGGAAATGGCCGTGACCCATACGGTAATTTTCCCGTGAACTGTCCTAATGGAAGCGGGCATTCGATCCGGTTGGGAAATGACGGCGGTGGTGGACAGGCAGAAGGCATTTCTTATACGTTTACGATACCCCCGGGACAGAATGAATTCAACCTGATCTACAACTATGCAGCTGTATTGCAGGATGGGGGAGTTAACCACGACAGCACCAACCAGCCCAGGTTGATTATCCGTGTAAGAAACGTTACCGACAACACGGTGTTCACCTGTTCTTCCTTTCCTTTTATTGTTGGTGGAATAAATGGCTTTTTACCCTACCCGCCCAATCCAACTATTTTATATAAACCATGGGCTGCCAATTCCATCAACCTGAATGGCCTTGCCGGAAAGACCATTGAACTTTTCTTTGTAACAACAGACTGTGGCTTTTCGGCACATTTTGGATATGCATATATCGATGTGAATACGGAATGCAGCAGCGCATTCATAGGAGCTGCATATTGCCCGGATGATACAGCCATTAATGTTACGGCACCTTTTGGGTATCAATCATACACCTGGTGGGATGCAGGGTTTACAGCAATACTTGGTACCACCCAAACGATCAATTTTACGCCACCGCCTCCGCCCGGAACACGGATAGCAGTTGTTGTTGATCCGTTTGCAGGATATGGTTGCAGAGACACATTGTATGCGGATCTTTTAGACACATTGAATATTCATGCAGATGCCGGCCCCGATAAACTGGCCTGTAATTTAACACCTGTTCAGATAGGCGTACCTCCGAGAAGCGGACATGTATATTCATGGAGCCCAGTCACGGGACTCAGTGATCCTACCATATCGAACCCCATCGCAACGGTTTCCACAACTACCCAGTATGTGGTCACTACCTCCAGTTCAGGGGGAGGCTGTGTGAATTTAGACACTGTTATTGTGAAGGCGGCAGTTTTGGACAGCAGTATTCAGCTCATCGGCCTCGATACCTATTGCCTGGGCGATCCGCAGGGTGCCGTACTGAAAGTGCAACCCGCCGACAGTATACAATGGTATCGGAATAATATTGCCATTCCCGGCGCAACGCAAACAACTTACCAGGTTACCCAAAGCGGGTCCTATTATGCAACGGTGTTCAGTTTTGTGGGTTGCTCTTCCAAAACACCTGTTAAAGTGATTACCGTTCATGATAACCCGGTAGCAGGGTTCAGCGTAACATCGGCCGGAGGACAATGTTTCAATAACAACCAGTTTGTGTTCTCCAATACCAGCACCATATCATCAGGAACCATGCAGTACAACTGGGACTTTGGTGATGGTAACACATCAACGGCAACGAATGTGAATCACAATTATACACAGACCGGTACTTACCGGATCAGGTTACTGGTTACATCTGATAATGGTTGCGTGGACAGCTTCTTCCGTACAGTAAATGTTTATCCCAATGCATCTGTGAGTTTCAGCGTGGATAAGAATGCCCAGTGCTTTGCCGGGAATAAATTCACGTTTACCAACAGTACAACCGTTGAAGCGGGTGCAGTATTGCAATACTATTGGACAATGGGTGATGGCAATACCTCCACTGCCAGTGATGTAACGTACAGTTATATATTCCCCGGCGTGTACACGGTAAAATTATTGGTTACAACCGATAAAGGCTGTGCCGACAGCATCAGTAATGATGTAACCGTTTACCCGAGCCCGGTGGCAGGCTTTACGGTTAACAGCGCCCAGCAATGTTTTGGCGGCAATGATTTTGCACTTACCAATACCACCACGGTGCTGGCAGGAACACTTCAATACTTCTGGAACTTTGGTGACGGTAATACGGCTGCAGGTATGAACGTTAACCACAGCTATGCCGGGTCGGGTGATTACCGCATAAAAATGCTGGCCACCTCCGATAACGGCGGTTGTGCCGACAGCACCTATATGGATGTGAAGGTATTTGCATACCCGCTGGCCGATTTCCTGGTAAGGGATCCGGCCTGTATCAACCAGGAAGTGTTGATGGTGAACAAAACACTTAACAATACCGCATCCTCACTTTTGTATTTGTGGGATTTTGGTAATGCGCAGGGTTCAACGTTGCAGAGTCCGCATTACAGTTATCCCGCTGCAGGAAATTTCAACCTGAAACTTTCTGTAAGTACGGTTCAATGCCCCACCACATTTACATCGAAATTTATCCCTATAGTAATTGAAGCGCCTGCGCCGGGTATTCTTTATCCCGATAAGGAAGCCGTATTTAATTTCCCTGAAAAACTGCAGGCACGCCAGATAGGAAATAATATCATCTGGAGCCCGGGTATAAGTCTTGATAACCGCTACAGTTTTACGCCCACTTTCAGGGGTATCGGTCCCCAGTTATATACCATCCAGATAAAGACACCCAGCGGTTGTGTTACGGTGGATACGCAGTATGTACGGACAAAGAAAAAGATCGAGATCTATGTGCCTACCGTATTCACACCGGGTAATCACGATGGTTTGAATGATTACCTGCGCCCCTTGCTTATGGGCTTCGACCATGTTAATTATTTCAGGGTATATAACCGCTGGGGCAAATTACTGTTCCAGATGAACAGCGACCGCCCGGGTTGGGATGGAAGGGTGAATGGCCAGGTAACTACCGAAACACAAACGGTGGTATGGATGATAGAGGCCGTGGATGTGGATGGGGTGCTGCACAGGAAGCAGGGTACTACGGTGTTAATGAAGTAATTTATGCGGTAAACCTATAAGGTCTGCTGTGTAGAAATGCAGCGCTGCAGACCTTATAGGTTTTAGCCCCGCAAATTATTAATTCCGCAATTTTCGCAGTATCTTCATAGCTAATTGCCATCCGAAATATGATTAAACTTTACAACCCCGCTTTATTTTCAGGAAATAAAAAAATCAGGAAGGCTTTAGTAGCTTTCATGGTCCTTTGCGTTTCCTCATTTTCATCTCACGCCCAATGTCCGCCCAATATTGATTTTGAAGAAGGGACTTTTAATAACTGGCAATGCTGGTCACAGGAAGGATATCTTGGTGGCCCGGTAAGTTTAAATATGACTCCCCCAACGCCGGGAAGGCATGACATGTTATCAAATCCACCGGGAAATGGGTTGGATATGTATGGTTTATTTCCTCAAAATTGTCCGAATGGGAGTGGACATTCAATTAGAATCGGGTACTGGAATGCAGGTACATCAGGCCAGCATGTAGACAGGGTTTCTTATACATTTACTATTCCGGCGGGTCAGAACACATATAATTTCATTTATAATTACGCCTTGGTTCTCAACCAGGGTAGCCCTGCAAATCATAATGCCCTGACACAGCCAAAATTTATGGTAAAGGCAATTAACCTTACCGATGGCGGGATAGAATTACCCTGCCCCTTTAATGATATTGTTGTTACCAGCCTTTTGCCCGGATTTAAAGTTTCTGCCCTGCAACATAATGGTGATGTTTATTTCAAAGAGTGGGCTGCAACATCCATTAAAATGGACGGACTTGCCGGCAAAACAATTGAAATTTCATTTACCGTTGCAGGCTGTGGGTTAAACGGAGGTTCACATTTTGGATATGCATATTTAGATCTGAACTCGGAGTGTACCAGTTCATTTATTGGTGCTACTTATTGCCCGGATGATGCGTTTATAAATGTAACCGGACCTTTTGGATATCAAACGTACACCTGGTGGGATCAAAACTTCACATCTGTACTTGGTAATGCACAAACAATTAATTTCACTCCGCCACCTGCTCCTGGTACAATATTAAAACTGGTTGTTAATCCATTCCCGGGTTATGGTTGTACCGATACACTTACTGCTACACTGCAAGATACACTTACCATCCAGCCACAGGCTGGTCCGGATCAGTTGTCCTGCGATAATGCCCCGGTACAGCTTGGAGTGATACCAAAGCCGGGTTATGTCTATTCGTGGAGCCCGCCCACAGGATTAAGTAATCCAAACATATCAAACCCCATTGCCACACCGTCCGTAACCACGCAGTATATACTTACCGTTACACATGAAGGGGGAGGTTGTATGTCGAAAGATACCGTAATGGTATTTGCCGCCGTATTGGATAATTCGATTCAACTAATCGGGCCTAATACATTTTGCCAAGGTGATCCGCAGGCTGCGATATTATTGGTACAGCCCGCCGATAGTGTACAATGGTATCGCAATGGCGTAGCGATTCCAGGCGCAACACTAACGCAGTACAGCCCGGTACAGAGTGGAACCTATCATGCAACCGTATTTAGTTTTGTAGGTTGCCAGAAAACCTCGGCCGATATTGTCATAACAGTTTATGATTCACCTACCGCCGGTTTTACTGCAGACAACCCGTTACAGCAATGTTTGAAAGACAACCAGTTCTCATTCACCAATACCAGTACAGTTGCATCAGGCACACTTCAATATGATTGGGATTTTGGGGATGCTGCTACAGCTACTACTGCTAACCCAACCCATAGTTACGCATTGCCGGGTACTTACCAGGTAAGAATGATCGCAACTACAGGCAATGGTTGTAAAGACACAAGCTTTATGACTGTTCAGGTGTACGATATGCCGGTTGCAGGGTTTACAATAAATCTTGCCGCCCAGTGTTTTAAAAACAACCAATTCATCTTCACCAATACAAGTACCCTTGCCGTTGGTACCATGCAGTATGCCTGGGATTTTGGCGATGCTGCAACAGCAAACACCAGGGATGTAATACACAGTTATGTATTGCCTGGAACATATACGGTAAAACTTACCGTTACTTCTGATCATAACTGCGTTGATATAAAAACATTTGACGTAACCGCCTTCCCTACACCGATCGCCAGTTTTGTTTTGAACAGCCCGGTGCAACAGTGTTATAAAGACAACCAGTTCGTTTTCAAAAACACCAGCACCGTATTTGCAGGTGGCCTGCTGTATAACTGGGATATGGGAAACGGCAATACATTCACGTCAACGGATGTAACGTATTCTTACCCGGTTCCGGGCACTTATAAAGTCAAACTGCTGATAACGGCTGTGAACGGCGGATGCCAGGACAGCACTACATTTGACGTAACGGTTAATCCATCACCGGTTGCCGGTTTTACATTGAATCAGCCTGGCCAGTGCCTTAATAATAACCAGTTCATATTTACAAATACCACTACGGTTTACTCCGGTGGACTGGCATATTTCTGGGACCTGGGTGATGGCACCATCGTAAGCACTACGAATGTTACCCATACGTATGCCGGCCCGGGAACGTACCAGGTTAAGTTATTGGTATTTGCCACCAATGGCGGATGTATGGACAGCATTACAAAATCCGTTACGGTGTTTTATTACCCGGTTGCGGACTTTTTGATCCAGCCTTTAACCTGTACCAACCTGCCCATCTATGTGGTGAACAAAACGATCAATACGAATCCTGTTACACTTGATTATTTGTGGGATTTTGGTAATGGGCAAACATCCACGCTGCGTACACCCATTTACAGTTACCCGGCAGCAGGAACTTACAAGATCAAACTCACAACAAATATCACGGGATGCCCCACGCCGGTATCAACCAGGGAGATGGATATAAAGATCGACGCAGCTGTTCCGGGTATCACGTACCCCGATTTCAATGCCCGGTATAATTTCCCCGAAGTATTGACTGCACGAAATGTTGGTAACAGTGTGATCTGGAATCCGCCTACAAGCCTTGATAACCGGTTCAGCTATAAGCCAACATTCAAAGGCCTCAATTCACAGCTGTATACCATTGAATTAAAAAATGCATCCAATGGCTGTATCACAGTAGATACGCAATTGGTAAATACAGTGAAGAAGATCGAGATCTATGTGCCTACGGTATTCACACCGGGGAATGATGGAATCAATGACCTGCTGCGCCCCTTGTTATTTGGTTTTGATCACGTGAATTATTTCAGGGTGTATAACCGCTGGGGTAAATTATTGTTCCAGATGAACAGCGACCGTCCGGGTTGGGATGGAAAGATCAATGGCCAGATCTCTACCGAAACACAAACGGTGGTCTGGATGATAGAGGCGGTGGATGTGGATGGTGTGCTGCACAAAAAACAAGGTACCACGATACTCATGCGATAAACCTATATGGCTTACCGGGCAGCATTGCAGCGTTGGGAGACCTTATAGTGTTTAGTGTTTAACCGAATAATCAAATAATTAACAAGGCCTGCCGTAAAGCAGGCCTTGTATTTTTATAAAGCATAAACTATAAGGTCTGCTTCACTGTAATGCCGCGCCGCAGACCTTATAGTTTATGGATAAGGTACCGGCTCCAGTTTCAGCACCTGGTGCAGGTGATGCAACAGGTGTTTGTTATAATCAGCTGCCAGCCATTTGATAGTATGTATGGCGCCGGTCAGTACTTCTTTTTCTTCCATGTCTGCCGGCATATTTTTAAGCAGCACGGCAATATGTTTATTGAGAAGCGTCCAAAGATTGACCAGGTCTTTTGAATTATAGTTTTGATAATTGGCAGCCATTACCCAGGTATCCTGCTGGTAAACAATATGCGGTTTGTCTTCATATTGTGCTACCACAAAGCGGCGTATATTGTTTTGTGCTGAGTCGATCAAATGCCCCAGGTATTCTTTGCCGCTCCATTTTGAAGGAGAAGGTTTGAGGGAGAATTCTGTTTCACTTAATTGATGCAGTTGCGGAGTATAATCATCAATGATCTTCTCCAGTTCTTTAATGATACTTTGCATGGTTAAATGTACAATTAATGTTTTAGAACCTATAAGGTCTGCGGCGCTGCCATGCCGCCAGGCAGACCTTATAGGTTTAATGTAAAAAGCAGACAGATAAACTCTCATTAATAATAATTATGCCTGCTTTAGGATTGCATTGATTACTTTGAACTTATTAAAACCGGTTTTATGAAAAAGATCTCCATTCTTGCCTGTGCTTTTTTTTGCAGCGTAGCTGGGTTTTCTCAATACAAAAACGATAACGTGCTTTACAAAACAGTTTATACCCAGGACCTGTGCAATGAATTCAGCCGCCACCCGGGCTACCTGTTGCTTGATGTACGCACGCCGGGGGAATATGCAGACACGTCTTCAAGGGGATTGAACCTCGGCAGGTTTAAGAACGCCGTTAATATAGAAGTAACTGAACTCGGAAAGCGTATAGCAGAGATAAGTGCTTATAAAGATCAACCCGTTTTTGTGTACTGTTCGCACAGCCAGCGCAGCCGGCGGGCAAGTAAGATGCTTGCCGACAGTGGATTTACACAGGTATTCAATATCAATGGCGGCATGACAGGTATTCGCCAGTTGCCCGCTGATGGGAACAAATGTGTGTACGACCGGCTTGAATCGGCGAATCTCTATAACATCATTTCAACAGAAGATATTTGTGATAAATTGGAAAAGAGTGCCAAGGATATTTTTCTTCTTGATGTGAGAAACGATTCAGCCTTTAAGCACATCAGCACCGATGCAAAGCTGAATGCCTATGGCTTTTTTAAAAATTCCGTGAATATCCCCCTTGCCGATCTTGAAAAGAACCTGGCAAAGATCCCTTCGGGAAAAGAAATAATTATTACAGACCTTTTTGGGGGCGATGCAGCAAAGGCTGCAACTTTATTGCGGCAAAGAAATTATCCCCGTGTTTCGGTTTTACCGGAAGGGATCGACCGCTTGTTGTATACCGATAGCCGGATGCTGCCTTGCCTGCCTTCGGCATACGTTTCAAACCTTCCCTTTAAAATAATTAATTCAATAGAACTTAAACGTTTTGTTGAAACCAGCAAAGATTACCTTTTCCTGGACGTAAGAACAACAGAAGAATTTAACAACAAGCATAAAAATTACTGGCAGAATATCGGCCACCTGGTTAATGCTGTGAATATACCGGCTGCCGACCTGGAAGCACAATGGAATAAAATTGAAAGCTACAAAACAAAGCCGGTAATTGTTTATTTTTTTGGAAGCGGTACCCCGGTTTATGAGGCGGCAAACACACTGGTCAAAAAAGGATTTGTAAACGTACTGGTTTTGCAGGGAGGTATCTTTAATGTGGGATGGACAGCTGCAAATATTAAAGGATGTTCTTCACTTGCTGCTTTGCGAACAGATATTCCGCCGGAGAATTAATAGCAGAAATAAAAAAGCATCCGCCGGATGACGGATGCATAGTTTCACAGAGAAAGAAATTTATTTCAAAGAATAATTGCAGTCTTATTGCAGCCTTCTCAGCATCGAAGCACTGGTACGTTGTCTTTTTTGTAAGTACCACATGTCAAGCGCTCCAAATGTGCGCTGGTTGCTGTCGGCCTTCATGTCAACGGTGTTCGTTTCTTTTGATTCATTTGATAAATCTTTCTGTTCTTTTTTGTTCGGGGTGATGTCGACACCCATTGTTTCTGTCTTCATATATCTATGTTTAATTCATTACACAATAAGTTCCTCTTAAGTCAGGCGTAATTTAGTCTGGCAGCGGATTTCAGGGCAAACAGGAGATTTAAAAAACCATTGTCTATCGCGGTAGTTCTGAATTGCGGCGCAAATATACAACATAATGCGTTCACTGCAATGGCCGAATGTTGTTAAACGGTTTAAAAAAATGTTAAACGACCTTATATCCCGTTCAACGGGGCGCTCAATTTTTATTTATTTTTAGAAAATGAAAACAATTGGATTAATCGGAGGCATCACCTGGTATTCTACACTCGACTATTACCGGTTGCTGAATGAACTTGTCAACAAAAAATCAGGAGGGGTTCATGCGGCAAAGATCATTTTAAACTCGGTTGATTTTGCAGAAATAAAATTGCTTACCGAAAAACAGGATTGGGATGGCCTTGCTGCGATCATGCAGGCATCTGCAAAAAGCATTGAAGCCGCCGGGGGTGATTGCATCCTGATCGGCGCAAACACCATGCACAAGATCGCTGATGAGATCCAATCAGCTGTTTCAATACCTCTTATTCATATTGCCGATGCCGTTGCGGAAGCAATAAAAATAAAGCAGTTGAAAACAGTTGCCCTGCTGGGAACAAAATATACCATGCAACTTGATTTTTATAAAGATAAACTGGCCATGTGCGGTATAGAGGTTATCACTCCGGGTGATACAGAAATTGAATTCATCAACAATTCCATCTACAATGAATTCGGCAAAGGAATCTTTAAGCCCGAACGAAAACAGCAATTCCTTCATGTCATTGATTCACTGATAAAACAGGGAGCAGAAGGCGTGATCCTTGGCTGCACCGAAATTCCCATTCTTATCAAACAGGCCGATTGCCCGGTACCCGTTTTTGACACGGCTTTTATTCATGCCGAAGCCGCTGTAGCATTTGCATTGGAATAGAAAAGCTCGGTGCGGCCAGTTTGCATGAATTTCATCCTGCCTGCCGATATACCCGGAAGAGAATATTATTGTAACTTGAATGAATATTATTTGCCGTTATGAAAAAAACAGTATTACTGCTAAGTATGGTTGTTTACTTTGTTTCAGCCATCGCACAAACTTCCACTGAGTATAACAACCAGGGGCTGGCAAAATTCAAAGCAAAGGACTATGCCGGCGCCCTGGCCGATTATAATAAAGCCGTTGAGCTGGATGCAAAGAACGAAAAAGCCCTGCACAACCGGGGCCTGGTAAAATATGCAATGAAAGATTATGACGGCGCCATTAAAGACCACAGCAGGGCCATTGAACTGAACCCGAATTATTCCAATGCATACAATGACCGCGGACTTGTTTATTACCGGCTTAATAAAACAGCAGAGGCACTGCAGGATTATTCCAAAGCCATTGCAGCCGACCCGGCCTATTTTGCAGCATATAAGAATCGTGCTGTTGCACAGTATGCAGCAAAAAATTATGATGCGGCCATCAAAGATTATGAAAAATGTATTGAGCTGCAACCCGCCAGCGCCGATGGGTATATGGGCCGGGGAAGTATAAAGAATATGCTGAAGGATTATACAGCCGCTATTAAAGATTTCAGCAAAGCCATTGAACTGGACCCTTCTTTGGCCGTTGCATTCCTTAACCGCGGCAATGCTAAGTTTTTACTGAATGAACTGGAAGGGGCGCTGGCCGATTTTAAAAAAGTGACGGTATTGCAGCCGGATAATGCCAACGTATATTTTAACCTGGGAGCTATTTATAGCGCACAAAAGAAAAGCAATGATGCTCTTGCTGCATTTAGAAGATACTGTGCCCTGTTGCCCAATGAATGGGCCGCTTATAAGGGCATCGCCGATATTTATTTCCTGCAACTGAATAAATACGACAGCAGCGAATATTATTATAACAAGGCCTGGCAACTGAACAAACAGGAAAAGGATATTATGGAACGTTATGGCTACAGCCTGCTGAACCAGAAGAAATTTACGGAAGCCATTGCCATGTTCCGGAACCAGGTCGCCTTCCTGCCTGGTGATTACTGGGGGTATTATAACCTGGGGGCAGCTTACAGCATGAATAAGCAGCCAAACGAGTCTATCGCCGCTTTAAACACAGCATTGGACAAGCGGATGGTGGAACTTGACTATTGGCAAAGCGATAAGAACCTGAACAACGTGCGTATGCTGGAAGACTTTAAGATCATGGTAAAAAAATATTTCACAAAAGAAACACTGGCAAAATACCCGATGCTGTTTGGCGGATTTTAATTTTGTCAGCATAAAAATCAAAGTTTTTTTTTGAAAAAAAATAATGGCACCGGTTTATTCATACTGATCACATGCCTTCTGTCGTGCAATGGAAAAAACGATCAAGCACCTCAAACTGATCCTGACAGCATCATTTGCTGCGGAGGAAACATACCGCAGCGGCCTGCAGGTTTAATGGACACCGTGAATATTTCCCCCGGACAAGTTTCGCATGCCGGCATGGTATTCATTGCAGGCTGCGAATACCTGATGGGCGCTGCTGATGAGGAAGGCAGAACTGATGAATACCCGCAGCATAAAGTAAAACTGGATGGGTTCTGGATGGACGAAACAGAAGTAACCAATGCTCAGTTCAGCAGGTTTGTACATGCTACGGGCTATATCACTACGGCAGAAAAGGCCCCGGATTGGGAAGAGATGAAAAAGCAATTGCCTCCCGGCACGACAAAACCTGCCGATAGTTTGCTGGTGCCGGCGTCGCTTGTTTTTACTGCACCGGAAAAAAATGTTTTATTGAACGATGCATCGCAATGGTGGGTTTGGAAAAAAGGAGCCGATTGGAAACATCCGCAGGGACCAGCCAGCAGTATTACGGGAAAAGATGATCATCCCGTTGTGCATATTTCCTGGTATGATGCTATGGCCTACTGCAAATGGTCGGGTAAGCGATTGCCTACTGAAGCAGAATGGGAATTTGCTGCAAGGGGCGGAAAGCAAAATGAAAAATACCCCTGGGGAGACGAAGATGTTGAGCTTGGGAAACCGAAAGCAAATACCTGGCAGGGAAATTTCCCCAACCGGAATTTAATGAAAGATCATTTTGAAAGACTGGCACCGGTAAGATCATTTGCACCCAATGGGTATGGCCTGTATGATATGGCAGGCAATGTATGGGAATGGTGCAGCGATTGGTATGATGCTGCGTATTATAAAAGCGTGAAAACAAAACTCAGTGTTGATCCGGCCGGGCCAATACAAACAAATGATCCCACGGAACCCGGCATTCCAAAAAAAGTGGTGAGGGGAGGATCATTCTTATGCAATGCTTCCTATTGCAAAGGCTACCGGGTAAGTTCCCGGATGAAAACTTCGCCGGACACAGGTTTGGAACATACGGGCTTCCGCTGCGTGAGCAGTAAATGATAACTAACTTGGAAAACGAAACCACTTTCCATTCACATCAATGAGTACATCGGCAGCGCTGGGCCATAGGGGCGTGATGGTGTTCTTTTCTTCCCAGTCTTTTAATGCAGCCAATAACTCTTTCAGTTTTGCCGGTTGGTTTTTGGAAAGGTCGTGCATTTCTCCCGGGTCTTCCGCTAAATTAAAGAGATAGGTAATTTTATTCTTTTCATTCACGTATAATTTCCAGTTGCCTTTACGAAATGCTTTTGAATAACCGTTCCGCCAGAAAAATGTTTCATGCGGCAAAGCAGTATCTGTTTTAAGATAGGGGAGCAGGTCAACGCCATCATAGGTTCTGTCTGCGGCCAGTGCTGTACTGCTTGCTGCGGCAATCGTACTGAAAATATCAAGCGATGAAACAGCATGGTCATATACTTTGCCTGCATTTATTGCAGCCGGGTATTTAATAAGAAAAGGAACAGCAAGTCCGCCATCAAAATGCGTACACTTACCACCACGCAACGGGGCATTATCGGTTGCCCTGGTATAGGTAGCGCCGCCATTATCGCTGATGAAAAAAACAAGGCTGTTGTCTGCCAGCCCTTCCTGCTCCAGTTTGTGCATCACGCTGCCAACGGCATCATCCAGCGCTTCGATCATGCCATAGTAAACACGTTTTACCGAATCGGCCACGCCCTGTACCCGGTCGAAATATTTTTTCGGCACCTGGAAAGGATCATGCGGTGCATTAAATGAAAGCGTTAAGAAGAATGGTTTTGCTTTGTTGCGCTCAATAAAATCAATTCCTTTATCAGCCAGGGAAAAAGTAAGGTAGCCGGTATCTTTCACAATGGTTCTTCCTTCTTTAATGGCCGTAGATCCATGCCGCGGAGCCCAGGCCGGTATCTCTGAAAAAGCCCAGGGCAGATGCATGTTGATGTATTGACTGTTATCAACCGGGTCATCCACATAGCGGCTGAGGGCGCCATCAAAATAATAACTGTAATCAAATCCGTGCTGGTCGGGGAATACCGTTGGTGAAGAACTCAGGTTCCATTTGCCTACATAGCCGGTGGCATAGCCTTTTTGTTTCAGCATATCCGCAATGGTAATTTCACTGGTTGGAATATCGGTTGCATACCCGGAGCGGTTCAATAGAAAATCCGGCTTCAATGTTTCAATGCCTTCCGGTTTCTTTTTGCCTGATAAGAAATGACGGGTGATGGTTCGCTTCACCGTTGGGGCAAACTTATCATACAGCATGAACTCGGCGCCAAAACGTTGCTGGTAACGCCCGGTGATGATGCCCATGCGTGACGGTGCACAGATGGGTGATGTTACATAGGCCTGCGTAAACCGGGCTCCTTTGTTCCCTAAGGCATCTATGTTAGGGGTTTTGATATTTTTATTTCCGTAAGAAGCAAGATCGCTGTAACCGAGATCGTCAACAATTATCAGAATGATGTTGGGAGGGTTTTTGGTTTGTGCAGATGCAGCAGTATGACAAGCAAAGAAGAACAGTAAAACCGGTAACAGGTATTTTGGCATAAGCTATCCGTAAATATAAAAAAACCTTCTCAGAATCTGAGAAGGTTTGCCTGGTGCCCAGAACAGGAATCGAACCTGCACATCCTTGCGAACGGCAGACCTGCCTGCCGGCAGGCAGGTTTTGAGTCTGCTGCGCCTGCCAATCCGGCCTTTATTTAAACTGATCTTTTAGTAATTGTTTTAAAAACTCTTTACCTGTACCTGATTTCAAATAAATTTCTTTTTTCCTGGCTTCAGTTCTCGTGGGGAAGTTTTCCTGATATATTAATACGAACTGTCTATAAGGAGCTGTGGTTTTGTTTTGTCCCTTTTGATGTTCATTAAACCGCCGTTCAATATTATTAGTAAGGCCTACATAGATATAATTTCTATCAATGCTTTTTATAGAATAAACAGTAAACATAATACTAAAATAAAAAAAGCCCCGCATTTAGCGAAGCTTTTAAGTGCCCAGAACAGGAATCGAACCTGCACATCCTTGCGAACGGCAGATTTTGAGTCTGCTGCGTCTACCAATTCCGCCATCTGGGCCTGTGAACCGCATGAGGGTTGAAAGGGTTCTAAAGTGAGAAGGGTTAACCTTAAACTTTTAAACGGTATTAAACCTTTCAACCGGTTTTGCCGGGCTGCAATATTACATTATCCGACTGTTCTGTCCAAAATACGTTGCAGGTATTTTTTCTTGTAGTAGTATTCTTTCAACTTCAGCAGGTCGGCCGTACTGGTGGCTGCATCGTTGTAGTTTTCTATGATCGGCTGTATGCTGCTGTAAAGTTCCTGTTCAATGGCTGCTATCTGTGCAGGAGAGCCTTCGGATAATTCCTCATTCAGTTCCATCATCTCCATTAAAAATGCCGGGGGCAACTGGTATTTTTCCTCTTCTTCCAAAAGTCCCTTCAGCTGCAGAACGTATTTGATCGTTTCCTCCCTGTTCTTAAAAACTTTAAGTGCTTTATTCAGCCGAGAAGATATCTCCAGCGCTTCATCCTGTTCATGCTCTGTTGCCTGGGTAAAAAAATCGGGGTGATATTTTTTCTGCAGTTCAAAATATTTTTGGGCAAGCTTTCCCTGGTCAATTTTCAGCGAAACCGGCAATCCAAACAGTTCAAAGTAGTTCATGCTGCAAATGTACAGATTCACTCTCTTTAAAAACTGATTTGTAAAATAGAGACTTCGACAACTGCTATTTTTTACAAAAAAGAATTTAGCCACGAAGCCACAAAGTCGCTAAGGGAAATGCTTCGCATTTTTTCAACTTCGTGTCTTAGAGGCTTTGTGGCGACTGTATTTAGCGCAGTGAAATTGCGGAAACTTCTTTTTAGACTTCTTTTTTAGTACCGAAGGATTCTGAATACGGGCATTATATAAAATCTAAAATGTAAATTGCCATCCAAATTTAATGGTTGATGCTAAAGATTGGTTTAATACGGGAGGGAAAAACGCCCCAGGATAACCGGGTGGCACTCACACCGGCACATTGCAAATGGCTGCAAAAGAATTTTAACGACATCCAGGTGGTAGTGCAGCATTCGCCCAATCGTTGCTATTCAGATATTGAGTACGAACGAGCGGGCGTGGAAGTGAAAGAAGATATGAGTGAATGCAACCTGCTGCTTGGGATCAAAGAAGTACCCGTTGATATGCTGCTGGAAGGAAAAACCTACATGTTCTTTTCGCACACAAAAAAAATGCAGCCATACAACCAACAGTTATTTAAAGCCATACTGGATAAAAAAATAACCCTGGTTGATTATGAGTGCCTGGAACATGATGACGGTACAAGAATAATCGGGTTTGGTTTTTTTGCCGGCATCGTGGGCGCACATAACGGGATGATGGCCTATGGCAACCGCACCGGCGCTTTTAAACTGGCGAGGGTTGGCTCGGTGAACAGTTTTCAAAAACTGGTACATACTTATTTTGGCTTAAAACTTCCCAACATAAAAATTGCTGTAACCGGCACGGGCCGGGTGGCGCATGGCGTGCTGGAGATCATGAACCTGCTGGGCATTCACGAAGTGGAGCCGGATGAATATTTTGAAAGCGAATTCGCTTATCCCGTTTATGTGCATTTGAAAGGGGCCGACCTGTATGTACATAAAGAAACCGGGAAGTATGTGCGGAATGATTTTCATGCAAACCCGCAAAATTATAACTGCCGCTTTGCCGATTATCTTTTGCATACAGATATACTGATGAATGGTATTTACTGGGAGAAGAATATCCCCCGACTGTTTGAGATGGAAGACCTGCAGAGAGAAAATTTCCGCATCAAGACCATTGCCGATATTACCGACGACCGCAACGGCTCCGTGCCCTGCAACCTGGGCGATTCAACGATCGACAAGCCAGTGTACGGGGTGGACAGGAAGAGTTTTGAAATAACGGCTCCTTATTTGCCCGGTTCTGTTGACGTGATGGCAGTGGGGAATTTGCCCAATGAATTGCCGAGAGATGCCAGCCGGTATTTTGGGGAGCAGATGATAAAGTTTGTGCTGGATGATATACGGCTTGGCGGAAGTAAGGTCATTGACAAAGCCACTATGGTAAAGGCAGGCAAGCTGAATGAGCCTTTCCTGTACATGAAAGATTATGCCGGCCTGTAATTACAGGTAGAGGTAGTAATCTTTTAATGCTGAAATAAATTCAGCGCTGTAATTTCCTTCGCTGTCTTTAATACTCATCCCTGATTGTACTGCTTGCTTTTTTTCTTTACTGAAGAATAATATCCCCCGGAAGTAGTCGTGCTTTTCTGTTTGCTTTACCAGAATCTTTTGCGTAAGATGCAATTCCTTTTTGCCGGCTTCTTCAATAAAATGATTTACCCGGCGATAGGGCAGCAGTACTGAAAATGTTCCATCTGCAGCAAGATGATGCTTAACAACCTGCAACAGCTCAGTTAAGCTGAGTGATGTATCATGTTTTGCATTGTTCTTATCCTGGTCAGGTGACATCAGGTCGTCTTCAAAAAAAGGCGGATTGGAGAAGATGCGATCGTATTTCCTGTCCGGCCTGAATAGAAGAATATCTGAATTGTAAATATGCAGCCGCTCTTTCCAGGGAGAGGCGGAAAAATTTTCTCCTGCCTGTATAGCTGCCTCCCTGTCAATTTCAACTGCATCAATGATTGCATCAGGATCTTTCTGCGCAACCATCAGCGATAACAGGCCTGTTCCGGTTCCTATGTCTAAACAGTTTGAAGTTTGTCCTTCGGCAGCGCCCAGGATGAGTTTTTGGTTTGCGGTTAAGGCTCCGAACAGGCATGCATCAGTACACACTTTCATGGCACAGTTATCCTGGAAGACAGTGAATTGTTTGAATCGGAAATAGTTGTTGCTCACAGATTACACAGATTTACACAGAAAATACAGGCTGCAAGTTAAACCAGTAGCAGCAAGCCGCAAGCCTCAAGGGGGCAAACTCTATGGTTAAGAAGAATATTATAACATTTGAGAAAGGGCCAGGAGTTAACATGCTTGTCCCTTGCAGCTATTCCCCGTGTCTTTTACTCACCATTCAGCCCTCGCAGATGGGCTTACGCTGAGTTCGGTAAGATCCTTTTCTAAAAATTTGTAATACCCGGTAATGGCGATCATGGCAGCATTATCGGTACAATATTCAAATGCCGGGATGAAGGTTTTCCAGCCTTCCTTTTCTCCCAGGGCGGTAAACCCTTTCCGCAACCCGCTGTTTGCACTAACGCCGCCCGCCAGGCAGATATCTTTGATGCCGGTTTCCGCAACTGCTTTCTTTAGTTTGTTCAATAAGATACTTACGATCCGTTCCTGCACCGAAGCACAGATATCATTTAAATTCTCAGCGATGAATTTTTTCCTTGTTTCCTCGTCGGCTGCAAATTCCTCTTTGAATAAATTACTGGTGCCTGCGTTTTTTAAGAAATAAAGAATGGATGTTTTTAACCCGGAAAAACTGAAATTGAACCCGGGTATCTGCGGTTCGGGAAATTTAAACCGTTTGGGGTCGCCATCCTTTGCATATTTATCAATGAGTGGCCCGCCGGGGTAGGGAAGCCCCAGCATCTTTGCCGTCTTGTCAAAAGCTTCCCCCGCAGCATCATCAATGGTCTCACCAATAACTTTTAATTGGGTAGGTGAATCGCAACGAACGATCTGTGTATGTCCGCCGCTTACCGTTAAACATAAAAAAGGAAACGAAGGCTTTTCTGCCGTGATCAAATTAGCCAGTACATGCGCCTGCATGTGGTGTACCGCAATGAGCGGTTTGTTCAATGCAAGGGAAAGTGATTTTGCAAACTGTGTTCCTACCAATAATGAACCTATTAGTCCCGGTGCCTGTGTGAATGCAATGGCATCAACCGTTTGTAGTTTACAGTTTGCAGTTTGCAGGGCGGCATCTACTACCGGCACAATATTCTGCATATGGGCACGACTGGCAAGTTCGGGTACCACGCCGCCAAATTGTTCATGAACGGTTTGGTTGGCGATCTTGTTAGACAGGATCTTTCCATCAACGCATACAGAAGCGGATGTTTCATCGCAGGAAGATTCTATGGCGAGGATCGTTATACTCATGAAGGCCTCAAAGATACCGCAAACTGCTAATGTCTGCAATATCTCCGGCCATGCAGACTGAAAAGGCTCCATTTGCCAGGGTATATTTTATGGCAACCGTTCTGCCATCAATCAGTGTAACTCCGGCAGGCAGGGAATGTATCTCGAGTTTAGCACCATTCGTTAAAACGATCATCATTTTGCAGCCATCAAGCTTGCCTGTAAAATCCTTTATAATACCTGTTACTTCAGATTCTTTGTCTCTGCAATTCTTTTTACATGAATAAAGAGAGGGAACAAAAATCAGAAGTAGTATTATCCTTTTCATAATGGATGCTTTATGTATCAGACAAGGTGAAAATAAAATATGCTGCCCGGGCTGTTGATATTATTTACTTCTTATTGCCGCCACGGGATCCATACGGGCAGCTTTTGAAGCAGGTATGATGCCGGCCAGCACACCTGCAATCACGCAAATGATAATGGTGGTGATGAGCATGGGTATGGAAATATAAACAGGGAATTTCAATGGCCCTGAAAGAATGAGTGTGAGAATGTACACAAAGAATAAGCCGATGGCGCCACCCATGATGCAGAGCAGGGCTGCTTCCATCAGAAATTCAAAAAGGATGGAGCTTTTTTTGGCACCGATGGCTTTCTTCAGCCCGATGATGCCTGTTCTTTCCCGTACCGTAACAAACATGATATTGGTAATACCAAATATGCCCACCACCAGGCTGATGCCCCCGATGATGGCGCCAACAATATTAACGGTGGAGAAGAAGCCGGTGATGGCCTTACTGAAAGCTTCCACACTGTTCAATGAAAAATCATCTTCCTGGGTTGGGCTGAGCCTCCTTATCTGCCGCATGATGCCTTTTAACTCGTCGCTTAATGCATCCGTTGTAACACCTTCTTTACCCTTTGCAATAAGAATGGGGTTGGAAAATTTCTCATCAAACAACTGCTTGCAGAATTTATAGGGCAGCATGATGCAATTGTCGTAATTCCAGCCGATGAAATTGGTGCCTTCTTTTTTTATAACACCAATGATGGTTACTTTTTTGCCCTTTACATCAATTTGTTTGCCCAGGGCCCTTTCCGTTGTTCCAAATAAGGTTTCGGCATTGGTAAAACCGATAACACAAACATTGGTGCCCGTTGTGAATTCGCTGGCTGAGAAAAAACGCCCCTGGTCAAAACTCAATGGCTGTATGATCATTTGTGCTTCCACAACCCCGTATACACTTACGTTCTGCAACAGGTCATCTTTATGCGAAATGCTGGTACCCGTCTGCATCAGGAAAGAAACATCCTCCAGCAGAACAGCCCGCTGCCTGATCATATCGGCTTCTTCAAATTTGGGGGTTGGCCTGGACCTGTATTTCCAAAAGGGCTTGTCGGGCCCGCCGCTGTAATCCCATTTATCAATGTAGATGGTATTGCTGCCAAGACTCTTTACTTCATTCTGTATGTTTCTTTCCAGGCTGTTAACCGTGGCCAGTACGCCAATGATGCAGAAGATACCAAACGCAACACCTGTAAGGCTAAGGGCCGTACGCAGTTTGTTAACCCTCAGTTCCTGGAAAGTTAACCGCAACGAATTGCCGATGATGTTAAGCGATTTGCGCATCTCCCCAAAATTACGGGATGTCCGTTGATTTATGCCGTATAATGTATGAATGGTGCTGCCCCTGTAACCGAAAGGGGAACTTTGGTTATTGCTAGATATTGGATCAATAAGAGCATTTGCCACAATGGCGTAGAATTTATCTTCCAAACCTTACCTTTGCGGCTCTAAAAAATAGTAGAGTAATAGCATAACATAATAATTCCTCCGCCAGTTGGCGGAGATAGGGGCATGAAGTACATCAACGAAATAAACAAACGTAAAACCTTTGCCATCATCTCTCACCCGGATGCCGGTAAAACAACCCTCACAGAGAAATTCCTTCTTTTTGGCGGAGCCATACAAACGGCCGGGGCTGTTAAAAGCAATAAGATCAAGAAACACGCTACCAGTGATTTCATGGAGATAGAACGCCAGCGTGGTATCAGCGTGGCTACCAGCGTGATGACCTTTGAATACAAGGATCATCTCATTAACCTGCTGGATACCCCGGGGCACAAGGATTTTGCAGAAGATACCTACCGCACCTTAACAGCCGTTGACAGCGTGGTGCTGGTCATTGACAGTGTGAACGGG
>Ga0209023_10001882_pt1 | contig 27202 bp, 26 predicted proteins | sample LakOneMetagenome_FD_187468 | JGI IMG/M metagenome (GOLD analysis project Ga0209023, IMG submission 187468) | Freshwater and sediment microbial communities from Lake Erie, Canada (SPAdes) (version 2) | ecosystem: Environmental > Aquatic > Freshwater > Lentic | place: Lake Erie, Canada...
CGCCGCCGCTCCGGGTTCTTGTGTGGGATCGACTGCGGTGAGGTCGGTGCCGCACGCGAACGCCGCCGCCCCGGGTTCTTGTGTGGGATCGACCGGTGTGAGGTCGGTGCCGCACGCGAACGCCGCCGCCCCGCACCACCGGGCCGGGCCGGGCCGGGCGATCCGAGCCCCGCGGCGTGGGTCAGCTCGAGTGGCGGTCGTCCGCACCGAGCAGGCGGTGCAGCTCCGATGCCGGTCCGTCGTGGATCAGCTCGCCGTTCTCGAGCATGAGCCCACGCTCGAACCGATCGATCACGTCCGGGTCGTGGGTGGCGACAAGCACGGTGGCGTCGTTGTCGCGGGCCTCGTCGATCAGCTCGAGGAGCGCAAGGCGCCCCGACGTGTCGAGCCCAACGAACGGTTCGTCGACCAACAGGATCGAGAACGGCCGGCACAACGCCACGGCGATCGCTGACTTCTGGCGCAGACCACGACTGAACTGCGACGGCAGGTGGTCCTTGCGGTCATCGACGCCGAGGCGTTCGAGCAGCTCCATCAGGAACGGATCGTCCCCGGAGCCCCCGTGCATGCGGCTGATGTACTCGAGGTGCTCCCACAAGCTGAGGTCGTCGTAGAGGACGGGGGCATCGGGCAGCCAGGACATCTCTGCCCGCGCCTGCAGGGTGTCGTTCGCCTGACCGTGGATCAGCACATCGCCATCGGTGGGCTCGAGCACCCCGGCGACCATGCTGAGCAACGTCGACTTGCCCGACCCGTTGTGGCCGACGAGCACGACCGACTGGCCGGCCGGGACCTCGAGATCGAGCTCCTCCAAAGCCGCCACATCGCCGTAGTACTTCGACAAGCCCTCGACCGACAGCGCCGGTGGCTCGCTCGACGCGGTCCGCTCGCCTTGTCGGCTCTTCCTGCTCACGACGCACCTCCGGTGCTGCGGCGGCCGATGCGGCGACCAGCGCTCTTGTGGATCACGACCCGGCTCCTGCCTGGCCGCTCGTTGCTGCGGACATCGACTCGTGGATGTCCGCGCGGAACCGCACCCAACCGAACACGATCATGCACAACACGACGACGGGGATCGACCAGGTGGTCACTGCGGGAGCGACGTCCTTGCCGGCGTTGGCCGCGGCTCGCGCAGCGAGGATGGGCAACATGCCGATGATCGCCACCGCGGGCGGCCACACCGTGCGGAACAACATGCGCGGACCTGCAACCTCGGGGGGCATGACGGCGTCTTGGCTGGAGTCGAGGGTCGCTTCGGACACCACGGTGACCGCGGCGCCGCCGACGCCGGCAAGCGCTGCGGGCAACAGCATCGGGAACCCGATCTGGAGCACGAACGGATCGGGAGCGGCTGCGTACGCTGCGCCGATGGCAACCAGGCCGACGCCGACCATGACGAGCACGGGTTCGGCCAAGTGCTTGACCATCACCATGCCGTCGATCTCGGGGACCGAACCGAGCAGGCCGGGGTGGTCGATGTCCTGGGCGAGCGGTTCGATCGCATCGAGTGCAGCGACGTAGGCGAGCGCCCCCATCACGAGGACGAGCGGTGTGGTGCCGGACCACGTCGCTCGTGCCGTCAGCCCGATCGCGACGCCGAAGGCCACCACGCGGACGACCCGCACGACCGGCCAGCGTGCGACGCTGCGCATGTCTCGGGCGAACACGGGGAACTTCCGTGCGATCGGTCCCGGCACGGCAGGGAACCACGGCCGAGTGCGGGGCCGTTCCTGGGCGAGCTGGCGGCGCAGCAGCACGACTGTGCGGAGGTCCTGCTGGGTGACGGCGAAGCGAAGCTGTCCGACGAGCGCTGTCCGGCGCATGGCCGCTTCGATCGACAGCCCGCCGATGGTGATCATCGCGATCGCCGGTAGAGCGACGGCCGCTGCGACGGGGACGAGGCCGAGCGCGTCGAAGTGCAACGGCCACAACACGACGGTGCCGAGCCACGTGGTCGGTGCGGTCGGGGCGTACCCGGTGGCGTCACCGATCGCCCACGCCAGGAGCAGCCATCCGATGCCGAGTGGCAACCACTTGGTGGTGAGCCGCGAGGCGGTGAGCATCGCGGCGCCGATCGTGAGCGCTGCCAAGGTGGCGCCGAACAGCGCGCCGCATGCGAACCAGGGGATCGACGCGCCACCGAGGCGTTGGTCGAACAACCCGGCACCCAGACCGGTGAGGATGGCGCCGCCCAGGCACGCGTAGCTGAGCATGCCGAGCGCCGGTCGACGCAGGACGAAGGACCGGTCGACCGGTCCGAGCAACAGGTGCTGCACGTCCTGGCGTTCGAGCGCCAGCGGCCCGCCGCGGGATCCGGAGCGGATGCCGACGAGCAGCACGGCGGCTGCGCCGACGCCGAACCACGCGGGCGCCTTGGCGAGGAAGCTCGCGGTGGCCGCGGCGTCGAGCTTGGTGTCGCCGATCAGCCCCGAGGCGAACACGACCGCAACGATCGCGGCCAAGGCCGTCGTGTAGACGCGGTAGGCCAGCTCGCCCCACTCGTGGCTTCCCAGTCGTCGACGCTGCCGCCGACGTCGCATCTCGACGACCGCGCTGCGCTGGTCGGGTTCGTCCACGGCCAACGTGAGCGGCTCTGCCATCACGGCGCAGTCTGCTCCGGCCCGGACCGCTGCGTCGAGACCAGGGAGATGCTTGACCCGGGGTGAGTGACCGACGACACTCGCTCGTGTCGAGTCGGTCGGGGGGCGGGCTCAGTGACGGGAGGACGCACGTTGACGGGTGAGGCACTTCCAGCGTTCGACGAACAAATGGCGCTCGGGCCAGGCTCGATGTTGTGGCGCTATGCCGGCGACCACCGCTTGGGTATGACCGGGCTGTCGACCGGGATCCTGCAGCTGATGCATCCCGGCCTGGGCGCGGGTGTGGTCCAGCACTCGGCGTTCTTCACCGAACCGTGGGATCGCATCCAACGCTCGATCCCCGAGATCCTCGGCGTCATCTATGACGAGGATCCCGACGTCACCGGACATCGGGTTCGCGACTACCACCAGCGCATCAGCGGGACCGACGACCAGGGCCGCCGCTACAGCGCCCTGCGACCCGAGACCTACTGGTGGGCACATGCGACGTTCCACTTCGCGGTCGAACGACTGGTCGACCGCTTCGATGCCCGGCGCCTGAGTTGGGAGGACCGCGAGCGGCTCTACCGAGAGAGCGTCGAGTGGTACCGCCGCTACGGCGTCTCGATGGACATCGTGCCCCGCACCTACGCCGACTACCGCGACCGGTGGGACTACTACTGCGACGAGGTCCTGGAGATGACCGTGGCCGCAGAGCGGGCGATCGAGATGGCGCTCCACGAGAAGGTGTCGGACCTGCCCGGACTGCCGGCGTGGAGCGGTCTGCTGCAGCGTGAGGTCATCACCCCGGTGTTCCGGCTGACAGCGATCGGCGGACTGCCCGCGCGGCTCCGATCCCGGTTCGACCTGCCGTGGAGCACGCTGGATGCAGCACAGCTGCGAGCATTCGAGATGTGGGTGCGTGAGTCGTGGCGGTTCGTGCCACGACACCTGCGCTACGGACCGAGGGCCGCCGACGGGTGGAAGCGCGCGTCCGAATCCAGCGCACTCCGTCCCGCAGCCGCTTGATCTTCCAGCGGCCAAGCAGCCAGCGGCCCGTAGTCAGCGGCCCGTAGTCAGCGGTCCTCGACCGCAGCCGGGCCGTGGGTCGGCGCCATGCCCATCGCATCGCCCGAGATGCTGACATCGCCGTCAGCAGTGTCATCGCCGCTCACACCGACATCGCCGTCACCGCCGGCGTCGTCGTCAGCAGCGCCTTCCGTATCGCCGTCAGCAGCGGTATCGCCATCAGATCGGCGCTGCTCCGAGTAGCGGACGGTGGCGACCCGGGTACGCCCGAACCCCTTGAGGTCATAGGACCGCCGCACCACCCGGACCGAGACGTCGTCGAGGTCCTCGAGCTCGACGGCGAAGTCCCGCGGGATGACCACCGTGCCGCGCCGGGCGATGTCGGTCAGACGGCTCGCCAGGTTCACCGTGGATCCGAACACGTCGCCGCCCATCGTGATGGTCGGACCCTGGGCCACGCCGCAGTGCAGCTCGATGGGCACCTCGGCGTCAGCTGCACGCGCTTGGAGCTCCAAGCCGATGAGGACGCCCGACGGCAGATCTGGGGCCATGAACATGACGGCGTCGCCGATGAACTTCACGACCCGCCCGTGGTGCTCCGCGATCACGTCGAGCGCTGCTGCCTCGAACGCGTCGACGAGCTCGCCGAGGTCGTCGGTGTCGATGCGCTTGGACAACTTCGAGAAGCCCGCGATGTCGACGAAGCCGACCGTTGCTGCTTCGGCGGCACCGAACGTGCCTTCTTCGACCTGGAGGCGACGGCCGAGCGCCGCGATCATGTGGCGGCGCCACACGTAGACCATGGAGCGTTCCATCAGCCCGACCAGGCGGCGATCGCCCAGGGCGCCGGCGTCTGCGAGCAGCGACACCTGTGCTTCGGTGATGCGGGAGAAGGATGCGCCGAGCACTCGTGCCAGGCGCAAGACGTCGTGCTCCTCCATCACGCCGCTGTCGAGCAGGCGGCCGAGCGACGCAGCGACCGCGACGTCGTCGTCGCCGAACACCATGTCGTCTTCGGGGACCTCGGCGAAGCCCATCGCCCGCCACCAACGAACCATGTCGGAGTGGGGGAGACCTGCCAGGGACTCCACGTCGGCTCGGCGATGCACCGCAGGAGGAAGTCCCATCGCAGCGGCCAGGTCTGCGATGTCGTCCGGACCGCTCATGGACGACGATCGTAACGGTGGGCTGTGACGCGCAGCGTCGGGACTGGGGTGACTGCAAGTCGACAGGTCGACGCTGGTACCGTCCCGAACGCCATGACGAGCGCCGTCGACGATCAGCCAGAGCAGCCCGAGCATCCGGAGCATTCGGTTCTGGACAGTGAGCCGTCCCCCGGTGGCGGCACCCGTCGCCCTCGCCTGCAGATCACGCTGATCGTGATCGGTGCGCTGTGCGTGCTGGGGATCGGGCTGTTCGCGGCGACCCGCGGCGACGGCGAAGAGCCGTGGGCAGGTCGGGTCCTCGACGCGCCCCAGAGCAAGCCGGACATCGTCCTGACCGGGACCGACGGCAAGCCGTTCGACCTGCAGTCCCGCACCGACGGTCGTTGGACCGTGCTGTTCTTCGGCTACACCAGCTGCCCGGACGTGTGCCCGATCAACCTGGGCACGCTGGCCACGGCGCTCGACACCCTCGGGCCTTCGGTCGGCGATCAGCTCGACGTGGTGTTCGTCACGGTGGATCCCGCCACCGACACCCCTGACGTCATCCGCAAGTACCTCGATCAGTTCGACACCCGGTTCGTCGGCCTCACCGGAACCACCGAGCAGATCGTGGCGGCACAGGAGGCGGCCAAGCTGCCGCCGGCGGACAAGTCGTCGGGGAAGGCGACCGGATCCAGCGGAGCGATCGGTCACGCCACCCAGATGATCGTCTACGACCCCAACGGCGTCGCCCGCATCGTGTACCCGTTCGGCACCCGACAGAGTGACTGGACCCGGGACCTGCCCCGTCTGCTCGGCGGCGACGTCCCCAAGCACACCAACGCCGGGTGATCTCGCTCGGCCCGCTCCGCTCGTCGGCGCCTGCCTCGCCGCCGAGGTTGGCGGCCATGGCGCGGCGCGCTGCGTTGATCGTCGCCGTTGCCGCGCCGCTGCTCGGCGGGTGCAGCGCTGAGGACCAGCCTGCCAGCTCACCTACCTCCACCGTTCGCTCCGGCGACCTCACGGTGAGTCGCGCGTTCGTCGGTTCCCATGGGGCCGGAGCCGCCGCTGCGTACCTGCACATCGCGAACTCCGGCACCGCGGATGACCAACTGGTGTCGGTGAGCAGTCCCGACGCATCAGAGGTGGTCCCTATGGGGAGGATGGCGCCGGATGGCACCTCCGACGAGGACGCGACTGACGCTCTTCCCGCCCCGATCCCTGCGGGTGGTGCGATCTCGTTCGAACCCGGCGGCGCGCACCTGATGCTCCAGACGGCGACAGCGGCGCCCAAGTCGGGCACCACCGTGACCTTGCGGCTCACGTTCGGAACCGCTGCGCCGGTCGATGTGCACGCCCGAGTGGTCGACGTGTCGGACATCCCTGATCTGATGGAGACCGAGTGACCAACGTTGCGGTGGCGCAGTTGTGCCCGACGCTCGGGGGCGTGGGAGGATGGCAGCCATGAGGTGGTGGTGCTCAGCCATCGTGGAGAAGTGGACCTGGGTTCCCAAGCCGTATGCAGGCGTGTTCCTGCTGTGCGCGGCGCTGGTGGTGGGCTACGTGCTGTCACGACGTCGCCATGGCCCGGTCGAGGTCAGCCCGTCGCTGGACGACGACGACGCCGCACGGTTCGCCGCTCGTGAGCAGCGACGGCCATGGCAGTTCGCGCTCGGCATCTTCTTCCTGTGGGCGGCATCGGATTGGCCGATCGGCACGCTGGGTGCCAGCTATCTGAGCTCGATCCACATGATGCAGTTCATGCTGTACACGCTGGCTGCGGCACCGATGCTGATGCTCGGCACGCCCGAGTGGATGGGTCGGCGGATCATCGAGGGCCTGCATCTCTCCGGCCTCAACCGGATCCTGACCCGCCCGCTGGTCGCAGCGATCGTCTCCAACGTCATCCTGATCGGCACCCACTCGCCGATCGCCGTCGACACGCTGCGGGCCACCCAGTTCGGCTCGTTCGCTCTGGACATGATCTGGCTCGTGTCGGGCTTCATCCTGTGGGGTCCGATCATCAGCCCGATGCCCGAATGTCGGGCCCGGACCGCTCCGATCAAGCTCATCTACCTGTTCGCCGCTGCGGCGTTGATGCCGATGATCCCCGGCGGCTTCCTCACGTTTGCGTCGCAGCCGCTCTACAGCACCTACGAGCTGGCACCCCGCCTGGACAACATCGGAGCGCTGAACGACCAGCAGGTCGCCGGTGTGCTCATGAAGGTGGGCAACCTGCCGGTCATCTGGACGGTCATGGCCGTGATCTGGTTCCGCTGGTACAAGGGTGACGTCAGCCAGAAGGGCCGCACGATCCTGCGCGATCCGGTGACCGGTGCTCCGTTGCGTCGCCCGCAGCCCACCACAGCGAGTCGCTGACCAGTCCCACCGGGAGTGCAGTAGCCGCGCCGCGCTGGGCGGGCATCGTGTCGCACTCGACCCTGCGGCCAATAGCCTGTGCGCCATGGTGATGGCAGATCGTCCCGAGGTGAAGACCGCATCGTTGCCGGTGGCAGCGGTCACGTTGGTGGGCTTGGCGCAGGCCCTGACCAACGGATTGGCCCGGGTGCCGTTCCGTCGCCCGTGGGAAGGACCCGGTGACCTGCTCGACAACGTGGGGCGGTCCGTCACCCGTCAGGTGGTCCGTTCGTTCATGGGCTTCTCCATGGGTCTGCCGATCGAGGAGTTCCGCTCGATGGAGCGGGTGCTCGACGACATCTGCAAGGCCGTGATGCCGCCGTTCGTCGACGTCATGGACAAGGTCGAGCTCACCAGCGACACCATCGCGGGCGTACCCGGCCTGTGGTGTCGCCAGCGGGCCAGTTCGGATGCGCACGTCGACGACGACAGCGCCAAGGACCCGATCGACGGCACGATCCTGTACCTGCACGGCGGTGGGTACATCGGCACCTCTCCGGTGATGTACTCGGCATTTGCTGCGTCGATGGTCAAGGGGACCCAGTGCGAGGTCTTCATCGCCGACTACCGCCTGGCGCCGGAGTTCCCCTTCCCGGCCGGGGTGCACGACGCCGCCGATGTGTACGAAGCCCTGCTCGATCGTGGGGTCGACCCCGCACATCTGATCGTGGCGGGCGATTCGGGTGGCGGTGGACTCGCGACGTCGCTCATGGGACTGCTCGACCAGCGTGGGGCTCCGGCGCCGGCTGCGCTGCTGCTGTTCTCGCCCGAGATCGATCTGGACCTCGATCACCCGTCGATCACCGACAATGCGTCGCACGACATCCTGCCGTGGAACGTCCCGGTGACGCCGTACCTGCACGGCGTGCAACCGAGCGATGGCCGTGTTTCTGCGGTCTACTCCGAACCCGACGGTGCCTGGTTCCCGCCCACGTTCGTGTGCTCCGGTGGTGACGAGATGTTCCGGGACGGCATCCGGGACTTCGTGGTGTCGCTCGGCCAGGCAGGCATCGACGTCGAGGCGATGGAAGAGCCCGGGATGTTCCACGTGTTCCCGATCCTGATGCCGTGGGCCGACGCGTCGCAGCGGGTGGTCGGTGCGCTGGACGCGTTCGTGCAACGACACGTCGCCTCGGACCCGAAGGCGGTTCCCACCCACTGACCAGCGCCGTGCGGCGCGCTCGGACGGCTCGCGACGAGCGCGCGCAGCCTGTCGGTCGATGTCTCAGCCGACGTGTCGGCCAGCGTGTCGGACGGTCACGACCTGCGGGGCAGCCCCAGCGCGTCGGCCAGCGCCGCCCCTGTCGGTGTCGAGTTCAGGTAGGGCTCCACGTCGTGCGCGTGACGGCCGTTGTAGACGAGGTGGTCCTCCACCCGGTCACCGAAGCGTTCGGCGAGCTGCGGACATCCGGCGGTGGCGAGGTCGCCCTCGGCTGCGACGTTCGTCCACCGACGGACGGCGACGGGCCACACCCCACGGCCGTCGACCGGCGGGGGTTGGAGGAGGTCGAAGACCATGTTGGTGTCGCCGAGCGGCGAGCCCAACGTGATCAGGTCGACGTTCAGGTCCGGTCGGGTGCAGAGCACCTGGTACGCGATGACTGTGCCCAGGGAGTGGGCGATGACGACCTTCGTGTCCGCGTCGAGGTGACGTTCGAGGCGCTCGTGGACCCGGGCTCGCATCTCGGGGTCGATGACGTACTGGGCGAGCAGCTCCATGGATCGGGCGTTGGTGTCCCGGGCCGCTTGGGCGAGCAGCGCATCGAGATCCGCGTTGCCGCCGCCGGTGGCGGGTTGGCCCAGGCCGTCGACCACCTCGGCGACGTCGGGCGGTGTGCCCTTGGCGACGGTGCCCGCCGCGATCGCCGCGAGCTCCTCGGGGGTGTGGGGCTCGGGGCGGACCAGATCTCCCCAGAACGCAACGACGGACCGGTCCTGCAACCGGGGGAGCGACACGGAGCCCATGGGCACTCCCGCGTTCCAGAGCCCGTCGAGGACGCTGGGCGTCCACCGGACCCACAGACGAAACGGGCCCCACAACTCGTGGAACGCCCCATGGATGATCACGACCTCGCTCATGGTCAGGAGTGTGGCACCGCTGACGGGTCCGAGCGCGGCGCTGCGAGGAGGTGCAGTTGGTCGTGGGCGAGCGTTGCGCCCGCCAACGCGGTGATCTGGCCGCTCGGGTCGTAGATCGGGGCGACCTCGACCAGGTCGGCTCCGACGAAGCGCAGGCCGCTCAGGCCGAAGAGCAGCTGGCGTGCCTGCCAGCTTGTCGGGCCCCCGATGACCGGGGTCCCGGTGCCCGGCGCGTAGGCCGGGTCGAGGAAGTCGATGTCGAACGTGAGGTAGGCCGGCCGGTCGCCCACGATGGTGTGAGCTCGTTCGACAGCAGCGTCGATACCGATCGCGAACAGCTCGTCCGCGTGGATCACGTGGAAGCCGTGGCTGACGTTCGGGGTCCGCATCCCGATCTGCACCGACCGCTCCGGATCGAGCAGTCCATCCCGGGCTGCGCGCAGGAACATGGTGCCGTGGTTGAGCTCATCGCCGGCGTCCCAGGTGTCGGAGTGGGCGTCGAGGTGTACGAGCGACAGCGGCCCGAACCGCTGCGCAGCGGCACGGATCAGCGGGTAGGAGATCAGATGATCGCCGCCGAGTCCGAGGACCGCTGCGCCGCTGTCGATGATCGTCCCGGCGGTCGACTCGGTGTTGGCGAGCATCTGGTCGGTGTACCCAGGAGCGAAGGTCACGTCGCCGTAGTCGACGACGTTCCGGGCGCTGAACACGTCGTAGTTCCACGGCCACAGTCCCGACGGGAACTCGCCACTGAGCAGGGACTGCTCCCGGATCGCCCTGGGTCCGAAGCGTGCGCCGGGGCGGTTCGTCGTGGCGTTGTCGAACGGGACGCCGAGCACGGCGATGTCGACACCGGTGAGGTCGCGGGAGAGCGGGAGCCGACAGAAGGTCGATTCCCCGGCCCACGTCATGTCGCGGCGCCCGGCGCCGCTGATGTCGCCGCCTCGGTCCAGCTCCAGGTCGATCGCCCCGTCGTTCGCCGGGTCCATCGCGGGGTCGGGTACGGCGCTGGGCAGCACGGCGCTCGGCTCCGGCCGGGCAGCGTCGTCGGGGTCGCTCACGCTTCCCAGGTTCGCGCGCCGGGTCCGCCTGCGCCGCGGTGTCTGATGAGGTGGGGCGCCGCAGCGCTGGAGTGTGTCGTCGCCCGTCGTTGCGTCAGTGACTGGTTGTCGGCGTGATGGCTCATTGACTGCGAGGTCACCGAAGTACGTTGAGTCGGAGCTGAAACGGCGCACCGGGGGTCGGTGCATGCCGTGGACGGAGGCCACGATGCTGGAGCCACCCGACGGATCGGGGATCGCCGACTGGGCGACCGACTTCGATCACACCGCTGATGCGTACGCGGCGCAGGCTCCCGAGATCTGGGACGACCTCCGTGAGCGTTGTCCGGTGGCGCACTCGGATCGCTTCGGTGGCACCTGGCTGCCCACCCGGCACAGCGACGTGTCGACCATCGCTCACGACACGGAGCGCTTCAGCTCTCGAGGCATCATCGTCAGCGACTTCCGTCCCTTAGCGCCAGGCCCCGTCGGCTTCGCCCCGCCCATCACGTCGGACCCGCCGTTCCACGCCGAAGCTCGGCGCATCCTGCTCCCGGCGTTCTCTCCCAAGGCGGTGGCGCCGCTCGAGGCGCTGACCCGTGAGTTCTGCGGTGGACTGATCGACGCGCTGCTCGCGAGCCACGCGGACAACGACGCCACGGCGGTCGGTTCCGTCGTGGACCTTGCCGCCGACTACGCCCAGCACATCCCGGTACGTGTGATCGCCCACATGCTGGGCGTGCCCAAGGACGACGGTGATCGCTTTCGCACCTTCATCCACCGGATCCTGGAGAAGCCGGGCCAGAGCGGACCGATCGATGAGGAAGAGTCCTTCATCTTCTACCTGCAGGGCATCGTCGCCGAGCACGTCGAAGCACCGCAGGACGACCTGGTCACCTACCTGCTTGGCCAGGAGATCGACGGCGAACCGCTCAGCCCCGAACACGTCGAAGGCACACTCGCGCTCGCGCTGATCGCCGGGATCGATACCACCTGGTCAGCGATCGGTGCCTCACTGTGGCACCTGGCCCAGCACCCCGCGGACCGTCAGCGCCTGGTGGACGAGCCCGAGCTGATGACGTTCGCCGTGGAGGAGTTCCTGCGCTTCTACGCACCGGTCACCATGGCTCGGATGGTCCAGCACGACACCGAGCTCGACGGGTGCCCCATGAAGGCCGACGACTGGGTGCTGCTGTCGTTCCCCGCCGCCAACCGGGACCCCGACGCGTTCGACGACGCCGGCGAGTTCATCATCGACCGCCGCAAGAACCGCCACGCTGCGTTCGGGCTGGGCATCCACCGTTGCCTCGGTTCGAACCTGGCTCGCATGGAGCTGCGCATCGCGATCGAGGAGTGGCTCAAGCGGGTGCCCGACTTCGAGCTCGCCGATCCGCAGGGCGTGCGCTGGTCAACCGGTCAGGTGCGCGGGCCACGCGAGTTGCCGGTGCGCCTGACCCGCACGACCTGACCTGCGCGACCTGACCCGCACGACCTGACCTGCGCGACCTGACCCGCACGACCTGACCCGCACGACCTGACCCGCACGACCCAACCTGACCACCCAACCTGACCACCCAACCTGACCACCGAGCGATCCCGCGAGCAGCGGCGGCATCGCAAAGGGGATGACGACATGAAGATCCAGTTCGACCGTGATGCCTGCCAGGGCCACAACCGTTGCTACCTCCTGTCGCCTGAGCTGTTCGACGTGGACGACGACGGGTACGCCGTACTGCTGGTCGACCGGCTCGGTCCCGACGGTGAGGTGCCTGCGGAGCTGTCAGAGAAGGCGGAGCTGGCCGCCGACAACTGCCCCGAGTATGCGATCACGCTGAGCGAGTGACCTCGCCGGCGAGGGACGTGCGGTGTTCGAAGTCGGTCAGCCAGAGCGCGTACCAACCCGGGTCGGCGAACTGCTCCGGATGATGTCCGGGCATGGACGACACCGCCATGTTCGGCACGACCTCGAACGTGAAGCTCAGGACGAGGCGCACAAGTCGCCACCACGTTCCTGGTCGACGCAACAGGTGCTCGGCATGCAACTGCACGAAGATCGCCCACAGGCTCAAGCACGCGAGCACCACCAGTGAGAGCGCTCCGGCGCGGGCGTATCGCCATCGGGATCCGTCGACTGCGTCCCAGACGTCGAACGCGACTGACTTGTGCTCGACCTCCTCGGCGAGGTGCCACACGAACAGATCGGTGGCGCGCTGGTCCGCTCCGCGCAGGAACTCCGCCATGTGGTCGCTGGTCCAGCGGGCGAGGCTGTAGGCGATCGTCTCCGACGCTGCGGCGAACGCCAGGCTGAAGCGCAACGACCGGGTGCGGGCCAGCCAGCCGTAGACCGCTGCGGAACGCCGCTCTGGGTGCGCCAGCCCGGCGAAGCGCCCGACGAGCGAGCGGTTGAAGCGTCGGTGCTGACGCTGGTGCTCCAGCTCCTGGCGCACGAAGGTCCGGGCGGTGTCGGCGAGCTCAGCATCGAGATGGGGGAGCGCTCGGCGCACCGCCCCGGCGAAGTACGGCTCCACTGCGGGCATGAGCAGCGACACGGCGTTGGCCGCGGCGACGAACTCGAGCGCGCCACGATTCCACATGGGGTCGGTGATGGCGTCGAGGTCCAGGTCGAACCGACGAAGACGCGGCGTGTCGTCAGTGTTGAGCACCGTCTCCCATCGGCACGAACCGGCGTGCGGTGGAGTGTCGTGGTGAGACTCTGATCCGGGGCGGCCCGTGGGCATCGACGTGCGATCTTCGTCGCGGTACTACGATTCTCGGACTGACTTCGAACCCAGACGAGGTGACGACCACGATGTCCCCCAGGACGACCATCAAGTTCGCAGCGATCGGTGCAGTCGCCGTCATGGGCCTCGGGCTCGCGGCGTGCGGGAGCGACGATTCGGCTTCCACGACCACCGTCAAGGGCGGTACCGGCGATGCCAAGACCCTCGTGGTCTGCTCCGACATCCCTTATGCCCCCATGGAGATGGAGGCGACGACCGAGAAGACCCCGAGCAACTACACCGGCTTCGACATCGACCTGGTCCAGGCGATCGCGGACTCGAACAAGATGGACCTCCAGGTCAAGGTCACGCCGTTCGACGGCATCTTCGCCGCGATGGACGCCGGCAACTGCGACGTCGTGGTGTCGTCGGTCTCGATCACCGACGACCGCAAGAAGAACATGGACTTCACCGAGCCGTACTTCGACGCTGAGCAGTCGATCCTGACCACCAAGGCGAACGCGTCCAAGTTCACCTCGATGGACTCGCTGAAGGACCAGACGATCGGCGTGCAGTCCGGCACCACCGGCGAGGAGTTCGTCAACGCCAACAAGCCGTCGGGCGCCACCGTGCAGGCCATGCCAGGTGCAGCGGACCTGTTCGCTGCACTCGAGGCCGGCTCAATCGCTGCCGTCGTGCAGGACTACCCGATCAACGCCTACCGGGCAGTGCAGGATAAGAACTTCGTCGTGACCGCCAAGATCCCGACGGATGAGGCCTACGGCATGGCCGTCAAGAAGGGCAACACCGAGACCCTGGCGATGCTGAACAAGGGCATCACGGCGTCCAAGTCCGACGGCACCTACGACAAGCTGTACGAGAAGTACTTCGGCGAGAAGCCGTCGTCCTGATCGATCCGCTCTCGTCGACGCTCTGGCCGAAGGGCCGAGTTGCAACGAGTCCGGTGATTCGATGACAACTGGGGTGCGGCGCCCGTAGGGTGTCGCACCCCGGTTGCATCTCTGGAGGGAGACAGCATCAGATGATGACCTGCCCGAACGTCTCCGCCGCCGGCGCCGGCGTCGGCACCCGCCCATGACACCCCACGTGCGGTTGCCCCGATGACGCGCAAGCAACGCTCCACGCTGGTGCAGTGGGGTCTCTTCGTCGCGGGGATCGCCGTCGTGGCCATCACCCTCGGCCTGACCGTTCGGTGGGGGGCGCTCGCGAACCGGTTCTTCAAGTGGGACGACTTCAGCAACCAGTTCCCGGGCATCGTCACCGAAGCTGCACGCAACACCCTCGTCTACACCGCCATCGGCTACGGCGGCGGCCTGGTGATCGGCCTCGTCGTGGCGCTCATGCGCCAGTCCAGCGTGGCGCCGGCGAGGATCATCGGTTCGGTGTACGTCGAGATATTTCGCGCGCTCCCCGCGCTGCTGACGATCCTGATCGTCGGGTTCGGCCTGCCGATCGCGTTTGGTGCGGAGAACCTGCCGGGATTCCTGTCGCAGCCGTGGGGCGCAGGTTGTCTGGCCCTCGCCCTGGTCGCTGGCGCCTACCTCGCCGAGACGATCCGGGCCGGCATCGAAGCCGTGCCGCGAGGTCAGGTCGAAGCCGCACGTTCCCTGGGGATGCCCGGCGGTCTCACGATGCGCTCCATCGTGTTGCCGCAGGCGTTCCGCGTGATCCTGCCCCCGCTGACCAACGAACTCGTCCTGCTGCTCAAGGACACGTCACTGCTGGCGGTGCTCGGCGTGGCGATCGGCCAGCGTGAGCTCACCACCTGGGGTCGCACGATCTCGAACTCGATCGGCAACTACACGCCGCTCATGGCCGCGGCGGTCTGCTACCTGGCGATCACGCTGCCGCTCACGTTCCTCGCCCGTTGGGTGGAGCGTCGCACGCAGGCGGACCGGAGGTGAGCGACGTGACCGAACCCAACGAGCAGCCGTCCGACCCGGAGCTGCACGTGTCGGAGGCAGCGGCCGGGGCGGGTTCCAGCGCGTCCGTCGGTCCTGGATCGGTCCCGCCTGGATCGGCCCCAGATGTGCCGGCGTTCGATGGTGGGACTCACCCCACGGTCGACATCCGAGGGCTCCGCAAGAGCTTCGGCTCCAACGAGGTGCTCAAGGGCATCGACTTCCGTGTGGATCACCGCGAGGTGGTCGTCGTGCTCGGGCCGTCGGGATCGGGCAAGTCCACGCTCCTGCGCTGCGTCAACCTGTTGGAGACCCCCGACGCTGGTCAGGTGGTGATCGACGGGGTCGACATCTGCGATCCCGACACGAACGTGAACGCGGTGCGTCGCCGCATCGGCATGGTGTTCCAGCAGTTCAACCTGTTTCCGCACCTGAGCGTGCTCGACAACGTCGCGATCGCACAACGCAAGGTCCTCAAGCGCTCGGCCGCCGAAGCAGAGAAGGTCGCTCGCTCCAACCTGGAGCGCGTCGGGGTGCTCGACAAGGTCGATCACTACCCGGCACAGCTCTCCGGCGGTCAGCAGCAGCGGGTGGCGATCGCCCGTGCGCTCGCCATGGACCCCGAGATCATGCTGTTCGACGAGGCAACATCAGCACTCGACCCGGAACTGGTCGGCGACGTGCTGAAGGTCATGCGCTCATTGGCCGAGGACGGCATGACGATGATGGTCGTCACCCATGAGATCGGCTTCGCTCGCAACGTGGCGGACCGCGTCGTGTTCATGGCCGACGGCAAGGTCGTCGAGGAGGGCTCGCCGGCGCAGGTGATCGACGCCCCGCAACACGCTCGTACCCAGCAGTTCTTGCGTCAGGTCCACGACCGCTGAGCTCAGGCCACGCTGGTTCTCGGGTCGTCTGCGGGCGGCACAGCCCCACACACGACCCGAGTTCAGGCCACGCTGGTTCTCGGGTCGTCTGCGGGCGGCACAGCCCCACACACGACCCGAGTTCAGGCCACGCTGGTGCTCGGGTCGTCTGCGGGCGGCACAGCGCCACACACGACCCGAGTTCAGGCCACGCTGGTTCTCGGGTCGTCTGCGGGCGGCACAGCCCCACCCACGACCCGAGTTCAGGCCACCCTGAGTCGCCCGGTCGCTAGATCTTGGCGCCGGGCTCGACCACGCCCATGCCGGCGTTCGCCGGCACCTTGGTCACGCCGTCCTTGGGGCAGTGGAAGCCATCTGCGTCATCGCCGGTGCCACCGATCTCGGGATAGAGACGTTCGAACTTCCCGTTCTTGACGAGCAGGAGCATGCTGCACGGGCTCGACTCCTGCTCGCTGAACGCTGCCGGATCCTGCGGTGCGTGCAGTCCGCCGCCGGTCCAGTCCTTCTGCTTGGCGGCTTGTTCCAGGATGCAGGTCCGCTCCAGCACACCCTTGTTCGCCTTGCCGCAGGCGTTGGCGGCGGTGGCGAACAGGAGCCAGGCGCTCGTCGACTGGACGCCGAGCGGAGCGACCTTGGCGTCCGGCACGTACTTCTTCAGGTTGTCGAGGTACTGCTGGGTTGCGGGCCACTTGCCGGCTTCTTCGATCGGGTACACCGTCTGGCGGACGACCGAGCCCTCGACGGCGTCGGGACCCTGGGAGAACAGGAGTGGGTCGTACATGTTGGTCTCCAGCAGTGCGTGGCCCTTCCAGCCCTGCTCTTTGAGCTTGGAGATGGCGCTGCCGACGTTGCCTGCTTCGCCGACCCACATGAGCGTGCCCTCTCCCGATTGGATGATCTTCTGCGCGAGCGGCGTCCAGTCGGACATGCCGGTCGCCGGGTAGGGGATCTCATCGACGACCTCGAGCCCGGCGTCGGCCAGTGCGGCCTTGTACTTCTCCTTGACCACGGTCAGCGCCGGCAGGTCGGCGTACGCAATGGCGACCTTCTTGGATTGCTCGGGGTAGAGCTTGGCGTAGTCGTGGATGAACGTGTTCGACACGCTCGTGCCCGGGTTGGGGACCGGCTGGACCTGGCCGGAGGAATCGGACTTCTGCGGTGACACGGCGAAGCCGGGGATGTCGACCAGGCCGCATTTGTGGAAGTCCGAGTCGTCCTTGCCGCTGAACTGGAGGTTGTCCTGGGCCCAGCCACCACCCACCATGGCGAACACCGAGTGGCACACCACGGTCATGGCCTTCTGCACGTCGAACAACCCGGCGTCGGCCTCGACCGGCTTGATCTTGAGACCGCCGATGCCGCCCTGGTCGTTGCACCAGTCGGTGAACGCCACCGATGCGTCCCACATCTCCTTGTTCAGACCGGGTCGAACTGACGAGCTCCTGTCCGTCGCCACGCCGATCGGCAGCTCGTCGGTACCTGCACCCGGCAGGCCATCACCGACCTTCAGGTCGCCCTTGCCGCAGACGTCCTTCAGGTCACCGAACTGGCCGGTTGATGCTGCCGTGGCGGTGTCGGCGCTGGTGGTGGTCGCATCGCCACCTCCCGCCTGGTTGGACGTGCCGCCGCTCGCACCGCATGCTGCGGCGACAAGTGCGACCGCAGCGACCGCGGTGACGACGAGCACTGGCTTTCGACGCATGGATCCCCCTGGATTCCGGGCCACGCGACGCTGCCACATGGCCGAGCCGGCGGGAGGCCCCGCCTCCTGCGGTGTGACGCTGCCACCGTAGTCGAATGTGACGTCCGACACGTCGCATTCGGTTGATCTGGCGCGGCAACGTGGCGCCAACGGCGTCCACCACAGCGTCGACCGACGCTCGGGCTGATGCGGTGGATCAGGCCACGACGCCCGCAGCACGCAGCTCGGCGATGCGGTCGCTGTCGAGCCCGAGCTCCTCGGCGAGCACCTCGGACGTGTGCTCACCGAGCCAGGGCACCCGCGATTCCGGGCCCTCGGACACCCCGGAGATCTTCACTGGGTTGCCGGGGGTCAACACCGGCTGCGCGATCCCGTCGGTGCGGGGCATCTCGACGAGCATGTCGCGCATCTCCACGTGCGGGTCTGACACGACCTCCGCATCGGTCAGGCACGGTCCCGACGCCAGGCCGGCGGCCGCCATCGCAGCAGCAGCCTCCTGACGGGTCTTGCCGGTCGCCCAGGCTTCGATGCCTGGTCGGATCACGTCGTCCATGTGGTGGACCCAGCCAGGACGCGTCGCCAGCCGGTCATCGTTCAGCCATTCGGGGCAACCGACCAGTGCGGCGAGCGCTGCGAACTGCGGCTCACGTCCGACCTGGAGCACGAACCAGCCGTCGGAGGCCTTGAAGTTCTCCAGGATGAGCGGGGCCTTCTCTGTGAGGCCCATCGACCAGAAGTTCGGGACGATGTCGGTCATCGCGATGAGTGCGTCGAGCATCGCGACGTCGACGTACTGGCCTGCTCCGGTGCGGTCCTTCTGACGCAACGCGGCCAGGACTCCAATGGCGCCGAACAGCGCAGCGGAGATGTCGCCGAGCGCGCCGACCGGGCTCGCCTGCGGTGCCTTGCCATCACGGGCCTGGTAGTCGTAGATGCCCGACATCGCCTCGACGATGGCAGCGAACGCAGGGCGATCCTTGTACGGCGAGTCGGTCGTGTTGCCGAAGCCCGAGACCGACAGGTACACAACACCTGGGTGCACCGCAGCGACGTCGTCGTAGCCGAGCCCAAGGCGAGCGAGGCCTCCGGCCTTGAAGTTCTCCGCGACCACATCGAATCGTGGCGCCAGGTCGAGCACCAGCTGACGGCCCTCGTCGGATTTGAGGTCGATGCAGATGCTGCGCTTGGACAAGTTGTTGCGCAGGAACGTCGCGCCGACCTGTCGACCATCCGGATCGGCCATCGACGGCTGCGACGAGCGGCCCATGTCGCCGCCCTTGGTGGATTCGATCTTGACCACCTCGGCGCCCAGGCGCCCGAGCAGCTGCGTGGCGTAGGGGAGCGCCTGCATCTGCTCCAAGGCCAGGACCCGGATGCCGTCGAGCGGCTTCCCGTTGGCGGCGGCGTCGACGTTCGCGATATCTCCCAAGCGCATGGGAGGCGACCGTACCCGGATCTGACGGGTCGTCACATTCGGTGGTCCCGGCGACCGGCCGAACCGGCCAAACCGGCCAACCGGTCGAACGCCGGTGGCACTACGGTGGGCGTCGTGGGAAGCAGCGGTCAGAAGCCCCGGAAGCCCAACCAGCGCCACCTCCCCAAGGTGGGGTCGCAGGCGAACGTCGACTACGAGGTCAACCAGAAGCGAAAAGAGGTGTTCCGTGGCACGCCCTGGATCATCATCGCGGTGTTGCTCGTGATCGTCCTGCTCGCGTTCATCGTGATCACCTGAGCCGCACTCCATCAGCTGAATGATTTAGTTGGGGCGGCCCGTTCGACGTCACCGTCGCCTGATCGCAGTTGGCATGTCCGACCGCTGATCGTCCTCGGCCAAAGTCAGTCGGCTCGGTCCCAACCCAGACCGTGCTCATCGGGTCGTCGGGCCGACAGCAGCCCGTTGATCCAGTCCCGGAACACGAGATCGCTGTCGATGAACTCCACGCCGAACAACCGGAAGTCCTCGTCGCCGAAGTCGCTGATGCGCCGTATCCGCACGACGGCTTCGGCATCATCGAGGCGGATGACCACCGCACGTCCGGGACGCAGTTCGGGAGCACCGGGTGCGACGATCGACGCGCCGCTCACGGACACGTCGATGAGGCGGCCGACCTCGACCGGTCGCGGCTTGTCGCGCAGACGCCCCGGTAGGACCTCGTCGACCCGCCACGCGATGAACACGTCGTCGAGGTGGATCCGTTCGCCGAGGCGACGTCCGGTGTTCGTCGGAATCTGAGGAGCCATCACCGACAGCATCGGCACGCAGCGGCACCGGCTGAAGGTTTGCACGCTGCATGTCATCGCCGCGGAACGAGAGGGAACGCGGGCCGGCGACGTGATGGTTCAGGTTCGCATCGTGAGCACGTACCCATCTCGAGGCGACGCCTCGCCGTCGAGAACCCTCTGGTAGGCGGACTGCACGTCGATGGCGCCGACGACCCGCCGGATGTGCAACCACCCATCCATCGCATGGGCGAAGGAGCGCCACGCTGCGCTCAGCGCGGATTCGACGGCGGCCGTTCCGGCGTCGCGACTCAGCTGGCCTGCGACCTCGGGCGCGATGAAGAACGTGCGCGGCGCACCGGGCAGCGACGCGGTGTCGACCGGCGCGGCGAAGCGATGGGTAGCACCGATGATCGAGCTGTGAACTAGCGAGGCTCCAAGACGTCGATGCACCGCGGCGACGACCTCGCCGTCGCCGCTCAGATCGACCATCGCGGTGCGCCCGATGGGCAACGATGACGCCTCTTCGTAGGGGAGCACCCGGTCGTAGCACCCGAAGTCGATGACGTCGGCGACGTGGTCGGCGCGGGTGAGTCCGACGAGCGCCGGTCGACGGGATCGCGACGCGATGATGTGGGCGGTGCCCAGCGCAGTGCGCGACGACCCGCTCGTGAACACCACGGCGTCCGCCTCGTAGTAGCCGTTCGACGCGAGGTCGGCTTCGAGCAGGAACGACGTCGTGAACAGCGGGCGCAACACCGCTTCCAGATCCGGGTTCGGAGATCCCGCTGCGACCGGGTCCGTCACCCTGACCAGGTAGCGGTTGTAGACATCGGCTCGCCGGGCTCTGTGTGGGCTGGCGTCGGTGAACCCTCGGGCGTCGACTGCGGACGGTGCGACCAGCAGGTGGGTCGCCATCGGCATCAGTCCGTACAGCTCGGTGCCGACATCGACATCCGGCGTCCCGGAGGCGAGGACGCGAGCGTGTCCCCAGACGGGCAGGTTTCCACGGCCGTCCACGGTGGGGAAGAACGACCAGTAGTCGAGCGCCTCTCCGAACACGGCATAGGAGATGTTGTTGGCGCTCAGGCCGAAGCGCTCGACTGCGAGGAGCGCGGATCCCTCTGGTGGCGCCGCGTCGTCGGAGAGAGCGAGCGGTCGGACCTCGGTGTGATGGAGGTCACTCAGATCGATCGCGATGCTGCTGCCGAGCGTCATTGCAGGGATTCCTCTGGTTCGGGAGTGTGATCTTCGGGGCGTCGACTGCCCGATCGGCCGAGCCGTCGTGAAGTCTGGGCGCTCCACGGCGTAACCTAAACCGGTCAGACCGACCGGACCGCGCAACGGGCGCTGGAACCGGGGGTCGCCATCCTGATCCGGGCGGCGACTGCAACGCGGCCGAGCCCTTTCGGCGCCCACGGGATCCCACCCGAGGCGACCGGCACCACGCAGGTGGCGAACCGGGCCCGGAACGAGTCTCCTCGGTCGAGCGGGACAGCCGCACAGGACCCACAGCCGAACACACAGCGCACACGACGAGCAACAGACGAATAGAGGACGATCATGGGTGCCAGCCGAACGAGCTTCGCCAAGCTGCAGCGGGACCGGGCCAAGAAGGCCAAGGCCGCCGCCAAGCGGGATCGCCGCATCACCGGTGAGGACGGCTTCGAGGTCGAAGAAGAGTCCACCGACATCGAGGCCCTCCCCGAGGGCGAAGACCTGTCCGCAGATCAGCTCCTCCGGCTCGTCGAAGAACTGCACGCCGACTTCGAAGCCAAGCGCATCGACTTCGATACCTTCGAAGAACGCAAGATGGAGCTCTTCGCCCGCATCACCGTCGACTGATCGGTGCTGACCGCCAAGGTCGGCTGATGTTTCGGCTCGGCCGTGGTGCAGGATCGTCGGCGGCGAGCCGTGGCGGCAGCCCTGCCCGGGTAGGGTTCGTACATGAGCAGAGCCCGCAAGATCTCGACCGACCTTCGTCACGTGGCCACCTTGGCCGGTACCACCGCCGCAGTGGTCGAGGGCGCTGCGATCGCAGCAGAGAAGGCCAAGTCGGTCACCGATCACCTGAGCGCCGACCACGGTGCCGATTCGGGTCCGACGGTCGACGTGGCAGAGGTCGCCAAGTGCCGGGGCAAGAAGAAGCTCTTCGTCCTGTTGCTGATCCTGGTGCTCGGCGGCATCGGCGTCGTCATCTGGAAGAAGCGCTCAGCGCAGGACGAGAACGTCGCCGACCTGCGCGACGAGGCTCGCTTCGCCGGTTCGATGCCCTGACCCTGCTCCACCACGAACGCGACGATGGCCGGACCCGCTTGGTCCGGCCATCGTCGCGTCGTGCTGGCTTGGGCTCAGTTCGGCTGTGTGTCGAGCTCGGCGCGCACCTGATCCATGTCGAGTGCTCGGGCCTGTCCGATGAGGTCGTCGAGCGCAGTACGGGGGAGAGCACCAGGCTGGGAGAAGAGCAGGACCCCGTCGCGGAACATCATCAGCGTGGGGATCGACTGGATCTGCAGTGCACCGGCGAGCTCCTGCTGGGCTTCGGTGTCGACCTTGCCGAAGGTGATGTCGCCGTTGTCGTCCGCTGCGGACTCGAACACGGGGGCGAAGCTGCGGCACGGGCCGCACCACGACGCCCAGAAGTCGACGAGGACGATGCCGTCGCCGGTGACCGTGGTCTCGAAGGTGTCGTTGGTCAGTTCGATCGTCGCCATGATCCGAACAACCGTAGTCCCGGTGCATCCATTCCTCGACCGTGCGCCAATGGGCTCACGCAGGTCCGACCGCTGACGGGTCGTCGGTCGATCCGGCCGGCCTCGGCGCTACTGTCGGCATCGTTCGCACGGGGGGTGCGACGAGGAGGGTCCATGTCGTCGGCACGTCATGCAGCAACGGTGCAGGTCGGGGCGTTGCGCCCGATCAGCCGCACGGGATTCGGAGGCAGCGGCGAGCGTGAGCGTTCGGAGCGCACCCGAGCTGCGATCGCTGCGGGTGCCCCGTCCCCACGGATCGCGATCATCGGTGCCGGCGCTGCCGGACTCTGCATGGCGATCCGTCTTCGGGACGCAGGCATCGACTCGTTCACGATCTATGAGAAGGCCGACGGTGTGGGCGGCACGTGGCGTGACAACACCTATCCGCACGCAGCGTGCGACGTTCCGAGCCACCTCTACAGCTTCTCGTTCGCCTCCAAGGCGGACTGGACCCGCAAGTTCGCCCGTCAACCCGAGATCCTCGAGTACTTCGAGTCGCTCGTGGACCGGTTCGACCTGGCACATCACCTGCGATTCGGCATCGAGGTCACCGAGGCGCACTACGACGACGCCCAGGGCTCGTGGACGCTGCACATGTCCGGACCGGACGTTGCTGGCACGGTCGTCGGAGGCACGGTCGTGGCGGACGTGGTCGTGTCGGGGCTGGGCCAGCTCAACCGTCCGTACATCCCCGACATTTCCGGCCTCGACGACTTCGTCGATGAGGGTGGCACCGCGTTCCACTCCGCTCGGTGGGACCACGACCACGACCTGACCGGCGAACGCGTCGGCGTGATCGGCATCGGGGCCAGCGCGATCCAGTTCGTGCCGCCCGTCGCCGAGGCGGCCGGGCACACCACCCTGTTCCAGCGCAGTGCGAACTACGTCGGACCCCGCAAGGACCGGGCGTTCAGCGAACGTGAGCGTTGGACCTTCACCCACGTGCCGGGGGCCCAAAGGGCGTACCGGGAGTCGATCTATTGGCGCTTCGAGGCCCGCTTCAACGCCATGCGCGCCGGAAGCCGCCTGGGCGCATGGATGCAGCAGCAGTTCCACAAGGGGCTCCAGCCGATGATCTCGGACCGGCTCAGCGAACAAGCGCTGATCCCCGACTACCCGATCGGCTGCAAGCGGATCCTGATCGCTGATGACTGGTACCCGACGCTGATGCGTCCCGACGTCGACGTAGTCACGAGCGGCATCGACCGCATCGAGGACGGCGCCGTCATCACCGCCGATGGTGCACGCCACCCGGTCGACACGCTCATCTTCGGCACGGGGTTCCGATCCACTGAGTTCCTGTCACCCTTGAAGATCACGGGTCGATCCGGCAAGGACCTGAACGATGTGTGGGCCAACGGTGCCCGCGCCTTCCTCGGGCTCGCCGTGCCGGAGTTCCCGAACCTGTTCATGCTGTACGGGCCGAACACCAACTTGGGCCACAACTCGATCCTGTTCATGATCGAACAGCAGGTCGGCTACACGCTGCGTCTGATCGAAGAGAAGGTCCTGCTCAGGCTGCGCTCGGTCGAGGTCGCCCCGGTGGCCGACTCCAGGTTCGACGCCGAAGTGCAGTCCGCTGCGGCGCGCACCGTCTGGGCCGAGGGGTGCCACTCCTGGTACAAGACCGCCGATGGGCGGATCACCAACAACTGGACCGATCACACGACGGTCTACCGGCGGATGCTGTCGGACCCGGACCCTGCCGACTGGTTGCTCGAACGGGCACGCTGACTGCTGGCTGATGCGCCGTCGAAGTCCCGGCAGAGGTGCCGATGACGATGGCGCCGGTGGCTCAGTCCAGGTCGAGTGAGTCGATGAACGCGTCCAGATCTGACCGATCCCTGGTTCGCTTCATCCGGGGGAGTCGGTCGAGCATCCGGGCGCGGTAACGGGCTTCGGCGAGGCGTGGGTCGAGCACCGCTACCACGCCTCGGTCGGTCGCGGTGCGGATGAGGCGACCGACCCCCTGCGCGAGCTGCATCCCCGCGGCGGGCACCGACACCTCCATGAAGGCACGGTCATCGCCCACCGCATCACAGCGAGCCTCGACGATCGGGTCCGTCGGCACCGGGAACGGGATCTTGTCGACCACGACCGCAGAGCAGGTGGTCCCCGGCGACGAGATGCCGGTCCAGAAGCTGGCGGTCGCGAACAGCGATGCGTGCTCGTCGGCCAGGAATCGATCCTGGAGCACCCGGTTGGGAGCATCGCCCTGGGCGAGGATCGGCATGCGGGGGAGTCGCTTGCGAACCGACTCGACGCTGCGGCGCAGCATCCGGTGCGAGGTGAACAGCGCCAAGGTCCTGCCGTCGCAACGCTCGATGATGTGCACCAGCTCTTCGGCGACGGCGTCGGGCCACGCGTCCGCCGACGGCTTGGGCATCTTGGGGACGTACAGGAGCCCGTTGCGCTTGAAGTCGAAGGGCGAGTCGACTGCCAGGTACTGGGCGTCGAGACCGAGTCGCCACGCAGTACCGGGATCGAGCGTTGCCGAGCACAGCACCACCGTCGGCCCGTCGCCGCTGCGCCCGTTGCCCGACGGACCTGCGGCCAAACGGCCTGAGGCGTCGGCGGAACTGTGCTCGGCGGTGCCGGCGCCGGCCTTGCCGTCGGAGCGGTCCTGGCCCGACGGGGAGACGCTCGTCGATCCGTCGCGCACGTCCTCGCGTTCCCACGCCATGGCTCGCAGCGTGGAGGCGATGTCGATGCGGGTGAGCTGCAACGTGTGGCGTCCACTGCGTCCTTCAGAGATCCAGCGGACCTGCCCGCGATGCAGTTCCGAGGCCAGCGCGTCGAGTGCGTCGGCGACCGCGTCGCTGTTGCGCAACGCTCGGTCGAACCGGTGCGCCGCGGTGCTGCCCGGCGCGTTGCCCGCAGCCTTGGCGGTGCTGCGAAGGCTGTCCGTCGCCCGCTCGACGGCGACGCCAGCGTCGCCGAGTGCGCCGAGCACGTCCTCGGACAGCTCACCCTTGATGCGGCCGGAACGATGGTCGTCCATCGCGGCGCGATACGCGGCCGCGAGCGCGTCGTCGAGCTGGTCAGCGGACGCGCTGAGCGCCATGCCGATCGTGGGCGAGTCGGCCACGCAGCGGTCATGGGTGGTCGCCAGGTTCCGCAGCCGCCAGCCGGTCATCGAGACGCCGAGCGCTCCCACCATCGCGTCCTCGAACTCGTGGGCCTCATCGATGATGAGCTGGTCGTGTTCGGGGAGCAGCTGACCTCCGGCTTGGACGTGCGCCGCGTACAGGTGCGCGTTGACGACCACGACATCGGCCCGGTCCGCTGCCTCTCGGGCCTGTTCGGAGAAGCAGTCGTCGGCATGTCCGCAGCGGGACTTGCCGACGCACTCTCCGGGGCTGACCGACAATGCGGACCACGCCGCGTCGCTCGGCGGGTCGTCCAGGTCGGCGAGCTCGCCGCTCGTGGTGTCCTCGGCCCAATCGAGCAGCCCAACCAACTCGGCTTCGAGCGCCGCCCGGTCGGGTCCGGTGGCGACGGCCGGGGCCGCGTCACCGAGGTCGAATGTCTGCTGCTCTTCTCCGATGCCGAGCTGCACCCGTGTCTCGGCCACCGCTGCCTGGCAGAGGTAGTTGGCCCGGCCTTTGAGCACGGAGAAGCGAACCGGCACCCCGAGCGCGTCGGCGAGGAACGGGAGGTCGTGGCGACCCAACTGGTCCTGGAGTGCCTTGGAGGAGGTGACCACGACCGTGCGGTGCCCGCCGCCGAGACGGGCTGTGGCGATCGCCGGGATGAGGTACGCCACCGACTTGCCGACACCAGTCGGACCCTGGACCGCCAGGTGGTGGCCAGACTCGAAGGCGTGGGCAACAGCCCGAACCATCTCGCGCTGCTGCGGTCGATCCTCGCCAGCGTCGAGTGCAGCCACGACCCGGTCGAGCAGCGCCTCGGGAACCAGGCGTGTTGTCGCCGATGAGCTGTGGGGCGTGTGGGAGCTCAACCCGCTGCGCCGCTCGGAGTCATCGCCGCGGGAGCAGGTGTGGTCGCCGCGGGAGCAAGTGTCATCGCAGCGGGAGCAGGTGTGGTCGCCGCGGGAGCTGCGAGCGGTGGTGCTTCGGTTGGTGCGGTGATCGCCGGATCGGTCGTCACCGGTGGTGCCGGTGTGGGCGGGGCCGGCGGAGCGGAGATCACGTAGTCGTTCAACTGCGCGGGGCGCAGTCCGGTGGCCTGGATCTGCTGCAAGACCGAGATCAGCTTGAGTCCGAGACCGGGCTTGAAGTGCATCAAGATGATGTCGCCGGCACGCAGCGGCCCCTCTGCGGTGACGATGTGACCGGTGTCGGCCTCGGCCGACCAGTGCAACACCGTCGTGATTCCGCAGCTGGCTGCCTGCTGGAGCGTGGTCGGGTCGTAGTTCCCGTACGGGGGGCGGAACAACGTCGGCATGTGGCCGAACAGCTCGTTGAACTGCGCGTTCATGTCACAGATCTCCGCGTGCTGGAACGCAGCGTCCTTGCCCCGCAGGTTGGGGTGGGTGCTCGTGTGTGTGCCGATGACGGCGCCGGCGGCCTGGAGCTGTTGGAAGTACGCGGAGTTGGCCCTGAACATGCTCTGGTTCAGGAACATGGTGACCGGGATCTTGTGGTCTCGGATCAGCTCGAGCGCCAGCTGATCGGGATACGCGCCATAGTCGATCGTGAGGAACACCACAGGATCGGTCGTCGGGATCCGGTGCAGGACCGGGATG
>Ga0209023_10001883_pt1 | contig 27198 bp, 17 predicted proteins | sample LakOneMetagenome_FD_187468 | JGI IMG/M metagenome (GOLD analysis project Ga0209023, IMG submission 187468) | Freshwater and sediment microbial communities from Lake Erie, Canada (SPAdes) (version 2) | ecosystem: Environmental > Aquatic > Freshwater > Lentic | place: Lake Erie, Canada...
ATGGTAAAAAGCTGTTGAACGGGCTTTTCATGTACCTGGTTTTCTGGATTGGTTAGATCCGGGATATTAAATTTTTGTAATAACCTGCCTAAAACCGGCGCAATATCCTGTAAATCAGTATGCTGCTATCGTGTTTTTTACACAGGTTGTAGTGTAAGAACGACAGAATGGTAGATAAAGTATGTGTAGAATAAAAAAAACGGTAAGAATGAAGGAGTGAAAGAATGAAGAATGAAGGAGTGAAGGAATTAAGAATTAAAAATTAATAATTAAGAATTACATAGTTCACTTAATACGCCCTGTTCATTAATGTCCAGTATCAAGCATCCAGTATCAAGTATCCAACATCAAGCATCAAGTATCCAGCATCCAGCATCCTCATCCTCAACGCCCACCAACCACCAAACCCATACTGCTACGGGTATTTCCGGGTTCTGTCAGTTGCAGGATATAATGGCCCGGGGCAATGCCGGCATCCGGCAGCAGCAGGTAAGATCCATTGCCGCCACTGTGCAGTACTTGTGTTTTGTACACTGTTTGCCCGGCTGTATTGATCAGTTGCAGCTGGTAGAGGCCTTTTGCCTTATTACTGAACAGCAGGCTGGCTGTATGATTAATTACCGGGTTGGGATAAACAGAGAATGATGGGGCCGCTTTGCCTGCTTTTACCATCAGCACCTGGCTAAGTTTTACCTCGCCGGCAATACCGATGCTACGGATGCGGTAAAAGGCATTTCCTGCTAGGGGCTGCTGATCTGTGTAGCGGTAGACCGCATTACCAGCGTTAGCTGCCACGGCTGCCAGTGTAGCCAGACCGGTGAACTGCAAGCCATTGGCCGAACGTTCTACCATATAGGAGGCCATATTCAACTGGTTGCTCACTTTCCATTCCAGTTCATTGGCCGTGCCGCTACTGCTTTGCCGGGCCGTAAAAGCAATAAAGTTTACCGGCAGTGACCGGGCTGTGATGAATACAATACTGAAACGAAATGGGTCGGCGCTGGCCGGGTCGTTGGTTACCGAAAAATCAACCTCGTTGGTACCGCCATAGGTATCCAGTATTTTGGCAGTATGCAGGTAATGGTCTTCCAGCCTGGCCAGCAGGCCGGTAACGGAAAAATTGATCATCTGTATCTTAAAGCGGTAATTGCTTACAGCCGTATTGGTAATATGTAAAAAGATGGTATCCGAACTGGCAAAAAGTGGGCGGCGTTCGGCGGAGAGGTCTTTGTTCTCCCGGAAGGAAGACAGGTTTTCGCCCGACTTACCCGGCTTATCATCATCATCGGCCGTACTGGCCAGGTAGCCGGTATTATATCGTACCTGTACCCCGTCTACATAGGTTTCGGCATTGCCCGAAGCCACGGAAAACAAGTCAACCAGCAATTCCCGGTCGGGGTTCTTCATCGCCCGGGGTTTATTACGAGCCATTGCGCTGCCGCCAAATATTGCAGGCAGCAGCCATACAATAATAAAGACAGAGATCTTTACCAGGTTTTTCATTGATTCAGGATATTGGATCGGGTTGCCAGCTGCAACCAGGGTGTCGATCTTTGGGTTTCTGTTTATCCCGCCTGCAGCCAATGCCGGCAGCTGCAGGCCGGGTTTACCCGTTAGAAACTGATTTTGATGCAGATTATTGTCTTATAAGACATGTTTCTCGGAAAATTAGGAATTAGGAATTAGGAATTAGGAATTAGGAATTACAAATTAAGGATTATCACGGTCACTACGTACGCCATAATCACTAATGACCAGCATCCAGTATCCAGTATCCAGTATCCAGTATCCAGCCCCCTGCCCCCACAAAAAAAGGAACAACCTCTCGGTCGTTCCTCTATAATTAACCCTAAAACTTACTATTTAGCCTCTGCCTTAACCTCAACCCTGCCTACCGGCAGGCAGGCTCAACCTCAACCTTAACCTTAACCTTAACCTTAACCTCAACCTCAACCTCAACCTCAACCTCAACCTCAACCTCCTCTTCCTCCTACTCCCCCACACTCAGCACCCTTGTCATCTTCCATCCATCCGGCCCGCTCATCTCCAGGAAATAATTTCCCCTGGGCAATGTGTTACCGGGTTTTATGGTCTGTGTTCCATTAATGCCCCTGTGTACCAATTGCTGGGTAAACAGCAGCTGGCCTGCACTGTTCAGCAGCCGCAGCTGGTAATTGCCGGCAGGCATACCCGTAAGCTGCAGGTTAATGGTATTATTGCTAACGGGGTTGGGGTAAATGGTAAGGGACTGGCTTCCACTCGCCATCTTTACCGTTACCACCTGGCTTAGTTTCGTATCATTGCCCAGGCCAATACTGCGTACCCGGTAAAAATTAGCGGCAGGCTGTTGCAGGCTACCCATGAACGGATCCTTATCAAGCCAGTTATAGGTTGCATCCCCGCCATTGGCGCCCACTGCAGACTGGGTATTCATTTTGGTATAGTTAATGCCATCGGCCGACCGTTCTACTTCATATCTTTCAATATTCAGCTGGTTGCTCACTTTACACTGAACAGCTACTGCGCTGCCCTGGGCGGTGGCTTTTACACTGGTGAAAGTAACGGGAAGGGTGCCGGTACTGTAGAATACAACTTTAAAACGGTCAGCTGCAGCAGAGGCCGGGTTGTTGTTTACCGTAAAATCATAAGAAGACTGGCCATTTAATATGACCAATGAGCTGGTTCCGGTGAAGTTGTCGATCAGTTTACCCAACAGGCCCGGATGGTCGATATTCTCAGCTTCAAAAACAAAACGGTATGCCTGTTGTTTCAGATTCTGCATATCCATGTAAATGGTATCCGTTACGGAAACCGGCTGCCGGGTTTCCAGCGCCAGTAATTTGCCTTCCCTTTTAACAGCAAGTTTTTCACCAAAATTATTCAGCTTTATTGCATCTGCATCGTCTACCTGGTTTGAATATGCACTGTTAAATACCACCACATTCCCGTCGGCCAGTTCAGTGTTTCCCGAATTAGCATATAAACTGGTCTTTAAACGTACCATCACCGTTGCCTGGGTTTGAACTACAGCAGATCCGCTGGTTTTGCAGGCTTCTGTAAGTGTAATATTTCCACCGGCTCCCCCGGTAGTGCCACGCACAAAGAAGGCCTGCCCCGATTGAATGATCGTATTGGCTGCGGTGCCGTAACTACCGCCACCGGGTACGGGCTGCCAGCTGTTGGCCGAAGAGAAGGTCTGGAAAGCGCCCAGCCCATAGGTACCAGCCAGTTTGGGATCCCATACATAGAACACATCATCTACATTTCCGGTACGTAAACCCGAAGTGGTGAAATCGATCGCCGAAGCGAATATATTTCCAACCGGAACCGTTTTACCGGCCGGTATGGATATGGAGGGCTGGCTGCCCTGGTATATATTTCCTTTGGTGCGTAAGGTAGTAGTGGTAGAACCGCCAATGGATGTTGAAGGCGTAACTGACCGGTCGCCCCGGATATATAACAGCCAGCCGGCTGTTGTTTCTGAAGTATTGGAGGTAGAATTCACCAGGGCGTTTACGGTTCCACCCTGCCAGGTGCCCGTTGTTACATCCCAGGTTAATAAGGAACTGCCCGGTGTGGCAAAGTCGAAGCCCGGCGTTGGTGCCGTGGTTGCATTGGCCACATTGCTGGTAATATTGGTACCGTACCCGGGGTTTCCGTTAACCCCGGCGGGTTGGTTCTCCTGCCATCCGGCATGGAAATTCTGTCCCTTTACGGGCACGCTCAGGAAGCGCCAGGCCCGGTTTCCGCCAAAGCCGGTGGTAAGATAACGTTCTACTGTAACCGCCCCATTGATAGTACCGGCTGATGTTGCTATCCTGGCCGTACCGTTCGCATCGGATTTCAGGGTCAGGTTACCACCTGTTGTTAAAGTGGCTCCCGATGCTACTGTAACTGCCCCTTCTGTATTGGCAACTGTTCCTGCAACAATATTTAAAGCCGTACCCAATGTGGCAGAAGCCCCGTTATTTAAAACCAGGTTCTTTAACAGATTGCTCCCTGCTGTAAAATTCAGGGTTCCGGCTGCCCCACCTATCACTAAATTAGATACGGGAGAGCCGGATATAGTACCCGGGCCTGTAACAGCTCCGTTCACGGTAAGTGTATGTGCACCAATGGAAAGATTTCCATTGGTGAGTACCAGGGCATGGGTAACTACCACATCCTTATCAATACTAACGCCTGCGGCATTATTCACCACCAGGTCGTAAAATACCGTGGGCACGCTGCCCTGCACCGGTTGTGTGCTGCTGTTATCCATCTGCACCGTACCCGAACTGCCATTCACCAGCCCGTTGCCATTGTTTATCCAGGCACCGGCTGCCAGCTGAATGCTGCCGCTGTTATCGATGCTGCCACCGCTTTCGAGGCGTATGCCACCGGTATTACCCGGTGAACTGATATTGAGTTTTGCATTGCTGCCTATATTGAGGTAAACCGACCCGCTGCTGTTCTCAATGCGCAGTCCGGCATCCTGTGCCTGTATCCTGCCGCTTATACATAGCCCTGTCAGCAGCAGTAACGCATAGATAGATATATGTCTTATATACTTAAAATCGTTTTTCATAAAGCCTAGTTTAAAACAGTACCCAGGTCAACGGTCCAGGCCATTTTACCACTGGTGAATAAATTACGGGTGCCGGTGCCTCCATTGTAGATGACCGGTACAATTACATCGCCCTGTGCCAGGTTTACGGTACCAATGTTCAGGTCGTACAGGTAGCTGGTAGTGGCATTGGCCATATTGATGGTTACTACGCCCAGCGAAGTACCGCCAACACCAGCCGTGGTATTATTTGCCAATGTAGTAGCCGTGCCCAGTGAATATTTCACCAGGTAAATGCTGATATTGCCGGTGCCGCTTCCGGACTGGTTTTGCAGCCAGCCTGTGAGGCGCAGGTTATTGAGGGTGATGGCTTTATTGGTGCGGTATTCTGATGTACCCAGGGCCCCTACTGCAAAGTATGGGATCACCGTGGCGGGTGTCCAGCCTGTACCCAGTATCCAGATGGGAGCACCACCGATGGTATTGGCTTCGGTATTGGCAAGGCCTGTGACCGTATTCTGCAAACTGATGAACTGTGGCACCTGCGGAACTGTCCAGCTGGGTGCAGCACCGGCCGTGGTAGTGGTTAAATAAGCATTGGCAGCAGTACTGGCAGGGGTTACCTGCACATTGCCGGTACCATTACCGTATAATACACCATTGGCAGTAAGACTGGTTTGGCCCGTACCACCATTGGCTACCGGCACTGTGCCGCTGAGGGCGGCTGCATCGCCGATACGGATCCAGGCTGCACCTGTATAATAGTAATAGCCTGCCGTTCCATCGGTCTGGTACACCGTAAGGCCGGCGGCCGGCGAAGCGATGGCTGCCCGGTTGGCTGCCGTCATCCGGGGCATTAAAGCGCCTTTGGATGTGGAAGACACGTCCAGTATGGCCGAACTATGCGAAGGGGCATTGGTTGTGTTGATGGCTACGCCGTTCTGGCTGTATGCGGTGGAATTGAGCAGTAGCATGGCTATAATGGCCATCCATACCTGCCCGGGGCGGTTTTGTTTTTGTTTCATGCTTGCTGGTTTTCGGGGATCTGATCCCGGATATTTGAATTGGGTTACAATTTGCAGATCCGTAAAAGATCTACCCGTTGTAGAACAAAAACGACAGAACCATAGAAATATTGTTATAGAAAGCAATAAAATTCGGAGAAACACGAAGGAGTTTTACTTTATACCGGAATTTCAACTACGGATAAGTACCTGCGGAGCTATGCAAACTGCAGAATAACCCATAAAAAAAGGCAATACAAAGCAGTCCTGTGCTTTGTATTGCCTGTACTTCCTATTTAATTTACCGGTTCCGGTGCGGCTTATCGCCGTATCCTGATCATTTGGTATTATTCTACAGCCAGTATCTTTACCAGTGTCAGATCTGCCGGGCCTTTGATCTCCAGGTAATAGCTTCCCTTAGAAATACCGGCTCCCAGGAAAACAGTCTGGGCATTGTTAGCACCCGAATGGCTGATCAGTTTAGAAAGCAGTACCTGGCCATGACTGTTTAATAGCTGCAACTGGTAATCGCCTTTGGGCATACCTGTAAACTGCAGGGCTATCGTGTTATTGGTAACCGGGTTGGGGTATATGCTTATACCCGGCAGACTGATGCCGGTTTTTATGTTGATCACCGTGCTGTTTGTAATTTCTCCCCCGATACCCACGCAGCGGATGCGGTAATAATTATTGCCCGTTTCAGGGTTACCATCAATCCAGCTATACTGAGCAGTGCTGCCATTATTGCCGCTAACTGCCTGCCTGTTCCTGCCGGAATAATGTACACCGTCATTTGACCTTTCCACTTCATAATACTGCATGTTCAGCTGGTTACTCACCTGCCAGTTTAATAGAACCTGTTTGCCCTGCATCGCTGCTTTAAAGCTGCTGATGGTTACCGGTAATATCGCCGGTGCACCAAATACGATCCTGAAACGAAACGGGTTGGCTGATGCCGGATCAGCGGTTACTGAAAAATCAAAATTATTGATACTGCCATCCATGTTGATCATACGGCTGCTGGCCGTATAGCTATCCTGCAGATAAGCAGCGAGGCCGGTGCCCTGAAAATTGACCGTATTGATCTTGAAGCGGTAGTCGTGAATATTGGCATTGGTAAAATGCAGAAAAACCGTATCGTTACTGATGACCAGGGGCCTTCTTTCAATCACCAGGTCGGTGTTCTCGCGGTAGCTGGAAATATTCTCTCCAAAATTCATCATCTTCACAATATCGTCGGCCGTGGATGCCAGGAAGCCATCATTGTAGCGTACGCGTAATCCGTCGGCCAGCGATTCGGTGTTACCGGTAGACAGGCCGTATAGATTAAGGACCAGCTGCTTGTCGGCCGTCCAGCCGGTAGTTGCTTTTGCAGCTTTACTGCTTCGTTTTACATGCGCTGTTACTGCAACGGGCAGCAGTAATTGCTGGGCAAAAATAATAAAGATACAGGCGAGGGTAGTTTTGTGGTGCAGGAATTTCATTGTATTGGATTTAGGGTTTATTAGGATATACAAAGGAAAAAAAAGCGCCGGCCAATTATTGTAGCCAGCCATATTAATTATTTGTACACTATTGTATACCCGGTATCGTGTTATTTCTACATACAACCATTTTAGTTGATGATGTTTATAAACAGTGTTTGATTTTAAACAAGCCGAAGCGCTATTGGTGCACTGCTTAACCAAATAAAACTTATTTTGTACCGTGAAATTTTTCAATAAAATCCAGCAGCTTCATTCGACAGATCCCGGTTTTATAGTAAGACTGGTATGCACCTGCTGGATCATTACCAAACTCCTCTGTTACAAATTATGGCTGGCCTACCGCTTCTTCCCATTGGTACCTGTACATGATGCTTTACATGTAATACCGCCGGTTATTCACCTGCTATTGTTATGCATTTCACTGACCGGCATGGCTGGCTTTGTTTTTTTTCCTTCCAAAAAGATGGGGTGGGTGATTTTGATTGCAGAAGTGCTTGCCTGTTTATTGGACCAAAACCGCTGGCAACCCTGGGAATACCAGTTCCTGTGTATGCTGGGGGCTTATCTTTTTATTGAAAATGAAAATAAGAAGCAATTCTGCTGGCAGGCCATCCTGGTAGGTTTGTACTTTTTCAGCGGACTCAATAAATGTGATCATCATTTTATTTACAATGTATGGAACAACCTGCTGCTGAAAAACCTGGCAGGTATTGCCCAGCCTGGCACCTGGTTACTGAGAGCAGGATATTGTATTCCAATGATTGAAATGTTTGCGGCAATTGCATTGTGCTTTGGCCGCTCACGTAATTTAGCAGCCTGGCTGTTGGTGCTGATGCATATTTTTAACTTGCTGGTATTTGGGCCACTTGGCTTGCGAACCAATGAAGTTATCTGGCCCTGGAACCTGTTGATGCCAATATTGGTGATCTCATTATTTTATAAAAAAAACGCCGGCCATTTTACATTACCATTGATGAAACCGATTTACACCATCATCATTTTGATAGCCTGGTGGGCACTGCCCTGGCTGCAACTGGCGGGCTACTGGGATAAATACCTTTCTGGGGTATTATACAGTGGCCGGGTTGAATATCTATATATATGTACAGACGATCTGAATGCCCATTACCGGTTATCCGGCTGCTTTACAAAGTCGCAGGAAAAAATGGAATGCATTACAGCATTATCTGTATACCAATGGGGAATGCAGGAGATGAATTCGGCCCCTTATCCCGAAAAAAGGGTGTATCGTTCCATTGCTGCAGACTTTAATAAACTCTATCCAAAAGCTGTAAATCATTTTTACCTGTACCGGGGAGGTTTCAGCAAAAAAATAACAGAATTTCCCATTCGGAATTAACTTCAGCAATTCAATAAATTAAAAAAACTACCGAAACCCGCTGGCCCCGGTAGTCCTGAACATTTTCTTAAAATATCCTTAACATCAACTTAAACCCTTGCCTTAAAATCCTCCTCTCTACTCTTCTTTACATCCCGGTATTTTTTTACTCCATATCCAACTCCGGCTGCAAGCAGCAGGCTAAGGCCGCCATCAATAGGGCAATCTGCATCATCAGGGTTGGGGCATTGAGCCATTGCCACATAAGGCAACAGGCTAACTGCAGCTACCAGTAAAAAGCTGATGATCAATTGTATTTTACGGTTATTTTTCATCTTGTTTATTAATTTTTTTAATATTGAATCCCTGCTTTATTATTCTGATATTACCAGCGGTATCGACACGGCGCTATTATCCGGTTTAAGTATCCTCAGGTAGTAGTTCCCTTTGGCAATACTGCTTCCAAATTTAACAGACTGTATACTATTGACGCCCGAATGAACCAGTTGCTGGCTAAATACCGTTTGCCCCAGTTCATTTACAAGGGTAAGCAGGTAAGCACCTTTTTCCATTCCGGTAAACTTCAGGCTTACCGTTTTATTTGTTACCGGGTTAGGATATACCGTAATGGCCTGGTTATCGGCTGCTATCTTCACCTTTACAATACTGCTGTATTTAATATCGCCGGCGGCACCAATGCTGCGTACACGGTAGTAATTCATACCGGTTATAGGCTGCACATCCAGCCAGTTGTAGCTAACGTTGCTGCCATTGGTTCCGGTTGCCGCTACCATGCCCTGCATGGCAAAGGTACTGCCATCTGTTGAACGTTCCACTTCATATTTTTCAATATTCAGCTGGTTAGATACCTTCCATTCCACCGTCACATTCTTATTCTGGCCAGGGGTCTGGTAAGCCTTAATATCAGTAAAGGTTACCGGCAGCGGACCTGCTGAATAGAATACCACTTTAAATCTGTTGGCTGCTGATGAACCTGGATCTGCATTTACCGTAAAATTATAGTTGGTTTCACCATTTAGTATTACCAGGCTGCTGGTGCCGGTATAGCTGTCAATTAACTTACCCAGCAGTCCCGGATGATCCATGTTTTCGGCATTGAACACAAAACGATAGGCCTGCTGTTTCAGGTTCTGCATATTCAGGTAAATGGTATCGGTTACAATCACCGGCTGCCTGGTTTCCAGTGAAAGTAATTTACCATCCCTGGATGCTGCCAGTCTTTCACCAATATTATCCATTTTGATGGCATCCCTGCTATCAACCGCATTTGAATAGGCATTGTTAAATACTACCGTATTACCATCAGCCAGGTTGCTGGTTGCACCTGCACTGAAAAGGCTTGTCTTAAAACGCTCCATCATACCAGCAGTAAACTGAACCACTGCAGAACCGGAAGTTTTGGCAGCTTCCGTTAAATTAATGGCCCCGCCGGCTCCTGTAGAACTGCCACGTACAAAGAATGCCAGCCCGGATTGTATGATGGTATTTGAAGATGTTCCGTAACTGCCACCACCCGGTACAGGTTCCCAGTTGTTTGCAGCGGCAAAGGTTTGAAATGCGCCCAGGCCATAGGTACCCAAAAGTTTGGGATCCCACACATAAAAGGCGCTGTCTACATCACCAGTCAGTAAACCCAATGTATTAAAATCAATGGCGCTGGCATACACATTACCTACCAGAACAGCCTTATCCTGAGGTACAGAAATTGCCGCCTGTGAACCTTCGTAAATAGCACCTTTGGTGCGTAAAGTAGTTGTGATGGCGTTGCCGGTATTATTTGTGGAAACACCCTGCGACCTGTCGCCTCTAACATATAACATCCAGCCTGCGGTTGTTTGAGAAGTATTGCTTGTTGAGTTAACCAGTGCATTGGCAGCACCGCCCTGCCAGTTCTGTATGGCCTGGTTCCATGCCATTAATGAATTGCCCGGTGTGCTGAAATCAAAGCCGGGATTTCCGGGGTTGGTGGCATTGGCAATATTACTGCTGATATTGGTTCCATAGCCTGGGTTGCCATTAGCACCAGCCGCCTGTCCTTCCTGCCATCCGTTATGGAAACTCTGGCCTTTAACCGGCACAGAAAGTATGCGCCATGCCCGGTTATTACCCGATCCCGTAGTAAGATAGCGTTCTACCGTAACCGCCCCGCTGATACTGCCTGCTGAAGTAGCTATCCTGGCCGTACCATTGGCATCTGATTTTAAGGTAAGATTACCGCCGGTTGTTAACACGGCCCCAGTTCCTGTAGTAACAGAGCCTTCAGTGTTAGCAGAGGCACCGGCTGTGATATCCAATACTGAACCCAGGGTTGCCGAAGCATTATTATTTAAAACAAGATTTTTTAAGATACGGCTTCCGGAAGTGAAGCTGATAGTTCCAGCTGTACCTGCTATCGTTAAATTAGAAGATCCTGATCCTGATAAAGTACCATCACCTGTTATTGTACCATTAACAGTAAGTGTATTACTGCCTATGCCAAGAGTTGTTCCGGTTGCAAATGTGATAGACCCAACCGTTCTATCTGCATCCAATACGGGATCCGACTTGCCAGCTGCCGTAGCAATCGTAAAGTCGGCACCACTTGCAGGTATACCACAGGTTGGCCAGTTGGCTGCATCTGCCCAGTTGGTATTATTGCCATCGCCTGTCCAGGTATAACCATCAACCGTTAACACTACATCAGCACTCACTGCGGCGCAGGGCGCACCAGGATTACTGGTTGTAAGACGTAGCGTTACCGTGCCTTTATTTCCGGCGATGGGAGTAAAGGTTACAGTGCCCGGAGTTGCAGTTGCTGTTATATCACTTAACTGTGTGTTAGCAGTTGTCATGGTACCGGTGGTGCTTATGATTGTCCACGTTCCGGTTGTAGCACCTCCACCAATACTTGCACCCGTTAATGTGTAAGGCGATCCTGTACAAATATTGGCAGCAGTTCCTGCATTAACTGTTGCAGCAGGATTTACTGTGATGGTAACATTGCTTGATGATGATGCCACACATGGAGCAGAAATACTCAAAGTCCAGGTAAGCACATAAGTTCCGGGGCCACCATCAGGTGTAAAGCTGGCAGCAGGGTTTGTAACACTGCTAAACTGGCTTAAGTTACTGCTGGGTCCACTTGTAATTGACCATGCGCCAGTTTCTGAACCAGAGACAGCATTCGCAGCAAGTGTGACAGAGGCTGTTGAGCTACAAATTGTTTGATTGGTACCTGCATTCGCAGTTGTAACTCCTTTACAATTTCCTATTGCATGATTACTAAATCCGAATGCCCCTGTAAATGCAAGTGTTGTGGTTGTAGGCGTGCCACTCACAGCTGGATATGTCCAACCCGCATTGAACTTACCATATACGAAACTACCTGCTGAAACACCTGCGTCATTTAAACCAGCAGGCCATGCGTAATTACCGGCATAATTGCTTGACGCAGCACCCGCACTTGCAGTAGTTGACCAGTACATGTTCACACTCTTTGTTGCATCTATAGAAGAAGAAGCTAAGTTTGGTTCATCACCACTAACCGCCATCACATTCAAATCCCCTGCAGTTAAGTTGGTGAAGTTGTAAGTTGCGGGCGTGTAATTGGTTGAAAAACCAACGGGCCATAAATAGTCAATACCTGTAACTCCCACTGAACGTTTCAGGTTATAATTAACATATCCGGCAGTCCGAACAATTGCGGCGGCGGCGTTATTTGTAACGATTACATCTTTACTATTTGTTGCACCATCAATATTGCCGCCATTCATAGTTAATACCCCACCAATGGATAAATTATTTACCAATTTAACGACCGGGGAATTTGTTGAATTAATTGTAAAATTATTTAAAGCAACGGCACTATTTATCAGGAATGTTTGATTTGATGCTGTAGAAGCATCACCAATCTGGAATGTACCACCTGTAATAGTTTTTGTGCCAGCGCCTGCTGAAATGTTTATTGAATTAAATGGCGTTGCATTGGTATTCGGGTTTCGAATTGTTATTGTACCATTTGTAATATTCAGATTAGCGGCGGCACCTATATCAAAATTACCAATAGCAGCATTTGTATTACTCACCGTACATAAGGTAATTGCGCCACCAGATTGAGTAAAAGTCCCTCCTGTACTTTGTATTCTACTGGCACCAATATAAGTTCCGCCCTGTATATCACAAGTACTTCCGGAATTGTTTAACAAGGCATTACCCTGACCGGTACCAACTGTTGCTGTACCACTAATTAGCCTGAATAACCCATTGTTTGTTATCGTGCCTGCACTTCCATTTAAAGTTCCGCCATTTATTTCAATTCCTGCAGTTGCAGCTATTGTAATACCCCCTCCTGGTAAAGCGGACGAATTAGAAGACGTTAACCTATATAGCCCGTTAGTTAGAGTTAATGTTCCAGTGTTTGAAATAGCGCCTACTCCATTTGCTTCCAATACTGTACTGGTACTGGTTCCTTTATTTACCGTAATATTTCCAAATACAGTTGCAGATGATCCGCTGATGGTTGCGTTATTTGAACCGTTGAAATTTATTATACTAGCAGTTGTAAACGAGAATGTACCATTATTGGTCCAGTTACCCGCCAGGTTATGAGTTAGTGATGTACCCGCAGCAAATGTTGCTGGTGAATTTATCAATAAATTTCCGGCAATGGTTAATGAGCTTGTTGCAGACTTACTACCCGATGTTGATAAAGTTAAATTACCATAAGCAGGTGCAGCATAAATTGTTTGAGAACCACCATAATATTCCACCGTACTTGTTGCATTAAGGGTGGGTGTAGCTGTTGTAAAGTTTAGCGGGAAATTGCTACCTGTCTGGCCTCCGCTTGTTCCTGATAACCTGAGGGTTGCACCTGCTGCTACCGAGAATGTACCGCCCGCTGCACTCGGTGAAGTAGTGCTTTTATTAAACGTGAAAGTTGAAAGATTTAATATGCCTTTGCTAACTGTAAGATTATTGGCGGCACCGGTCACTAGACAGGAAAGAGGGCCTGCTAGAGTGACTGTAGGGCTATTTGCATTCCCTATTTGAACATGTCCAGGGAAACCAATTAGAAAAGTTGGACCTGTAGAAATAGATTGGGTTCCGGTTCCATCGAAAAAGAACGTACCTATTGAAGAAGACCCTGTTCCATATGCGTCACCAAAACTGACGTTTCCTTTAAAAGTCATGGTCCCTGTAGAAGTAACTCCACCAGAACCATCTACTATAACGAATCCGGCAGAACTACCTGTATTACCCAAGTTTGCATTTCCATTAATTACAATTGAGCCTCCATTACCAATCCTAACTCTTGTTGTAGTACTGGAACTACCAGTTGCCCCGAGATTGGCAGAAAATGAACCATTTGTTGTTAAGGTGTTGGCTTGTGCGTCTAAACTAAGAGTAACTGCAGCATTTGTATTATTGGTTAATGCAATTGAATTAACTGTAACATTTGCTGTCACAAGGATAGCGGCGGCAGTGGTGGTCGTTATCACTATATCATCGCAAGCACTTGGCGCAGTTGCCGGGCTCCAGTTTGCTGCCGCATTAAAATCCGTTCCGGCACCACCGGCACCAGCACCAATCCATGTTTTTACACTTGAACTCGCTGAAACCTGGCTATTTGGATTATTGGTTGCTGTTGCTGCCTGGTATTTAGAATCCACACCAGAGCAATTTTTTTCATAAACCCTGAAGAAATAAGTAGTACCACAACTCAGTCCAGTAACTGAAACTGTAGAGCCTGTGCCGTTGTATACGACCTGTTCTCCTGAACCATAAACAGTATTTGCAGTTGGCTCTGTTCCATCCGCAGGTGAAGTAAAAGAATTCGTTGTATTCATAATTACTACACGGCTTTGTCCATTACCATTTGTCCAACTTGAGGTTAATCCATTAGCTGTAACGCTGGAAAAAATAATTGCACTAGCCTGTGTTGTAGGCGCAGCACATGTAAGCGTGGCCTGACTATTCGGATTATTGGATCCTGCACTTGTAATAAATTTCACATCAATACCAGAACAATTTGCTTCATATACCTTAAACCAGTAGGTAGTTCCTTGGATCAAACCAGTAACTGTAAATGTATTTGCAGAGCCATTGTATACTACCTGCTCACCAGAACCTCCATACACACTATTAGCGGAAGGGTCAGAACCGTCAGTCGGATCTGTAAAACTGTTGCTTGTATTTATTATAACAACCCTTTTGGCACCATCTCCATTTGTCCAGTTCACATTCATTTGGGTAAAAGAAATGCTGCTGAATGTAATATTTGATGCCTGTACAGTAGGTGCTGCACAACCAACTGTAGTTAATTTTAATGTTGCACAACCGGTGGCACCTCCGCAACTATTTCTACCCACAACTCTCCAATAATAATCGGTATTCCCGGTTAAACTTCCGGTAATGTAAGATGTACCTGCCTGGTTAGAAGATACTTTTACAGAATTATCCTGAGCATCAACCAAGGACTGGTTGGTGCTAAAATATACATCATACCCGGTGGTAGTTCCACTACCGGCAGTCCATGACAGAGTTGTTCCAGACACGGCGACGCCTGTGGTATTATCTGCAGGTGAATGCCCTGTTACACAACCAGGCACATTATTTACCGTTATTGCAGATGTACCAGTCGAAGTACATGTACCATTTGTTGCCGTAGCTGTGTATGTTCTGTTTACAGTTGGTTTTGCATATACGGTACGCAAATTTTGCCCCGCGTATCCATTACCCGCTGTGGCCCCCGGATCGGTATATAAATCAGTGACCGGATCCCAGGTAACTGGTGACAAAGTTGAACCAGTTATTTGAATATTATCCAGTAACCAGCCATAATAAGAAGTAGTGCCATCCTGTGTAATTTGAAACCGAATTCTGAATTGCGATGTTAAGGCTGCAACAGGAATATTAATTGTTTCGGTCTTCCATAAACTAGTTGCGGGTCCAGTACCAGGTGTTGAACTGGCAGATGAAAAAGTTGAAATCCAATCTGAATAACTCTTTGTTGAAAAAATAACCCCTGAAACGGTATTACCATTTTCTGATGTTATTAATGTACCGGTTCCAGCATAAGATGATGTTGGGAATACGGTCCATGATGTACCTCCATTTGTTGAATATTCAACATACCCGGCATCCCAGGTTGTTGTTGACCCCTCCAAAGCACAAATATGTGAAAAACTTAATTGTGCAGAACCATAACCAGAAAGGTCTAAATTACTTTGCTGTTGGTAAGAATTTGTTGTAGTGGCTGTTGTAGCAGCAGTAGTAGTATGTGTTAAAAAAACAGATTTACTTCCCTGGCTAAAATAGGTCGTATTGCTGGCTGCAGTAACATTAGCACCTGTGGAACTAAAGTTTGTGCCGGGAAAAGTTTCAAATGTTTCTGTAAAAGCTGTAGCACCTGGTATAGTACCTCCACTGGCTGTTAGCGTTTGAATTACACCGTTACATATGGTTGCGGTAGATGGAGTAACCGTAAGAGCGGATGGAGTGGCATTAATGGTAACAGCAAGGCTACCTGCACCAGCACTCCAGCATCCGTTTGTACTCTGTGCACGAATATAATAGGTACCCGAAGTAGTAACATTAAAGGTGGTTCCAGAATTAACTGTACTTGTTCCGGATGCGCTTGTTTGCCAATACCAAATATCACCTCCTGTTGGCGACCCCGACCTGGTAAGTGTTACACCGGGGCTTACGCATTGTGGCGAATTACTGGTTGGATTTCCCGGATCAGATGGTAAAGGGAAAACTGTAAAGGTTGCAGCACTCGTTGCTGTGCCAAATGATGTTTGTACAGTAACAACACCTGTTGTTCCGCTGCCAATAACTACGGTTAATACAGTACCAGTATTACTTACGATTGAACCTACCGCTGTACCACCTATTTTCACCTGGCCAGCTGTAGTACCAGTTAAATTGGTTCCATTTATTACCAGCTGCGTGCCTGCGCAACCACTACTGGTACCTAAGCTTGTTATGGTTGGGGTTGGTGGTGCACCATCAAATTCATCAGCACCCATATCGGGTGCTGTACCTCCGCCATTTATTGATCCCGTTGGGCCTGGGCGTGTATCGCCGTCAAAATCTGTTGTTACACCAACTGATGCACCTCCGGATTCCATTTGCGTGCCGGTTGCAGCTGGAATATGCAAATCAGTCGCTGATGTAAATGGAGCTGCTGTAGTAAATGCAATGGAGGCGTTATCATTATTTGTATTTGCAACTAATAAACTACTACTATAATTTCTTAAATTGGTTGCTCCAGCAGTTGAACTAGAATTAAAATTTGATGCCAAATAAAAACCTGTTCCGACCGTAGTACCAACCTGTGCTATACCTTGTGATGCTGCAGTTGTTCCACTGAAATAAGCATTATTGTTCCAAAGCAAATTCATTGAATTTGTCGCTCCAGAAGGGAGACATACTGACACATGAGCCAAACTAGTTGTACCCCCAGTCAAAGTATTCGAAAAGATATTATTACGAACATCAATTCCGGTCTGTGTGGACGCAAGGATTCCAAAAGCAGCAGATAAAGCATTCGATGTTGGAGTACCAAACATGCTTCCAGATAAATTAATTGAATTGTGATAAATTTTATGACCATTTCCAGAATTGACTAATAATCCGAAAACACCCGCCGTGGTAGAAAATGAAGTTCCGCCAGTTAAGTCATGATTTATGTCACTAATAAAATTGTTTTGAAAAGTTATATTATTACCTCCGTTTAATCTCACACCATACGCATTCCAAGTCGAGGTGGATCGATTATAAACTGTTGTCACTTTATTTTTATCGATTGTTGCGGATGCCGACGAAGTTGCAACATCAATACCAATAACTCCGGCTGACCCCGTAGCAACCCCTTGAATATTTGTTATCGTATTTCCGCTTACAGTATATGGACCAGCAGCTGACGAAATCAATATACCTTCCCTACCACTTGTGCCAGCATTTCCGCAAACGCCATTAATAATATTACCCGTTATAGAGATGGTTCCCGAACCAATAGCACTGTTAAGTTCAATTGCATTTGATACAGTCGCAACATAAGTAAGAATATTTTTGATGGTATTTCCACTTATGGTAATTGCGTTAGTACCTTGAACATAAATACCTTTACTATATACTGTAGTTGTGGGTGTCGTGAAAGGTGGTGTTCCGGACAGTGTAGTTGATTGGTCTCCTATTATATTATTACTAATTGTAACCCCCGTTGAGGATGTTGATGACGCTCCCATAAAGGCAACACCTCTTGCACAGGAATTAATTGCATTATTATCAATTAGAAGATTATTAGTAGTAGTAGCCGCATCCATAGAAGTGCTAACAGATGTAATTGCTGTAGGAGTTGTGACGCTTCCTTTTGCTCCAATATATATCCCAAAAGTTGTATTTTCAGAACCAGTAGTACTTGCATTTCCACTTGCATTTCTTCCACTTGCATTTCCAGTTAAGATAGAATTCTTAATTATTATGTTATCAGCAGATGTAACAGTTGTGCCGAGTGTAGCTATTCTAATAACCGAACTGTATGTGGTTGTAGCTGCAACAGTGTTGATAACAGACAAATTTCTATTTGTACCACCCGTATTAGGATTATCGCCATCAATCGTAACATTATCGGCTCCATTCAATTGTATTACACCAAAACCAGAAGCAGGATTACCGGAAATAGAAACCCCATCAACAGTTGGTCTAATATTAATTGATGTATAGTTTGCTGCGCCAGCACCAGAGCTGTTTAAATTCGCTGGGGTTGTACCTTCTGTTGTGTTTGCGTTAATACTGATAACAATTACACCTTGGTGTGTCCCTGCATTAATAGCATCAAAAGCACCTTTTAAAGTTGTAAAGGTTCCTGCTGCAGTTCCTGCGGTGGCAGTTAATGTTACCTGTTGCGCATCGGCACTTATGTATCCTAACATAAATAAAACACCTAAAAGGAGCTTACTAATCATTTTATTCATAAACATTTTTTTAGCAATGGTATTTGTTGAAATTGATCTCATAAAGAGGATTTTAATATTGGTAACGTTATGGTTGTTTGGTATGATGCAGATAAGATTTGTAAGCAGGCGGAAAGCTAAGGCGGGGCAAAGCTTTGCCAACATTAAGTTTTTGTAAAGCAGTTGTACAGATATTCGTGAACCATAAAAACGGGTAAAGAACGATCATGCCTGTTATTTAATTATTAATTCGTCAGCTGCATTTTGCAGCTTGTATATTGTACCAGTTTCAGAGTTGTAAGCTTTGATTATGGCAGATAATGTTTCCTGGGCTATACTACCCGGCAGGCATAGCTGCAGGTATTGTATACTGGTAATTTACGGGAGATTGGATGCCTGAACGAGGTGATTCAGCATGGAAAATAAGAGAAATCGGGTACCCGGCAAAGAAAAACGCCAATAATCATTAAAATCTTTTCCACAAAGTGGTAATTATTGTAATGCACGGTTGAATGCGTGAACTGGAAAATATATGTTATTTATTTTTTAATTCTTACCGCCATGGAGGCTCTGGCAGGCTGCCGGCGGGTTTGTTACATGCTGCTGGTAAAAGCCGGGGGATCTTACTTCATTTTTGTAACGCTGTAAATATCAGCAGTTTTCGTGTAGGCGTTGTTGTCTTATAGCACATCAGTTGTAGTATCGTTATACCGGCGAGCGCACCGTAATTTATGACTGAGAACTACAAACGTCATTATAATAGCTATTTTATGATAATACATTGCGCTGCAAGCATCCCACCTGCCCTGCACCTATGCCTTGCCTAAGCCCTTTGAAGCCTCACAAAAATTATGATAAACAGAACGCCACCCCGGATCTGAACCCCTGACTGCAAAACCCGGTATCCTCTTTCTGTTGTAAAGACCATAACACTAATATTGCTTCCCCTTGAACAAATGCCACAGCATGTCGTTGAACCCAGTAGCCAGGGCATGTATTTCCATTTCAGATATACAAATATAAAAGAAGGAAAAAAGCACCCGCATTACTACGGGTATCATGTTGGCATTTGCTGGCAAATGCCGGCATTTTGGGGTATTTTGGAATATTCTGAGGCAATTGTGAGAAACCGTTCTTAGCACAGGCCGTAAATTTGATAAGTATTCCGGAACCCATGAATTTATCTGGTATAAAAAACGGAGAAAATAAAATGTACCAAAATTTAAACCGCAATTTGTACCAGGTACAAAAAGTGGTTTTTGAAAAATGGTACAAAAAATAAAATAATAAAATGGGTACAAAAACAGGGGCAGGTAAAACGGCAGAATAAGAGATAAGGAATAAAAAATAAGAAATGAGAAATAAGGAATGGCTCAGCAAACCCATATGCTCAACGGTGAACGAACATCGCTCAACGAACAACGGTCAACGGGCAACCCTCTTTACTCTTACAACCTGTTCCCTTCCTTTGGAAAAACAATACTGGGCTTAAAATGCTTCGCCTCTTCAAAGTCCATCAAGGCATAGGAGATCACGATCACGATATCGCCTTCGGCGCCTTTACGGGCAGCCGGTCCGTTCAGGCAAACCACACCGGTACCCCGCCCGCCCTTGATGATATAGGTCTCCAGCCTTTCGCCGTTATTTACATTCACCACCTGTATCTTTTCATGCTCTATCAGGTTGGCGGCATCCATCAGGTCTTCATCCAGTGTAAGACTGCCTACATAATTAAGATTGGCTTCGGTAATAACGGCCCGGTGTATTTTCGATTTGAGTATCTGTATCTGCATACGGCAAAATTAGGCAGGATGCAGGAATTTCAGGGATAACCAGGCATCATTTTATACCCATCCGGGCATTAACGAGGTGAAGATGCTGTCCGGCCGGGTTTTGGTAACAACATCCCGCTATTTATCCTTTCTGCAAAACCCTGGTGCCGGAACAAAAAATGCTGCAACTCAATAAACCCGCTGCATTTCATTCCTCCATTCCTTCATTCCTCCATTCCTTCATTCCTCCATTCCTTCATTCCTTCATTCCTCCATTCCTTCATTCCTTCCCCCCCCGATATGTGGTAACAGAATCCTGGTTTTATTTATTAATTTGTTGCAGCAATATAGCAGGCAGCAATTCATCACAACAACTTAATAAACAGTAAGCCGCACATGATACGCATCTTGATTTTTGAAGACAACGACGATTTCATCGATAGTCTTACAGAATTAATAGCCAATACCGATGGCATGGAGCTGGCAGCTGTTTATAACAATTGTAAAAATGCCGTAAAGAACACAGCCTTTCACAAACCGGATATTGTACTGATGGACATTGACATGCCGGTAGAGAATGGGCTGCAGGGCCTGCGCAGCCTGCGTGCAGCCGGCAACGAAGTAACGGTTTTAATGCTTACTGTTTTTGATGATAACGACCGGGTGTTTCAGTCCATATGCTTTGGTGCCGGCGGCTATATTTTAAAACGTACAGCACCCGAAAAGATCATTGAAGCCATCCGCGAAGCCCATGCCGGCGGCGCTCCCATGACACCTTCGGTAGCCAAACAGGTACTGAAACTTTTTTCGCAGCCGTTTCAACGATCGGCAGAACTGCAAAGCCTGACCCCCCGTGAACATGATGTACTTTCGCTGCTGGTGCGTGGCTACAGTTATAAAATGGCTGCCGGCGAACTGGAAGTGAGTATTGAAACACTGCGTTACCATATCAAAAATATTTATGCCAAGCTGCATGTGAACTCTAAAAGTGAGGCAGTAGCAAAAGCCATACAAAATAAGATCTCTTAACAAGCTATATGAATCTGTGTAAACTGGTTCTTTTACTGGGAATTGTTTTCGCATCGCAAACAGGCTATGCACAGGCAACATGGCCAAATATGGCTATTGATTCACTGAATAAACTGATCCGTATTGACCAGGAAGATACCAACAAGGTAAATCACCTGGTTTTATTGTCGAGAGAAATAAGCAGGCAAAATACAGATACGGCCTTTATCATTGCCAATACAGCGCTTGACCTGGCAAATAAACTGAACTGGGTAAAAGGAACCGCACATGCCCATATTGCCATAGCCTGGTGCTATTATGTACGGGGAAATTACAGCAAGGCTTTGGAATACAATTTTAAAGCTATAAAGACGGGAGAAGCATCCGGCGATAAACAAACAGTATTGTTTGCGCTCAGCAGCATCGGCCAGGTGTACGATTCGGAGGATGATCCTTACAAGGCCATTGAATACCACGCAAAGGCATTGCAATTAGCACAGGAAATACATGACGAATGGAGCATTGCCAGGAATACCGGAATGATGGGCACTGCTTACCAGGACCTGAAAAAATATCCCCTTGCACTGCAGTATTATTTTACCGCATACAGGCTTACCGAAAAGATCGGCTACAGCAACGGCATGGCTATATGGTTAAGCAATATAGGCAGTTTGTATATTGAGCTTGCCCGTTACGACTCCGCTTTATGGTACCTCAACAGGTCCGCTGCTATTTTCAGATCATCAGGCAATCAATGGGCCTATGCAGGTACCATATTGGATATTGGAAAAGTTCATCTTACCCAAAAAAAATACAGGAAAAGCTTCACTTCTTTAGATACCGCACTACATATATCCATCCGGCTGGGGGCTTTGGAAGACCAGCGCAATGCTTACCTGGCATTAAGTAACCTGTATAAAGAGTCTGATATAGGCTTACCCGGAATGAATAACGCAGCATTGCTGAACAAAGAGCTGATGCGTAACCAGGCTTTAACATACTATCAGCAATATGTTGCCATGAAAGATTCACTCAATAACCGGGAGGTACAAAAAAGATCTTTGAGCCTGGAATTTGAAAACAAAACAGCTTCGGCAAAAATGGAACAGGAGAAAAAAGATGCGGTCAGTAAAGCTGAGCTGTATACCCAGAAAATAATCCGCAATTCATTTATTGCCGGCTCCCTGTTGCTGATGCTGCTGATCGTTGTATTGGTTAACCGCAGCAAATTAAAACGCGGGATTGAACTTGAAAAAATGCGCAGCCGCCTCTCACGCGACCTGCATGACGATATTGGCAGCACCCTCAGCAGTATTAATATTTTAAGCCGCACCGCTCAAACCAATTTAAAAGAAACAAACGACGAAAAAACAAAAGCTTCGCTTGAAAAAATAAATGAACGCAGCCAGCGCCTGCTGGATAGTATGAGCGATATCATCTGGAACATTAACCCCGGAAACGATACCATGGAAGAAGTGATGAGCCGCATGCGGGAATATGCCACCAGCCTGCTGGAAGCAAAAAATATTGAGTACAGTTTCAACTTTCCCAAACAGCAAATGGATTGCAGGCTGAGCATGGAAGTGAAGAATAACCTGTACCTTATTTTCAAAGAAGCAGTAAACAACCTGTCGAAATATTCGGGCTGCACCCATGCAACGCTATCACTGGTCTTAGATGAAAAAAATATTCAGCTTACCATTGAAGACAATGGCATTGGTTTTAATGAGGCGGAATTAAAACACCGGGGCGGACTGTTAAACATGCAGCAGCGTGCACAGGAAATTAAAGGCAACATCAGTATACATTCGGTTATCAATAAGGGAACCCGCATAGTATTAACCATGCCGGGATATTGCTGATGTAAACAAAACCAACACAGGTTATTATGAAATTAAACAGCGCAGCAGGCATCATCATCGCAGCATTCGTTATTTCTTTAAGCGGTTTTATACTTTCAGCAGCTATACCGCAAAGTACAATATCGGATACGTTGATGACCGTTGCCTTATTTGGGGCCGCCGCATCCGGCTTACTTGCTGCCGTATTTACAGAAAAACTGGTGAAAAGCGTTTACTGGAAATATTTTATTGCTGGCGTATTTGTATTCCTGGCGGGTTTTTTATTAAGGTTTCCGGGCTACCGTGTGGCAGGGGAAGCAGGCAGGGTATGTGGTGGCATAACAGCTATTACCGCATTGACACTATACATATACCGGCACAGCAGCGATTTTAAAAACAGTACATGGATCCTGTTCATTCCCTTTATTTTACTGGGTTGTTTGTTCAAACACCTGTACTGGCCGGGTGGCAATCTCATCATATTTGTTAGTTTACTCGTGATCGTTATACTGTCTGTTTTACAACTGGCAAAGCCAAAACAAAACAGCATCATCCAGTCATTTTTTTTAAGCTGGCAAATATCCATGTGCGTTTGCATTACTGTTTTTTATTTTGGTGAAGTAGATGCAGATCCATTTTTTATCGGTTATATTTTCATTTTACTGGCGCTGGTAGATATTTTTCTTCACCAGGAAAAAGAATAAGCCCCCCCTTTTATGTGGTTTCACCATACTTTGATTGTTGCCATATTTACCATGTAAATAAATCAGATCATCAAACACCGGTAAGCCGGGTGAAAAAGACAACTACCCTGTTAGCTTTTTCCGGGTTGTACAGATATGCCTGAATTAAAGATCATAACTATTTTATTGTTTTGTTGCATACAAAACTGTTTATCACAAAGCGTAGCAATAAATACCGATGGAAGCACTGCAAACCCGGCTGCTTTGCTTGATATCAAAAGCAGCACTAAAGGCATGCTGATCCCCCGCATGTCAGCCACCGAACGTATGGCTATTGCAGCCCCTGCAAATGGCTTACTGCTCTATGATACAGACTCAACTGCATTTGGTTATTATAACGGCAGCAACTGGCTTTTTCTAAAAAGATCCATGGATACCAGCTACGACTGGAATACCAGGGGAAATGCAGGCACCAACCCCGGCACCGATTTTATTGGCACTACCGATAACAACCCGCTTTATTTCAGGGTTGATAATTTGCCAACCGGCAAGATCGACAATAAAAATATTTTTTGGGGCAATAACAGCGGCACTGCAAATACCGGCGGATACAGCAATGTGGCCATTGGTACCCGGGCGTTGGTTAATAATACCGTGGGTCACAACCTGGTTGCCGTTGGTGATAGTGCTTTGTTTAACCAGGTTCTTTCGGCAGATTACAATAACACGGCAGTTGGCAGTAAAACACTGTTCGCAAATACAACTGGCTGGTTCAATACAGCGATAGGAAGCAATGCGCTGTTTGCCAATACAACCGCCAGTGGCAATACAGCGGTGGGCTATGAAACTTTACTTTTAAATACAACAGGAGCAAACAATACTGCCGCTGGTAACAGGGCACTTAGGGCTAATATTGCCGGTTCGAATAATACAGCCTTTGGAAGCGCAACTCTTTACGAAAACACAACCGGTAACCATAACTCAGCCATAGGTTACCAGGCGCTTCTTTATAATAAAACAGGAACCGGAAATACAGCTACCGGATATACTGCTATGTACTATAATTCAACCGGCAATTACAATTCAACTTTTGGTATGCAGGCCCTATCTTACAATACAACCGGAAGTTACAATTCAGCTGCGGGTTATTCCACATTACTCTTCAATGTTTCCGGCAGCAATAATTCGGCCCTGGGATCTTATTCAATGCTTTCAAATATGAACGGCAACTCCAATGTAGCCATTGGAGCCTTTACCCTGGCCAATAACCGCATAAACAGCAATTTAGTGGCAATCGGCGATAGTAGTTTATTAAACAGCGGACATTACCAGGGTGTAGACTATTCGGTAGCCGGCAATACGGCATTAGGGAGTAAAGCATTATATACTGATTACAACGGCAGTTATAACACGGCTATAGGCTCCCTGGCAGCATACACGGGTACCGGTAGCAGCAATACGGCTTTGGGGCACCAGGCACAATACAATACCACAGGTAATTTTAATACACTAATTGGCAAAAGTGCCTTTATAACCGGCACGTTCAACAACTGGACAGCCATTGGTTATAATACCGGCGCAGGTTACAGTGCCAGCAATTCGGTTGAGCTGGGCAACTCCTCCGTTTCACTGGTAAGGGGGCAGGTAAACTACAGTACATTCAGCGACAGGCGCATTAAGGATAATATTGAAGAAAACGTACCAGGCCTGCGTTTCATTTCCCTGTTAAAACCGGTGACCTACAACCTGAATATTCACCGCCAGAACCAGCTGATGTATGGCAAAGAAAAACCCGACACGGTTAACTGGGAAGGGAAATACGACATTGAAAAAATAAAAATGACCGGCTTTATTGCACAGGATGTGGAAGCCGCCGCCAACCAGGTCGGGTACAATTTCAGCGCCATACAAAAACCGGTAAATGACAAGGGCCTGTATAGTATCAGTTATGCTGAGTTTACCGTACCCCTGGTAAAAGCAGTGCAGGAACAGCAGGTACAGATTGAAGAACTGAAAACTGCAAACAATAACCTGCAAAAGCAGTTAGAAAGATTAATAAAAATTATTGAAGCGCTTAAGCAGGCAGGCAGTAAATAATAACGGAATAATGGCAAACAAAAAACAAGACAGGCGCAAATTTATATCCAACCTGGGCCTCACCGTTGGTGCAGGAGTTTTAACTTCTGCTTTCAGTCTTGTGTCCAAATCTAAAGAGCATCAGAAACAATGTACAACCACCCCCATTGTAGAACTGGGCCCCTATGCCGTAATGAAATACCGCAAACAGGCCGATCATGATATTGACCTCACACAAATAGCAGGCAATACAGGGGTAGCGGCCGGGCAGATCATAACCGTATCTGGTAAGATAACCGACAAAAACTGTAACCCCATACGATCTGCAGTGGTAGAAATATGGCAGGCCAATCATTACGGTAAATATCACCACGAGTATGATAAGAGTGCATACCCCGACGACCCCAACTTCCAGGGCTGGGGACAGGCTATTACCAATAAGCAAGGTGAGTACAAATTCAAAACCATATACCCGGCTCCTTATGGAGGAAGAACAAGGCATATTCACTTTAAAGTATCAGCAAAAAATTATCATGAGCTTACCACACAGCTTTTTTTTGAAGGCGAAGAAAGAAATAAAAAAGATCCCATACTCAACATATTCAGCCATGAAGAACAACAACAGCTTACCCGTGCTGTAACAGAAAAAGAAGGCACCAGGCAGGTGGCATTCAACATTACATTAGATGAAATACGCAGGGGCGCTTTGCCCGAAAAAGTATTAAAGGAATATACCGGCAAATACAGGTTGAAGAATGCGCCCTTTGACATGCAGGCTTTTTTAAAAACCACGATGGGTATCAGCATGACCGGGTTTGATTTGGAGATAACCAATAAAAAAGACCAGCTGTTTATAACACTATCATTTTATCCAACCATTGAAATAGTATGGACAGCCAAAGACGAATTTGAATGCTGGTCGTTCAGTAACACGTATATACAATTTACAAGAGCGCAAAACGGAAAAGTTATTGGATTGAGATTGCATTTTGATGAAGACCGGTATGTAGAAGCTTTAAAGAAGAACAACGGCTGACCAAATAGCTGCATGCTGAATTATACATACAAAAACATAATAACCCAAAAACAAACACAATGATCAAAAAGATAATCCTGTTTCTCACCACCATTTTTGTTGCCATGCCACTGGGTGGGGCAATCATTTCATTTGTTGCTCCCTGGGAGTACGATGTATCTGCATCTACTTTTTTAGACTGGCACCGGCATATTGATTTCTATATGGGTAAGCGGGGTGCTTTTATCGGACTGCCGGCACTGGGGTTACTTTTAATTCAAACAATTATTTTTTGGAAAGAGAGAGCAAGGTTAAGATCAGGATTGGTTTTTATAACCCTATTGCTCACTATTGCCGGAACCATCATTGCTATCAAAGGCAATATGCCCATCAACCAGCAATTACAAAGTCTGCAACCTGGTTTTATACCTCCAAACTGGGAACAGATAAGAAACGAATGGCTCGGTT
>Ga0209023_10001884_pt1 | contig 27176 bp, 26 predicted proteins | sample LakOneMetagenome_FD_187468 | JGI IMG/M metagenome (GOLD analysis project Ga0209023, IMG submission 187468) | Freshwater and sediment microbial communities from Lake Erie, Canada (SPAdes) (version 2) | ecosystem: Environmental > Aquatic > Freshwater > Lentic | place: Lake Erie, Canada...
ATTCAAGTGGTCGCCACGGCGGCGGCGCGCGACGCGCGCAACGGCGCGGATTTCCTGCAGCGCGCCGAACGCGCCATCGGCGCGCCGATTCGCCTGCTGTCCGGCAAGCGCGAGGCCGAACTCTCCGCCATGGGCGTGATCTCGGCGATCCATCAGCCGGACGGCGTCGTCGGCGATCTCGGCGGCGGCTCGCTGGAACTGATTTCGGTGACCGGCGACAAGACCGGCAAGGGCCAGACCCTGCCGCTCGGCGGCCTCGCTTTGCTCGACGCCTCCGGCAAGTCGCACAAGCAGGCGGCGAAGATCGCGCGTGAACATCTTGAAGACACCGAATCGCTGAAGAAGCTTGCGGGCCGCACCTTTTACGCCGTCGGCGGCACCTGGCGCGCGCTGGCGCGCCTGCACATGCTGCAGCGCTCCTATCCGCTCAACGTCATGCACAATTACGAAATACCCGCGCGCGACGCCGAGGATTTCGCGGAACTGCTGGAGCGCGCAGACATCGATTCGCTGAACGGCGGCGACGCCATTTCCGCGCAACGCCGGCCGCTGCTCGCCTATGGCGCGATCGTGCTCGACGAGATCATCAAGCGCGGCAAGCCGCGCTCCGTCGTCATGTCCGCCGCCGGCGTCCGCGAGGGCCTGCTGTACGAGCAATTGAGCTCAGCCGACCAGCAACTCGATCCGCTCCTGTGGTCGGCGGCAGAATTCAATCTGCTGCGCTCGCGCGCGCCCCTGCATGGCAAGGAACTCGCCGACTGGTACGACGCGTTTTTCGCCTCGACCGAATTGCCCGACAGCGACTACGACCGGCGCCTGCGCCGCGCGGCTTGCCTTTTGTCCGACATCGCCTGGCGCGCCCATCCCGACTATCGCGGCGAACAGGCGTTCGACATCGTCGCCAACGCGTCCTTCGTCGGCGTCGATCATCCCGGCCGCGCCTTCATCGCGCTGGCCGTCGCCATCCGCCATATCGGCCTGAACGAGGCCGTGAGCCCAATGGTGCGCGCGCTCGTGACCGCCCGTCTGCTCGATCGCGCCCGCATTCTGGGCGCGGCCATGCGCGTGGCCTACATTCTCTCGGCGGCCATGCCCGGCGTCCTGCCCAAGACTCCGCTCAAGGCGCGCAAGAAGGAACTCGTGCTGGAGCTGCCGCCCGATCTCGCGGCGCTCGCCAGCGACCGGATCGGCAACCGCATGAAGGCGCTCGGCAAGCTGATCGGCCGCGAGCCGAAGGTCGTCGTGGCCCAGTGAGAGGTAACGCCATGTGGACACTCACCGGCATTCCGATCGTCCAGGCGCCGATGGCGGGCGCGCAGGGGCCGAAACTCTGCATTGCGGTCTGCGAGGCCGGCGGCCTCGGCTCCATCCCCTGCGCCATGTTGACGGCGGACGTTTTGCGCGCGCAGATCGCCGAAATCCGGGCAGCGACCAAGGCGCCCTTCAACGTCAATTTCTTCACGCATACGCCGCCCGTGCCCGATCCGGCCCGCGAAAACGCCTGGGTCGAGCGGCTTTCGACCTATTACGCCGAATTCGGCCTCGATCCCGCCGATGCGGCCAAGGGGCCGGGCAGGGCGCCCTTCGACGAAGCCACATGCAAGGTGATCGAGGAAACACATCCAGAGGTCGTCAGCTTCCACTTCGGCCTTCCGGAGGCGTGCCTGCTCGCGCGCGTCAAGGCGACCGGCGCGCAGGTCTGGTCGTCAGCCACGACAGTCACTGAAGCCCGCTGGCTGGCCGCGCGCGGCGTCGACGCCATTATCGCGCAGGGCCGGGAGGCCGGCGGCCATCGCGGCATGTTCCTGACCGACGACATCGACGCCCAGCCGGGCCTGATGGCGCTGCTGCCGCAGGTCGTGGACGCCGTGAACGTGCCTGTCATCGCCGCGGGCGGCATTGCCGATGCGCGCGGCGTCGCGGCGGCGCTGATGCTGGGGGCGGCTGCTGCCCAGATCGGCACGGCCTATCTGCTGAGCCCGCAGGCCTCGACGTCTGCCGTCCATCGCGCCGGGCTCAAGGCGGGCCGCGACGACACCACGCGGCTGACCAATCTCTTCACCGGCCGCCCGGCGCGCGGCCATCTCAACCGCTACATGCGCGAGCAGGGGCCGATCAACACGGCGGCGCCCGCCTTTCCACTGGCCACCGGCGCCATCACGCCGTTGCGCGCGCATGCCGAGAAACAGGGCTCCGGCGATTTCTCGCCGCTCTGGTCCGGCGAAGCCGCGCCACTCGCGCGCGAGGAGGACGCAGGCGCGTTCACACAGCGTGTCTGGGCCGAGGCGCAGGCCCGCGTTGCAGAGGTGGCGCGCCGGGCTGGCGGATAGCGGACAAGGCAGGGTTAACGCCGCAACCCGTTGTTTTTTGGATGCCGCCGCCCCAGATTGAATGAGACGGGGTTTCAAACCCTTCTAAAATAACCCTCGGGGACTTGCGCACGCCCCTCGCTTCGGGCGAAGAGCTGGTTACCGAAAAGGATTTCCCGGGACCTTCGGTCGCGTGAAAGGATGAAACAGGCGATGCCGTCGAATGTTACGACCCCCTGGCGGAAGTCGAGCTATTGCTCGACCCTGCGCGACTCGGGCCTGCGCCCGACGCGGCAGCGCGTCCAGATCGCCGAACTGCTGTTCGCCAAGGGCGACCGCCACCTGACGGCTGAAACCCTGTTCGCCGAAGCCCGCGAGCAGCGCTATCCGCCGTCGCTCGCCACCATCTACAATTCGCTGCGTGATTTCGCCGCCCACGGCCTCGTCCGCGAAATCGCGCTCTACGGCGCCAAGACCTGGTACGACACCAAGATCGGCCCGCACTACCATTTCTATCTGGAAGACCGCGACGAACTCTTCGACATTCCCGAAGAATTCATCCCGCTGATGAACGTGCCCGCGCCCGAAGGCACCGAAATCGTCGGCGTGGACGTCGTGATCCGCCTGACCGCCAAGGACGGCGAAGCGCCGGTTACGCCACGGCACGATTGAGCGGCGACGCGCGTTGATGCGAGGGCGGCCTCAGCCCTCGGTATCCCGCCATTCCAGCGTGATAACCTTCGACTTGTCCACCGTCAGCGCCAGGCGCCCGCGCTTGAGCAGCAGCGCCTTCGCGCCGAACAGGTCGCGCCGCCAGCCCTGAAGCGCCGCCACGTCGGCCTCGTCCGAGGCGGCGATCGCCTCGAGGTCCTCGACATTGGCGATCATCTTGGGCGCCACCGAATGCTTCTCGGCCACCTGCCGCAGCAGCACCTTCAACAATTCCACCGTTGCGCTGTCGCGCTGCGGGCGGCGGTCGCGTTCGATTTTCGGCAGCTCCGACGTGTCGCGCGCCAGACCGCGCTCGATCGCAGCGAGAATCTCCGCGCCGCCCTTCGAACGCTCCATGCCGCGCGGAAACGCGCGGAGATTGCCGAGCCCTGCCGCATCGCGCGGCGCGGCCAGCGCGATCTCGATCAGCACGTCGTCCTTCAGCACGCGCGAGCGCGGCACGTCGCGCGACTGCGCCTCATGCTCGCGCCAGGCTGCGACTTCCATCAGCACGGCGAGATCGCGTGGCTTGCGGGCGCGGCCCTTGAGGCGCTCCCAGGCGTTCTCGGGCTTCTGCTCGTAGGTGGACGGCGAGGTCAGCGTGCCCATTTCGTCGGCCAGCCATTCGATTCGGCCGGATTTTTCGAGCTTCGAGCGCAGGTGGCGGTAGATGTCGCGCAGCCATGTGACGTCGGCGATGGCGTAATCGATCTGCGCGTCGGACAGGGGCCTGCGCGACCAGTCGGTGAAGCGCGAGGACTTGTCGAGCGCGACGCGACAGATCTGCTGCACGAGATCGCCGTAGGACACCTGGTCGCCATAGCCGCAGACCATGGCGGCGACCTGCGTGTCGAACAGCGGCGCGGGCACGAGGCGCGCCAGATTCCACATGATTTCGATGTCCTGCCGGGCGGCGTGGAACACTTTCACCACATTGGGATCGGCCATCAGCTGGAAGAACGGCGCGAGATCGAGCCCCTCGGCCAGCGCGTCGATCGCAAAGGCCTCGTCTGGCGAGGCGATCTGGATCACGCAGACCTTCGGCCAGAAGGTCGTTTCGCGCAGGAATTCGGTGTCGACGGTGACGAAGGGATGGAGCGCGAGACGGCTGCAGATATCAGCCAGCGCGCCTGTTTCGGCGATCAATGTCATGCGGGGCTCATATCGCAAACATCTGCGGGATGCGAGATGCACGTTGCAAAATCATCAGGCCCTCGGCTCCGGCCTTAGTAGCAGGATGGCCGCCGCCGCACAGAGATTGGCCAGGGCGCAGAAAACGATGGGCAGGCCGTAGCCGCCGGCGGCGTCCCGCCCGAAGCCGAGCAGCGCGGGGCCGGTCGATCCAAGCATCTGGGTGACGGAGGTGGCCAGCGCAACGACCACGCCGAAAGCGACCGCGTCGAACTCCTTCTGCACGATCAGGGCCGGCAGGGTGATGACATTGCCGACCGAGACCCCGTAGACGACCGCCGCCGCGTAGAAGACGGCAGGCTGCGGCCAGGCGACGAGCGCGAGCAGCGCCGCCGCCTGCGTCGCGACCGAAACAGCGGTCACGAGCCGCCTGTCCAGCCGGTCCACCACCGCGCCGAGCAGCAGACGGCCCGCGACCGCCGCGAATGTCGTCGCCGCCACCGCCGCCGCGGCGCCGACGGGACCGACGACCGGCGTGAAAATGTTGATCTCGTGGGTGAGAAACGCCATCTGCGTCACCCAGAGGATGGCGAAGGGTCCGCCGAACGACCAGAAACGGAAATCGCGCAGCAGTTGGCCCTTTGTCTGCGCCACCGGCCGCGCGCCCGGACCGGCGGCAGGGGCCTTCGGCGGCGCCTCCAGCAGCCAGAGCGCCAGCGGCGCGCCGACGACCGCGAGCAGGCCGCCGCCGATCAGCATGGCTGTCGCAAAACCCTGCGCGGTGATGAGCGCCTGCAGCGCCGGCACGACGAGAATGCCGCCCGCGCTCGCCCCCGTCAGCGCCAGCGAGACGGCAAGGCCGCGCCGCTCGGAAAACCACATGCCCAAAATGGTCGTGACGGCGGCAAGGCTGGTCGAGGCCCAGCCGAAGGACATCAGCAGATAGACGGCGTAGAGCTGCCAGGGCTCGCGAACGGCCCCGAGCAGCGCCGCAGCGCAGCCTGTCGCGACCAGACCCGCCGCCACCACGCGGCGCGCGCCGAACCGCGCGATCCAGTCAGCGACGAAGGCCACCATCAGCGCGCTGACGAAGTAGAACCCCGTGACCGCGCCCGACACCAAGGACAGCGACCAGCCGCGTTCGGCCAGCAGATTGGCGAGATAGACGCCCTGGCCATAGAAGCCGAAACCCCAGGCGAGCGTGGCGACGACGAAGCAGACCGCGACCATGCGCCAGCCGCGATAGGCCCGGGAATGTTCGTCGGTCACGGGCCACTCCCGCCTGCGGCGTGGGCCCGCATCAGTCCTTGTCGACCGAGAGCTTCTGGAAACCCGCCATCATCGTCGGCCTCTTGGACGAGAGAATGCGCGAATTGATCCCGCCCCAGGAGATCTCGCCCGACAGCCGGCCCCACTCGATCTTCGGGCAGCGGTTCATGATCACCTGCACGCCCTTCGCTTCGGCGCGCGCGGCGGCGGCATCGTTGCGGACGGAGAGCTGCATCCAGATCGTCTTCGGCAGCCAGGGCAGGGCCAGAATCTCGTCGACCACCGCGCCGGCGGCTTCCGAATTGCGGAAAATGTCGACGAGATCGACGGGTTCGGGCATGTCGGCCAACGAAGCGTAGACGCGCTGGCCCAGTATCTCCTGGCCCGCCAGCCCCGGATTGATCGGCGCCACCAGATAACCCCGCGCGAGCAGGTATTTCAGCACGATCCAGGAGGTTCGCGCCTCGTTGGCGCTGGCGCCCACCATCGCGACACTCTTGGTCGTGCGCAGGATCGAGCGGATATGGGCGTCGGAATAGCTGTCGTGATTCATGGGTCCTGCTCGCAGACCCTACACCTAGCGGCGCAGGGCCCGATCGCAAAGCGCGCTGGCGGCACAGCTGCATTGTCCGCGCAACGGCGCGGCGATCATCCGCCGCGCTGGATGGTGGCGACGATCTTCCAGCCGCCCTTGTCCTTGCCGAAGCAGATCGCGCCGGGCGTCAGTTCGTCGAGGCCGAGCGCGTCCGTGTAACCGATGGCGCCGTCCGTCATGGCGATTGCGTTCCAGCCCGACGGCGTGTTCTGCGTGAGGTCGGTCACCAGCGGCGCAAGGTCGCCGGGATCGATCTGCGACACGGCTTCCGCGGTCGATGCCGGCTTGGCGCGCAGCACGATCGCGGCCGAGGCGACGCGCAAATTCTCGGGCTCGACACCCGCAGCCTTGACGGCGGCGGCGGCCTTCGCGCGGTCGAGCCGGGGCAGGGCCGGCGCGCAGACCTCGCCCTTGGCGTCTGGATTGGCGCCGAGCCCGCCGGCCGCGAGATTGGCGGCGAGGATGGCGAACATCGTCTCGTTTTGCGCAGGCTCGGGCATGTCGGGCGCGGGCTTGCCCTCGCAGCACATGGCGAGGCGCAGCCGGTCGATCGGCTTGCCGCCCTTGCCGACCGCCTTCGCCTTGCCCGGCGCGCAGGCTTTCAGCGGATTGGCGGGACAATCGAGCGCGACGAATTTTTCAGAAATGAGCGGCGCGAGCGCGGCGGCGTCCTTGGCCAGCACGGCGGCGCCCGCCTGCTTCACGAAGGCGGCGAGAGCGGCGTCGCTTTCGGCAGCGCGGTCATAGGTCACGACGACGGGCTTGTAGGGTTTGGCCGATTGCGCGACGGCTGCGAACGGGACGAGCGCCAGGCAGAGCGCCAGACGCGAAAGAACTGATCTCATCGAGCGATCCTCAGCGATCTTCCCATGTCGGCGGGCGCTTCTGCACGAAGGCGGAAATGCCTTCGTCGGCATCGCGCGCGAGCAGATTCTCGACCATGACGCGGCTCGTATGCGCATAGGCGTCGGCGAGCTTCATCTCCGCTTGTTCGTAAAACGCGCGCTTGCCGATCTTCACGGTCAGCGCGGATTTCGACGCGATCTTTTCCGCCAGCGCCAGCGCCGCCTCCAGCGCGCCGCCGGCCGCAACGACGCGATTGACCAGGCCGAAACGCGCGGCTTCCTGCGCATCGAACATGTCGCCCGACAGCAGCATTTCCATGGCGTGCTTGCGCGACAGATTGCGCGAGAGCGCCACCATTGGGGTCGAGCAGAACAGGCCGATGTTGACGCCCGGCGTGCAGAACTGCGCCTTGTCGCCGGCAATGGCGAGATCGCAGGTCGCGACCAGTTGGCATCCCGCCGCCGACGCAATGCCCTCCACCGCCGCGATGATCGGCTGGGGCAGGGCGACGATCTGGCTCATCATGGCGGCGCAGCGCGACAGCGTATCCTCGAAGAAGGCGCGCCCCTTGTCGGCGGCCGTGCGGGCGGCCGTGATTTCCTTAAGGTCGTGGCCGGAGGAGAAGGCTGGCCCTTCCGCCGCCAGAACCACGACGCGCACGCTCCGGTCGGCGGCGATTTCCGCGAAAGCGGCGCTCAGCGCATCGAGCATGCCGATCGACAGCGCATTGCGCGCCTGCGGCCGGGCCAGCGTGAGAATCAGGACGCCGCCGGACCGCAGGTCGCGGCGCAGCAACTGGACATCGGGGGGAGCGGAACGAAGGGCGCTGGTCATGGCGCGCACATTCTCGCGCTTTTGCGGCCCCGACAAGGCGGGGGGCCTTAAGTGAGCCAGTTCGCAGCAAGACCTGAAGCTTTGCCATACCTTGCGGCGGGGAAACGGCTCCGCCACACTGGCGCGGTCCGAGGGCCGCGAGGGATAGATTGGCAGATATCTTCGTCAGCTACACGTCGTCCGACAAGGCGGAAGCCGAGTGGATCGCGCGCGAGCTCGAGGCGCTCGACCATCAGCCGCACGTCCACGACTGGGAAATCAGCGCCGGCGAGGATGTTTTCTCCTGGATGGAGACGCGGCACGGCCAGGCGGACTATCTGCTTGCCGTCGTCTCCGATGCGTATCTGAAGGCCCCTTATTCGCGGCTCGAACTCAACGCCGCGCTCTGGCAGGCCATTGCGCGGCGGCCGGGCTTCGTCCTGCTGGTCGTCGTCAAGCCCTGCAGTTTGCCAAGCCTGATCGAGCCAATGCGTCGCTGCGAACTTCTGGGCCTGCCCGAAGAGACGCGCCGGACGCGCCTGCACGATTTCATGCACAAACTCGCCAAGCATGACGTCGGACCGATCGTGCCGCCCAATATCGCCATCTCCAACATCCCGATCCGTCTGCCGGCGCACTTCATCGGCCGCGAGGCGGAGGCGCAGGTGATCGACGCGGCGCTCGAAAACAATCGCGGACGCATGTCGATCGCCGTGCTGCACGGCATGCGCGGCGTCGGCAAGACGACGCTCGCCGCCGCCTATGCGGAGCGTCAGCGCATGAACCGTCGCGCGGTCTGGTGGATCCGCGCGCAGGTGGCGCCGTCCATGTGCGCGGACATCGCCGAACTCGGCGCCAAGCTGGAATGGGTCGCCAGCGGCGAGGAGGAGGAGCCAGCCGCACTCGCCGTGCTGGACCGGCTGAAGCGGGACGGCGACGGCGTTTTCCTCGTCTACGACAACGCCAATGACGCCGATGAATTGCGCCGCTTCCTGCCGATGTCGGGAGGCGCGCGCGTTCTGGTCACGTCGAACCGGCCTGACTGGCGCAACATCGCCGAGACGATCAGCATCGGCACATGGCTGGAAGAAATCGGCTCGCTCTATCTTGTCGCGCGCAGCGGCCGCAAGGACGAGCGCGAGAGCGCGCGGGCTCTCTCGCGTGTGCTCGGCGGCCTGCCCCTCGCGCACGAGCAGGCCGCCGCCTATTGCGAACGCCTCGACGTCTCGTTGGCCGAATATCTCAAGCGTTACATGAAAAACTCCGGCCGCATGCTGGACGATCGCCGCCACGCGCCGCGCGAACACAATGACGGACAGACGGTAGCCACCGCATTTCAGCTGGCGATCGAGGAAGCAAACGGCCTCCATCCTGTGGCCGAGCGCCTGATCGGATTCGTTTCCCTGCTCGCGCCCGATCCCGTTCCCTTGTTCCTCTTCACGGAAGCGCATGAGATATTCGCCGCGGATATCGGCGACGTGTGCGACGAAGAGGAACTGGACGAAATCCTTGCCGCGCTACGCGCCTTCGCTCTCGTCGCGCGACGGCCGCTCACGGACGACCAGAACCCCGACATTTCAACGGAGACGATCGAGGTCCACCGCCTCGTCCGCGAAGTCGTCCGCGCCCGGATCGCGCCGGCCGAACTCGATCGCATGCGGCGAGCGCTGACCAATGCGCTGAACGCCGTTTATGCGCGCAACGGGGTCGTCGAGCGCGATCAGAAGCGGCTCGAGAAGCGGCAGCTCCTGCCGCATGTCCTCGCTGCCGTCGGCTTCCTGCAGTCCGATCACGGGGAAGATTCCGACGAGCGCGACCTCATGGATTCCCTGCAGCGGCTCGCGGTCCTGACATTGCAGGATGCGGGCTCCCGCAATATCAGCGCCGAATATCTGCCGGCGGTCGTCGCCGATTTCTACGAGGTGAAGCCGCTCGGCGACGCGATCAAGCGCCTCCTCGGCAACGCCGCAACTTGGCCTAAAATTCAGGAGGAACTCCTCCAGGCCAACAACTACGTACTGCGCTATGCCATGGCGGAGGCGATTGCTGACGAATGGCCGCCGCAGGACATTCGAGTCATCGTCGACAAGGCCGCCGACCTCAACGCATTCGAACTCGGCAGTTACGCCCTCGGCCTCGTCTATGCCCGCGATCCGGCCCTGATCGACACCGCCTATCTGCGCAAGTTCGTCGAGCATCCCGCCTATCCCGGCCGCTCGATCCTGGGCGATCTTTTTCTCAACCTGTCCCTACGGGAAGACGAGGCGCGTCCAGCTGATTTTCGCGCACTGCTGCCGGACGAACGCTTCTGGACGCCGCTCTGGGATTTCGTCGCGCTCGACATCAGCATGATCCGCGCTGCGAAGGCTTTTTTTGCCTCTCCGCGCCGCGGGACGGAAAACCTCGATGACGCATCAATTGCCGATTATGCCGCGCTCGCCCGTACGAAGCAGGAGATCGCGGCGCTGTCGAACCGCTTGCTGGGCGAGCCTGCCGATTTGCTCTCCCGCTACTTCCGCCTCGGCGAAGACCCGATGCAGGTTGAAAACGCCAAGGGCCAGCTCGCCCATCTCGACGACGCGACGCTGCGCGCCTTCATGCGGCTGATGTTCGCCCATCCCGTATGGGCGGTGGCCGAGGCGGCGGCGACGGCGCTGTCGAAACTGATCGACGAGGATCCGGCGCGCAGCAAGGGTCGGCTCGGCATCGTCCGCACGCTCCTTCACGATGAAGACTGGCGTGTGCAATTCGGCGCGAACGAAGCGGCCTTCGCGCTGCGCTTTGTCGATTCCGAATTGTTCCACGGTTCGGTCGTGACGTTCTTCAATCATCCGAATTGCAAGATCAGGGGGCTGGCGGCGGAAAACTTGACCGCGACCATCCTCAACGCCGGCCCAAGGCGGCGAGCAGTTTTGCTCGCCCGCCATGCGCCGCAGATCAGGGCGTGGCTCCGCGACGAAGATTGCTGGGTGCTCGAACACGTCTACCGGCTGTTCAGCACCCTGCACGCGCGCAAGATCGACTTCGACGACCTCATGAAAGACGGCGTATCCCGCCTGTTCGAGGGCGCGCCCGAATGGTTCGCCCTCGGCCGCGAGGAGTTCCTGGTCCACATCGAGGGGCGCAAGGCCGCGCTGGCCAAGGCCTGACTAATCCGGATCGGCAAGCCGTTTCATCATCACGATCGAGCAGGTCTCGAAACCCTTGTGCTCGAACAGGTGGTGGGCGCGCTCGTTGCCGAGCCCGCTCTCGAGGAACACGCGCTTGCAGCCGGCTGCCTTGGCGCGTTCGCAGACCCAGTCGATGATCGCCGAGCCCACGCCGCCGCCGCGCAGCTTGGGATCGACGACGACGTCCTCGAGAATGGCGTAGGGGACGGGCGCATCCAGCATCATCGAGACGAACGCCATGCCGACGAGGCGGCCGTCGCTGCGCGCTTCCAGGATCGGAAAGGACGCGCCGGTCGCGGTCACCTTGCCGCCGCCATCGGCGATCCGCGTTGCGATTTCGTCGCGAAAAATGCCTTCGATGCCAGGCCGCCAGCGTCCGACATCGATCGCCCGGGGACCCTGCAATTCCGAATGCGAGATATATTCGGGCGACACGGTCGCGGCAAAGAAGCGGGCAAGCTCGTCGGCCTTTGCCACATCCGCGCAAAAGCCGATCGTGGGTGCCTGCGTCTCGCCCATGCGCCGTCCTCGTGTTCAGGCCGCAGCAGGCGGCCCGGCGAGTATGGCCGAGCCCATGCTCAAAGCAAGGCGCGCGCTTTCGCCGCGCGCAACGCCACGATAAGGAAGGCGCCACAAGACCCGCCGCCGGATCCTTCTCGAATGTCATCACCCCGCGCCGATTCCATGCGTCTCTCGGCGCGGTTCCTCCTCATCCTCGCCGGGCTCATCGGCTTCGGCGGCGTCCTCTACCTCGGCCTGTCCAGCGCCAATGCCGTGGTCATCGGCTTTGTCGTGCTCGGCTGGATCGTTTCGCTCTGCCTGCATGAATCCGCCCATGCGTTCGCGGCATATCTCGGCGGCGACAGATCGGTCGAGACGCGCGGCTACCTGACGCTCGATCCGATGGCCTATGCCCAGCCGCTGCTGACCTTCGGCCTGCCGGTTCTGTTCGTCATGCTGGGCGGCATCGGCCTGCCGGGCGGGGCGGTCTATATCGAGCGCGTGGCGCTCCGCAGCCATTGGTGGGACAGTCTGGTTTCGGCGGCCGGCCCGCTGGCCAATGCTATTTTCCTGGGGCTGCTCGCGATTCCCTTCTGGCTGGACTGGCCGATGGCGGCGGGCGCGGGCGCCTTCTGGAGCGCGGTCGGCTTTCTCGCCTACCTCCAGGCGACGGCGCTGGCGCTGAACCTGCTGCCCATCCCCGGCTTCGACGGCTTCGGGATCATCCGTCCGCATCTGCCCCACGACATGCAGGCCCAGGCCGACCGGTTCGCGGCGATCGCTGGCCTGCTGCTGCTGGCTCTGGTCTTCATCCCGCAGTTCGGATCGGCGATCCGAAACGCCAGCCTCGCCATCACCGATTTTGCCGGGATCGACAGGTATTTCATCGCGAAGGGCTACGCGATGTTCCGGCTTTTTCGTTGAGAAACCAGTTCAATTAATTTAATTAACTTATTGATAGAGATATATAATCAATTCAGACCGCTAGTGGTGACATCCAGCTTCCCGTCCTTCAGCGTCGCCTCGAACGTGATGTCGCGGACCGAAATCCCCCAGCTCGTCATGAACACCATTCGCGCCCGGCAGGAGGCGCGATTCGCCTTGGCGTCGAAATCGACCGGCTCGACATTTTCGAGTGTGAACCGGCCGCTGGTCCAGGAGTCTTCCATCTCCTTCACTGCGGCGCGGGCGGCGATCTCCAGCTGCTTCTCGTCCTTCTGGTCAAGCTTGCGCTCGCGCAGGATGCGGTCGAGCGCGGGCACGCTGCCCCGGCGCAGAAGCTCCTTCGAGACGTCGTTGGGATATTGCTTGCGCACGGCCGCGATCGCCATTTCCCGGACGGTCTCGTTGTCGCAGGCAGCCTCCTGCCCGCAGCCGGCGAGCGCCAGACCAAGCACGAGCCCGGCCGCGCCCAGAGCAAGGCGGCGTGGTGCGCGGCGAAGGAATTGCGGCATGGAGGGGAGGCGGCACGAGGGTTGAACGGATGCTCAGGATTTAGACGCCGCCGGTCCTCTCGGCAATCGCAGGTCTGGTCTGAACCGTGGCGGATGGACTTTCCACGGCGACTTTCTATCAAGGGAGCAAGAAATCTGGAGGAACGATGAATCCGCTGAAGCAGCTCGGCCCCGACGAACTGACCGCGCTCCTGCGCACGGAATTCCCGCAGAGCTTCGCGGCCGAGGGCGCCATGCTGATCGAGGAGGCCGTGCCGATGCGCGCCCGGGTCCGCCTGCCTTTCCACGAGCGGCACCTGCGGCCAGGCGGAACGATCGCAGGCCCCGCCATGTTCGGCCTGGCCGATTGCGCGCTCTACATTGCGGTGCTGGCGACAATCGGCTGGGCGCCGATGTCGGTCACGACCGACCTGACGATCCACTTCATGTCAAAACCGCAGCCCGGCGACATCGTCGGCGATTGCCGGCTGCTGAAAATCGGCAAAAAGCTGGCTGTGGGCGAGGTCCTGATCCATTCCGCCGGCCGCGACGACGCCGTGGCCCATGCGGTGGGGACCTATTCAATCCCGCCGCGATAGGCCCTTAGATCTTCACCCGGTTCGGCGGTATCAGGCGGCTGCGCAGGGGCAGGGCGTGGCGCCACAGCATCGAGTCCCGCCCGCGCGGGTCGAGCGTCTGGGCAAAGTTGGCAATCTGGGCGCGCGACATCATCGAGCGCTCGCAGCAATAGGGGTGGCGCGGCGTCCGGCTGAAGAAGCTGTGAAAGATCGCGTCCCGGTGGCTGCGGGTCGGCGGCTTGCCGCGATGATGGAAGCGGGCGGCGTCCGCGAACATGACGGTCCCGCGCTTACCGGTGATCGTGCGGATGCCGTTTTCGCGCATCGCCGGCGGAATGCCTGCGTTGAGACGCGCGGAATCCATGACCGGATATTTCCAGCCCTCACGCGCATCGACCAGATTCTGGAATTCCGGCGTGATCATTTCGAACGGTCCGCCGGTCTCGTCGACGTCGGTGAGATAGATCGCGACCTTCAGCATCCGCGCGTCCTCGCGGTCGCGATGCCATTCTCGCACGCCTTCCTCGCGCCCGTCGGGATGGCTGCGATAGAAGAGCAGCCCGTCGTAGGCGGCGGCGGTCCCGATATAGGCTTCCACAATGTCGAGCAGCTTGGCGTCCAGCGCCCAGCGCAGCAGTTGGTCGTGCGCCAGCACATCGCGGGGCGTCGCCGCGATCGTGTGCTTGCGGGCGATGTCGGGCTGCGCGCAGCGGGCCGCGAGCCGCGACTGCAAGGCGTCGGCCGCCTCCATCATCGCCCCGGTTCCGGGAATGGCGAGTTCTTCCAGCGAGGTGACGGCGACGCCGGTCCGGCACAGATCGTCGACAATGCCCGCGGCCGTCGCGCCTAAGCCCGACAGGTCCGCCGCCGGGATGGTCGAGGACGGCACGCGGGGGTCCGGCCTGTTGGCCACACGCAGCGCGATTTCGGAGGGAATGCTGAGAAGACTGTCGACCCGGCGCGAAATCCGTCCCATCAGATCCGGCAAAACCTCGCGCGGCGACGCGGTCGTTTGGAATGTCATCGGCGGCCTGCCTCACCCGGAACAATGGGACGCGAAACATCGGCGGCGCAGCTGCGTCGTCTTTGCTTAAGCGTTGTTAGGTCAGGCGCGAGCATCTCCCGCGGGCATTGAGGATATCCTCGGTCAATCGATTGGATTTGTTGGAAATTTCCGTTGTATTGTCGGCAGGAGCGGCCCGATGGCGACCGACCGCAGGGTCGTCGGTCGAAACAGAGCGCCAGTAATCAAACGATCATGGTAGCTAATTACCACATTGCCTGATCTCAGATTTTTCTAGGCTCTCGTGCGCAATCCGTTGACGCGGGAATCGCGCTCGCCTATAAGCCCGCATCCGGACCGGCGCAGCTTCTCGAAGCCTCTGCGCCGGTTCGTTCGGTTTCGCGGCGAGCAAGGGATTTCACCGCATGTTCGGCAATACATATTCGGCCAAGCCCGCCGATATCGAAAAGAAGTGGCTGCTGATCGACGCCAAGGGACTGGTCGTCGGTCGTCTCGCCTCCCTCATTGCGATGAGGCTGCGCGGCAAGCACAAGGCGACGTTCACGCCGCACATGGACGACGGCGACAACGTCATCGTCATCAACGCCGACAAGGTGGTTCTGACCGGCCGCAAGCGCGAGCAGAAGGTCTATTACCATCACACGGGTTATCCCGGCGGCATCAAGGAACGCACCGCCAAGTTCATCCTGGACGGCCGTTTCCCCGAGCGCGTGCTCGAGAAGGCCGTGGAGCGCATGCTTCCGCGCGGTCCGCTCGGCCGCAAGCAGCTCGGCAATCTGCGCGTCTACAAGGGCGCGGAGCACCCGCACGCCGCCCAGAGCCCGGTGGTGGTCGACATCGCCGCCATGAACTCCAAGAACGCCCGGAGCGCCTGATTATGGCCGAGACGCTTTCCTCCCTGTCCGACCTCAAGACCCCCGGCGTCCAGCCCGACGCCCCGGTCTACGTGAAGAAGGTCGACAAGCTCGGCCGCGCCTATGCCACTGGCAAGCGCAAGAACGCCGTCGCCCGCGTGTGGATCAAGCCGGGCACCGGCAAGACCATCGTCAACGGCCGCGAGCTCGAAGTCTATTTCGCGCGTCCGGTTCTGCGCATGATCATCGGCCAGCCGCTGGTCGTGGCCAACCGCGTCGGCCAGTATGACCTGATGGTCTCGGTCGCCGGCGGCGGCCTGTCCGGTCAGGCGGGCGCCGTGCGCCACGGCCTCTCCAAGGCGCTGACCAATTTCGAGCCGGAGCTTCGCCCCGCGCTCAAGAAGGAAGGCTTCCTCACCCGCGACAGCCGCGTGGTCGAGCGCAAGAAGTACGGCAAGCGCAAGGCGCGCCGGTCCTTCCAGTTCTCCAAGCGCTGATCTTTCCGCGCAGACATTCAAAGGGCGGCCCTCGGGCCGCCTTTTTTATTTGAGGCGCTTCTGGCGACTTTAGCGATCGATTAGCCGCGATTTGGAAACAGCGCCGGGCGGCCTCCCGGCTTGGCAAGTATTAAGCTCGATCGTTCAAGGTGGCGGGATGTTGCCGCACGAATCGCACGCCCCGGCCGAAGAAGCCGGGAAGATCGAAGCCCTCGAAGGACTGCGCGGCGTGGCGGTGCTCGCCGTCCTCCTGTTTCACTACCTTCCGGACACCTTCCCCGGCGGCTTTCTCGGCGTCGATGTCTTCTTCGTCCTCAGCGGCTTCGTCATCACACGCGCGCTGTTGGCCGAACATCGGAAAGCCGGCGACATCCAATACGGGCGATTCCTGTTTCGCCGCGCCATGCGGCTGATGCCGGCATTCTGGGCCGTCGCCGCCTTCGTCGCGCTGGTCCATGTCCTGAACCCATTGTCGATATGGCGTCGCGTTCCCGAGGAACTGGCCTGGGCGCTCGCCTATCTGTCCAACTGGCAAGCCGCCTATCCCGCCGCCTTCGGGCCATCCATGTTCTTCAACCATGCATGGTCGCTCGGCGTGGAGCAGCAATTCTACCTGGTCTGGCCATTGATCCTCGTCACGATGCTACGTCGCGTCCCGGGCGAGCGCCTTAAGGGGTGGATCCTCGCGCTTATCGCGACCGCGGCGCTCTGGCGGCTCGGCCTTGTGGCGGCAGGCGAGCCGGTCAGCCGCCTCTATCACGGCTCTGACATGCGCGCAGACGCGCTTCTTGCTGGCTGCCTGCTCGCAATAGCGATGCGCGACGCCGCTGGCGAAGCTGCGGCAAAAGCGCGGCTGCGCTACGCGCCAGCCCTCGGCGTTATCGTCGCAACGATTTTCTATGTCGCGGTCTACGCCATCGCTGTCGACGATCGCGCGCTCTACACGTTCGGCATGCCCGTCTTCGCCTTCCTTGCCGCCGCACTGATCGCCGAATGCATCTGCTGTCCCGACCGCCGGGCGCCAAAGTTTCTCAGATCGCGGCCGCTCGTGGCGCTCGGGACCATCTCCTATGGCGTCTACCTGTGGCACATTCCGATCTGGGTCGCGCTCAAGGGCATTGGCGTCGCGCCGCTGATTGCGAGCGGCATCGCCGCCGTCGCAACGCTCGGATGCGCCACCGCGAGCTATTACCTGATCGAAAAGCGTTGCATCGCCTTCGGCAGATCGGTGCGGCCTGCCGCAGGAATCGCTACGCCTGCGTCGTAGACGCGATGAACCTGTCCAGGCGTCTGCTCTCCCGGATGGTTAGCGCCATCTAAACCATGATCGCCTACCGTGCCGGCAGATGGGGGCACTGCGAATGACGAATGCGATTCTTCGCAATCCGAGGCGTTTTCTCGCGTTTTTCACGCTTCTGGTCTTTGCCGTCGTCACGCGTGGCGGGTTTTCGGACGCCGACACGGCGCGGCGCCTGCAGGTCACCCATTGGATGTGGAGTTCCGTGCCGCAGGTCGCGGTTGAAGAACGCGATTCATCTCCGAAGAACCCGAGCCCAGCCCAGCTCGCCACCGCGCCGGGCTTCTGCGACCTCGTCGGACCGAACGGCGATATCAATGCGCAATTCTCGATCGGCCAGTCGCTGCTGATGCTGCCCGCCGACATGCTTGCGGCAGTCATGCGCGGCGAGTTCAAGGACAAGCCGACCAATTTCCACCTGCACAACTGGATCGTGAATCTCGTCACTTTTCCGCCGGTCGCGGTCGCGGGCGTGCTCCTGTCGTTCGAGCTTCTGACCGTGCTCGGTTTTGCGCCGGCGCCGGCGCTTGCCTCGAGCGTTTTCCTGCTGATGGGCACGACCTTCGTCCTGTACATCCAGGACAGCGCCGAAAACAGCCAGCTCTACGCGCTCTACGTCGGCGCGCTGGTCGCGTTGCTGAAGAGCAGCCGCGCGACCATCCGGCGCAACATGCTGATCGCAGGCGCCTGCGCAGGCGCGGGCATGCTGCTCAAATTACCCTTCGTCGCCAATATCGCGGCGCTGGGGCTGGTCGCGAAATATGTCTCTGATCGCGCGGCGGGCGATACGTCGCTCCGCGGCTTCTTCGGGCTCGGCGCACATACGATCCGCGACGCAGCGCTGTTCGCGGCGCCCTTGCTGGTCTGCTTCGGAATCGACCGCGCCTATCACTACTACCGGTTCGCCGAGGCGACCGGCACCTACATGAAGCACTGCATCCAGGCCTTCGCGCGGCTCGGCGGCTACCCGGATGGCTATCCCTTCGGCTATCCGCTGCTCAAGGGCATGCTTGGACCGCTGCTCGATCCCAAGCGATCGGTTTTTCTGTTCGATCCCTTTCTCGCCGTCGGCCTCGGCTTCATCGGGACGGGCTGGCGAACGATGAGCGTCGAGCGGCGGCTGGTCATCGGCTGCGCTGCCCTCGCTTTCTTTCTCCTGCTGCTGATTTTTGGCGGCTCCTGGTACTGGAACGGCGGAATCGGCTCCTGGGGCGCGCGCCACCACCTCGTGCCGGTCGAACTCCTGTGCCTGGTCGGCTTCGCCCTGGCGTTCGAACGCCTGCCGAAACTGGGCGCGGCCGGCCGCGGCGCGGTCGCGGCCGGGGCAGGGGCAGGCCTCCTGTTTCAGGCGCTGGCCCTGCCGATGACGCCCGGCCTCGAAGAGATACAGACGCTCGGGAACGATCCTCTGCGCTTCATTCCCCTGCTACGCGCGCGCAACCTCTATTACCTCGCAACCGACCGCATGGGTGAGATAGCCATGCGCCTCAGCGATCCTCTTGGGCGCGACATCGCGACGGACATGTTGGCCCCGTACACGCCCAACCGCTTCTTCTTCCTGCGGATCGCGCGCTATCTCGATCCGCCCGAAGCGACTGTCGTCCAGGCGTTCTGGTCGGCGCTGGCGACAGCCGCGGCTGTCATCGGGATTTACACCCTCTGGTCATGCGTCAGGCGCCAAATGACCTTTGGGAACAAGCGGTAGTCAAACAATTATTCATCGCCGGACTGCGGCTATGGTTGACGAAATATTGGCGACGAAAATCGGACCCGGATTGCCGCTCTGGACAAGAAGCAGACACAGTCTTTCTCCTGAGAAATAAAGGAAATCCGCGCCATGCCCACCGGCTGACGAGGTGCGATCGCTCTTGGGAAGAAGGCAGGCGCGCCTCGGAATCTGCCTGCAGGGGACCTTGGTTAACTTCCGAAAAGCTACTGCGCTGCGTCCGTTTACTTTCCTTCAGGAGACTTGGTGCAGATTGCGGACATCGAAATACAGCGCGCGAGGGTACGCCAATGACATCGAGATTTTCGCTCTTCCTCAAAGACGAGAGCGGCGCCACCGCCATTGAGTACAGCCTGATCGCCGCTCTGATCGGCGTGGCCGTCATCGCTGCGGTCAAGAAGGTCGGCACGACCCTCTCGGCCAAGTTCAGCGGCATCTCCGGCAACCTGACCTGAGCAAACCGCAGCGGCGGACATTGCGTTGACGTCACGTCGGCGCGTGGCGATAAACGCGCATGACCGCCTGCCTGCGACTCCGACGACCCTGAAACAGCGCTCTTGACCCGGGCGCGCGACATTCGCGCGCCGAGGGTCTATACACCCCCGACAAATCCGCGCGTTTCAGGCCATCTCCATGACTGCAAGAATCTTCATCGACGGCGAAGCCGGCACGACCGGTCTCGAAATCCGTGAAAAGCTCGGGCCCCATTCAGGGGTCGAACTCGTCTCGATCGATCCGGAGCGGCGCAAGGATTCCGGCGCCAAGACCGAGCTTCTGGCCTCCGTCGACCTCGCCATTCTCTGCCTGCCCGACGACGCCTCGCGCGAGACGGCGGCAATCGTCGAGAGCCTTGGCGCCGACGGCCCGCGCCTGCTCGACGCTTCCACCGCCCATCGCACCGCCGATGGCTGGACCTACGGTTTTTCCGAACTGACGGCCGGGCAGGGCGACGCCATCAAGCGCGCGCGCAAGGTCTCGAACCCCGGCTGCTACGCCACCGGCGCGATCGCGCTGTTGCGCCCGCTGGTCGACTCCGGCCTGATCCCGGCTGATTTTCCGCTGACCATCAACGCCGTATCCGGCTATTCCGGCGGCGGGCGGCAGATGATCGAGGCCTACGAAACGCACAAGGCGCCGCTGTTCGAGGAATACGGCCTCGGCCTCGAGCACAAGCACATCCCCGAGATCGTCAAATGGTCGGCGCTGTCGGCGCGGCCGCTGTTCGTGCCCTCGGTCGGCAATTTCCGGCAGGGCATGCTGGTCAATGTGCCGCTACACCTCGACGCCCTGCCGGGCAAGCCGAAGGCGGCGGATCTGGAAGCCGCGATGACGAAACATTACGCCGGCCAGCGCTACGTGCGCGTCGTCCACCCCGATGCGTCCGGGCGCATCGACGCGCTCGCGCTCAACGGCACGAACAATCTGGAATTGATGGTCTACGGCAGCGAGAGCCGCCGTCAGGCCGTTCTCGTCGCGCGTCTCGACAATCTCGGCAAGGGCGCGTCGGGCGCTGCCGTGCAGAACACCGAGCTAATGCTGGGCCTGTGAGCCCTTGCCGGCCGGCGCGGGCGTCGCAAGCCGCGCCGAGAGACGCGCGATGTGTGCGGCGAACAGGTTTTCCAGTTTCGGATCGAGCGTGATCGCGCGACGATAGACCTCGATCGCCTGCGGGATTTCGCCTGCGGCCTCCAGAGAGCGCGCAATGCGATCATGGAGGTCGACGTTGGTTCCTGCAGCGTCCTCGGCCGCCAGCAGCTTCTGCTGCGCCTCCGGCTTCTTGCCGAGCGACCACAGCGTTTCCGACCATCCGACGAGGAAGTCGGGATCGTTCTTCAGACCCGAGGCAGCAAATTTCTCGAAAACAGCCAGCGCCTGGTCGGGCCGCTTCTGCTTGAGCGGGATCGAGGCGAGCTTCAGCGGGCCGAGCGCAGATCGCGGCGCAAGCGCGACGATCTTATTGAAGGCTGCGGTGGCGGCCTTCACGTCGCCGCGCTCGAGCGCCGCCGTACCATAGCCATTCCAGGCATCGAGGCTCTTCGGATCGGTTTCGGTCGCGCGTTTGAGCAGCGCATAGGCGTCGTCGTCGCGCTTCAGCGATTTCGTCGAGCCTGCGGCGTTGATCAGCGGCTCGGCGCTTTCGGACAGTTCAGCCGAGGTGGAGAAGGAGGCAAGGGCTTCCTCGTAGCGTTGCAGCTTGTGCAGGATGCGCCCGAGCGTGAGGTGGCCGCCGGCGTCCTTCGGATCGGCTGCAATGCCCGTCTTCGCCTCCGCAATCGCCTCGTCGCGCTTGCCCTGGTCGAGCAGAACCAGCGCCAGCGCGGCGTGGCCTTCCTGCTCGTTGGGCGCCAGCGCCACGGCCTTGCGGGCGGCAGCCTCGGCCTGGGGCAGGTCTCCCATCAGGCGATAGGAATCGGAGAGGTTGACGTAGCCCATCCAGAATTTCGGATCCTTCTGGATCGCGAGTTTGATGTTGGCGATCGCCTCCGAAAACTTGCCCTGGTCGCGCGCGATCAGGCCGCGCATCGAATAGGCCCAGGGATCATTGGCGTCGGAAGGGTCCGAGAGCGCGGTGATCGTCGTGTCGTACGCCTTGTCGTAGCGCTTGAGCTTGTAGAAGTAATAACCGAGGTTGATCGGGTCGAACTGATGCATGATCCGTTCGGCCGCTTCCTCGATCAGGTTTTCGACATTGGCGTCCGGCGGCGTGCCCTTCAGCATCGGCCCCTTGCCGGCAAGCCGCAGTCGCACGCCATATTGCGTGGGGATTTTCTTGTCGTCATCGCCGGGCACGGCGATATAGATTTCGCCCGTCACCTTGGTCTCGGTCACGCCGAGCAACTGGCGCACTTCGCCCACGACCGCATTCAGGTTGAAACCGCCGACGGGCAGCTGGATCGAGGGCATCGAACTGTCGAGATCGAAGCCCGAAATCGCCGCCTTCTCCTTTTTCGAACCGCCGATCCGGTCGATCTCGGAAATATGGTCGAGGATTTGCTGCGCAACGACATCGCCGGTGTAGCCGCGATCGCTCAGCGCGCCGGGCACCTGAATGTCCTTGATGACGAAATTCGGCTTGGTGGCGAGCTTGTAGACGGCGGGGCCGCCGATCGCGACGCCCGCGATGATGCCAACGTTGACGATCAGCTTGCGCGCCGGCTCGAACGCGCCGACGAGCCAGCCGACGCAGGCTGCGCCAGCACCATAAGCGCGACGGACGGGATTGGGCGGCGGCGGCGCCGGAACTGGCTCAGGCGCGTCAATTGCGTCGCTCATTTCATCCCCCGTCCAGGCCGTACAATTGCAGGGCGCGAACCCTGCGGATCGTAATTGCCGGTACTATGACAGGGGGCCGGACACAACATCCAAGGCGAGCAAACCTTTGGGCGTTTTGCTTATTCTTTGCCTTGGCGGCGACGGGACGGCAGGCGCTAGTAAGTCAGTTCCGCAACCGTCTGATGATTGTCCTTGGCGGGCCAGGGACGGCAGACGATCCGCTCCTCGTTGAACTGCGCGACAATGGGGCGGTCGGCAAATTCGCTCATGCGAAGCGTGGAAACAGAATCCGTCGGCACGCCGGGCTTCACGTCCGCGGGCTCCTTGCCGTCGAAAGCGATCGTGTCGCGCCCGATTCCGAAATAGCCACGCGGACGCGAGAACAGCACCAGCGCGCCGATGTTCGCTTCAGCAGCAGGCAGTGGCCGCGCGGGGCGCAGATGCACGATCGCGGACGAGCGCGGGAAGGGGGAGCGATAGATATGCGTCGTCGGATGGCCTTGCGCCGCAATCACGAATTCGAGCGGCGCTGAGGATGGCGCCGTGACCGGCCCCCAGGCGCCGGAAGCGCCCGTCACGCCGCGCCACAGCGCTTCGCCCACGCGCGCGCCGGTGTCGGGCGCGGTGGCATAGACTTCGACCTGCGCGCCGGCGATCGGCTTGTTGGTCGGCGTCGTTCCGGCAAGCCCGGTCACCAGGCCGCTGAGCTGCACGTTTGCCTGCGGCGTGATCGCCGAACGCGGATCCGCGCCAGCGATGAAGCGGTACATCTCTGCCAAGGCGCGCGGATGGAAGGCCGTCTCGCGATGATCGAGCGCGCCAAGCACGATGTTCTTCGCGCCCTTCAGCTCCGGCCCGGCGAATGTGACATTGGTCGGCGTGCCCGGCTTGCCGACGAAGCGGCCATCGGGCTGGGCATATTTGTCGTTCGCTTCGCTGCGCAATGTGAGCCAGGCGGGCCCCGCGGTAATCTCGTCGGGCTGCGCGTTGAGCCGGGTCATCAAGGCGCCGCGCGAATTGAACTCGCTGCCGATCAGCGCGTCCCAGTCGAAAATCCCGTGGTTGGGAACGCCGCACAGCACGACATGGCTGACGTTGGCGGCGGCGCCTTCCTGCGCGACATAGTTACGGATGGCGTTGCCGCCGCGCGAATTGCCGACCAGCGCGACTTTCCGCGCGCCCGTGCGCTTGCGGACGTCCTCGACCTGCGCCGCCAGTTCGCGCATCGCATCGTCGCTGGACGAGCGGTTGTCCTGCGGCTTTGAATCGTCGTCGCGCGCGCTCGGATTGGTGAAGTTGAAGGCAAACAGCCGGTCGGCCGGATAGCCGTTGCTCTCGAAGCGCCAGAGCGTCGTCTGCCACAGCGCGGCGTGATCGCCATTGCCATGCACGAACAGGATCGGCGGCGGCCCTTCAGCCTGCGCGAGCAGCGGACCGGCGCGCACCAGAGCCGCGGCGCCAAAGGCGCTGGAGATCAGGAGGGCGCGCCGGTCGATGGTCATGGACATTCCTGGCCAGATAGGGCGTCAGCCCTCGTAGGCCACCACGCGGCAGGCCTGCTCGCCGAGCTTCTCGATGCCGAGGCTCATCGTGTCGCCGGCCTTCAGGAACACCGGCGGCTTCTTGCCGGAGCCGACGCCGGGCGGCGTGCCTGTCACGATCACGTCGCCGACTTCCAGCGTCATGAACTGCGAAATGTAGGAGACGATCTTCCGCACGCCGAAGATCATCGTCTTGGTGGAGCCGGTCTGCATCCGCGCGCCGTTGACGTCGAGCCACATGCTTAAGGCCTGCACGTCGCCGACTTCGTCCTGTGTCACCAGCCAGGGGCCGAGCGGACCGAAGGTCGGGGCGCTCTTGCCCTTCATCCAGTTGCCGCCGCGCTCGAGCTGGAATTCGCGTTCCGACACGTCGTTGGCGAGGCAATAGCCCGCGACATAGTCGAGCGAATCTTCCTCGGAGACATAGGACGCCGTCTTGCCGATCACGATGCCGAGTTCGACTTCCCAATCGGTCTTCTTCGAGCCGCGCGGGATCACGACGTCGTCGTTCGGGCCGACGATGCAGTTCGGCGCCTTGTTGAACAGGATCGGCTCGGAAGGAACCGGCATGTTGGATTCAGCCGCATGGTCGGCGTAGTTCAGGCCGACCGCGACGAAATTCACGGGGCGGCCGACGCAGGCGCCGATGCGCGGCGAGCCGGAGACCGACTTCAGTTCGCCATTCTTCAGCGCCTTGGCGACCTTCTTGATGTGCTTGTGCGCGAGCTCTTCGCCCGCCCAGTCGGAGACGATGTCCGAACAGTCGCGGAGCTTGCCCTTGGCGTCGATCACGCCGGGCTTTTCTTTTCCGGCCTTGCCGTAACGGACGAGTTTCATCGGGGCATCGCTCCTTTTCGCGCATTGCGCTGACATGCTTGTGAATTCATCATGCGACTTCGTCTTGTCATGAGCAAGCGGCCTGCGCAGCCCGAGGTGCAGACTTGATCCGTGTCATCGCCATGGCTGCAGGCCTTCTGACGCTTGCCTCCGCAGCCGCCCAGGCCGCCGAGCCCTTCGAGGGCAAATGGGCGCAAACCCGCCGGGAATGCCGGGACGTGGACGGGCCGAATTCGCGCACCTTCATCGATCTCGCCAACAAGGAGGCTGGCAAGGCGGCGCCGCTGTTCGACCAGTACGAGCACCATTGCAGGATCGAGAAGATCAGCCGGTCCGGCGTCTCCGCGAAACTGTCGCTGCGCTGCCACGAATTCTGGGACGACTATACGGCGAACAAGGACGCGCGCCGCGAGACCGCGACATTGGCGAGCCTCGGCAAGGACAGGCTGCGCATCGACGGCAAGACCTACCTGCGCTGTCGCTGACGTGGCTTGGGCTTCGTCGCCGGCCCCGCGAGCGCGGCGCGCGTGGCGCTCGAGACGCAATCGTCCCAGCGCATCGCCGCCGCCTCGGCCTTCGCCCAGTCGCGGAAGGCGCGCACGGTCGGCCGGTCCTGCAAGCGCTTTGGCGCGACAACGCAATAGATCCGGCCCGATGGCATCTTGAGATCGAACGGCATGACCAGCCGCCCCGTGCGCAATTCGTCATAGGCGAGCACATCGGAAGCGAGCAGAACGCCCGCGCCTTCAACCGTGGCGTCGAGCGCGTGATCGGCGCTCGAAAACCGCAGGCCGCGCGAGGCGTCCACATCCGCAACGCCCGCACGCGAAAACCATTCCGGCCAGCCGATGGTCTTGGTCCAGGTGGCAAGGGAATCGTCGTGAATGAGCGGCGCGCCACGCAGCGCTTCCGGCGTGTCGAACGGTCCGAGACGCTCGATCAGCTTGGGCGAGCAGACGGGCATGTAAGAGGCCGCAAACATCGGCTCGACGATGAGGTCGGGATCGGCGGCATAGTCGCCCGGCAGATTGCGGATCGCGATATGAACGCCGTCGGTGCGAAAATTGGCGAGCGCGCCGGTCGAGGAAATCCGCGTGTCGATCTCGGGATTGGCGGCTGCAAAACGATAGAGGCGGGGCGCCAGCCATTTCGCCGTGAAGCCGGGCAGGGAGCTGACGACCAGAACGCGGTCGCGGTCGGCCTCGCCCAGCGCATCGACGGCTTCGCGCATGTGCAGAAAGGCCGTGCGCAAGCCGGGATAGAGCCGCGCGCCGGCGCCGGTCAGCGTGATCGAGCGCACCCCGCGCTCGAACAATTCGACGGCGAGCAGCGCTTCCAGCCCGCGGATCTGATGGCTGAGGGCGCCGGGCGTGACGTTCAGTTCGTCGGCGGCCTTGGCCATGCTGAGATGGCGGGCGGCGGCCTCGAAGGCGCGGAGCGCGTTGAGCGGCGGCAGGGGGCGTTGGTTCACGAGAAAATCTCAACCGTCAGCTGAAACATCATCCTTTGTCAGCCGACACTATAAGGCACATCTTGGCGTTCGACAGCGCCGGACATGAATAAATCTCTTTCATGCGGCGCGCAGATCAGGAGGCCGATATGGCTTATGTTTCCGACGCCCGTCACGTTGCAGCTCATGTGGATCATACCGGCATTCTGCGCCGGCTCGCTCAGGCGCCCCGTTCGATGCTGGCCTGGCTGTCGGCATGGAACGACGCCGCCGACGAAGCCGCTGCCGCCCGCCGCGTCATCACGCCCTGCGGCGGCAAGCTGACCGATGGCATGGAGCGCGAAATGATGGAGCGCGTCCTGCACCGCAACTGGGCGTAAGAAAAAACGCGACGGCTTGCGCCGTCGCGTCTGTCTTTAGCGGCAGCGCCGGATCTTCTTGATCACGACGCGATGGTGGTAGCGCTTCTTCACGATGATCGTGCGGCAGCGCGGTCCGCCGACATAGACGCGCACGCCATGGCGCCGATGGCGCCACTCGCGACGCTCGCCACGCACATAGACGCCGACACGATCACGCCCGCCGCGCCGCATCTCGCCGCGCTCACGCTCGACTCCCATGCGGACCTGCGAGCGCTCGCCGCCGCGTTCGCGCATTTCGCCGCGTTCGCGACCGCCCTCCCGCTCGCGACCAGCTTCCGGGGCCTGTGGCTTGGGGCTCATATTGCCGCCGGGCATCGCGCGTTCGGGTGCGTTCCCGCCGCGTGAATTCTGCGGCGCGGTGGCGCCACCCGCAGACGGCTGCTGCATGGCTTGCGCCAGTTGGAGCGGCGTCGCCTGCGCTATCGGCGTCGCAACAGAAGAAATCAGCAGCGCCGCAGCTGCGACAAATGAGCGTTTGACCATGGGGCAATCTCCTCGGATCGATGAAGTCGTAGTTTTCGCCGCCCCGGAGGAGAACGGGGGCGCGACCCGATAGTTCCAGATATTCGAATAAGTGAAGCTTCAGCAGCGGACCTTCACATATTCGCCTGGCGCGTCGCCCAGCGCCGCCAACTGGCCGCCGCCCGGCACGCGCGCGGCGACCATGTCGGGCGCGTTTGCCTTCATCCACTCGATCCAGTCCGGCCACCACGAGCCCGGCGTCTCCTTGGCCGCGCTCACCCAATCCTCGAAGGCGCCCGCAGGCTTGCCACCGGTCCAGTACTGGTATTTCGGCTTGTAGGGCGGGTTCACGACGCCTGCGATATGGCCGGAGCCCGCCATCACATAGCGCACCTCGCCGCCGAACAGTTTTGCGCCGTTGACGCCGATTTCGCCGG
>Ga0209023_10001885_pt1 | contig 27170 bp, 22 predicted proteins | sample LakOneMetagenome_FD_187468 | JGI IMG/M metagenome (GOLD analysis project Ga0209023, IMG submission 187468) | Freshwater and sediment microbial communities from Lake Erie, Canada (SPAdes) (version 2) | ecosystem: Environmental > Aquatic > Freshwater > Lentic | place: Lake Erie, Canada...
TTCTCGGTCAGCTTCATGGTCAGGTTGCCCTTCGTCCCGCGACCCTTCACCGGGTAGTCCTCGACCGGCGTGCGCTTGCCGTAGCCGTTCTCGGTGACGACGAACACGTCGGTCTCGGGTCGGGCGATGTCCATCGCCAGGACGCGGTTGGGCGTGCCGTCGATCGTGTCGGAGACGTTCATCCCCTGCACACCGGAGGTGTCACGGCCCATCGACCGGACCTTCTCCTCGTTGAACCGCGATGCCTTGCCGGAACGCGACACCATCAGGATGTCGTCGTCGCCGCTGGTCAGCCGGACCTGGACGAGCTCGTCGCCGTCGCGGACCTTGATCGCGATGATCCCGTCAGCGCGGATCGGCGTGTTGTACATCGGGAACTCGGTCTTCTTGATCAGGCCGCCGGCCGTCGCGAACGCAAGGTACTTGCCCTCGCTGAAGTCGCGGGTCGGGATGACCGCCATGACCCGCTCGCCGTCACGGAGCGGCAGCACGTTGACGAGCGCCTTGCCGCGAGCCGTCCGTGAGCCCTCGGGGAGCTCGTAGACCTTGAGCCGGTAGACCTTGCCGCGATTCGTGAAGAACAGCAGGAAGTCGTGCGTCGAGCAGATGTGGAGGTGCTCGATGTAGTCGCCTTCCTTCAGGTCCATCCCGGTGACGCCCTTGCCGCCGCGATGCTGCTGGCGATACGTGGCCAGCGGCAGCCGCTTGCAGTAGCCGGAGGCGGTCAGCGAGATCACCATCTGCTGGTCGGCGATCATGTCCTCGATGTCGACCTCGCCCTCGGCGAAGCCGATCTCGGTCCGGCGGGGGTCGGCGTACTTGTCCGAGATCTCGGCGAGCTCGCTGTCGATCACCGCGTCGATCCGCGACTCGTCGCCGAGGATCGCGCGCAGCTCGCCGATCCGCTCCATCAGCTCGGCGTGCTCCTCGCGGACCTTGTCGGACTCCAGCGCGGTCAGGCGCTGGAGGCGCATGTCGAGGATCGCCTGTGCCTGGATGTCGCTGAGCTCGAACTGCTCGATCAGGCCGGCGCGTGCGTCGTCGGGGTTGGCCGAGCCGCGGATCAGGGCGATCACGGCGTCGAGGTTGTCGAGCGCGATCAGCAGCCCCTCGAGGACGTGAGCCCGGGCCTCCGCCTGGCGGAGCTGGAACTGCGTCCTGCGGATGACGACCTCGCGCTGGTGGCCGACGTAGTGGTGGACGACCTCCTTCAGCGAGAGCGTCCGCGGCACGCCGTCGACGAGCGCCACCATGTTGACGCCGAACGACGACTGCATCTGCGTGTGCTTGTAGAGCTTGCTCAGCGCGACCTTCGGGATCGCGTCGCGCTTCAGCTCGATCACCAGGCGCATGCCGGAGCGGTCCGACTCGTCGCGGAGATCGGAGATCTCGGTCAGCTTCTTGTCGCGGACGAGGTCGGCGATCTTCGTGATCAGGCCGCCGTCGCCGCCCTTCTTCACCGTGAACGGGAGCTCGGAGACGATGATCGCCTCCTTGCCGTTCTTGATCGGCTCGATGTGGGCCTTGGCGCGCACCCGCACGGAGCCGCGACCGGACCGGTAGGCGTCCTTGACGCCGGCCGTGCCCATGATCATGCCGCCGCCCGGGAAGTCGGGGCCCTTGACGTACTTCATCAGCCCGTCCGTGTCGATCTCGGGATCCGCGATGTAGGCGCGGACGGCGCCGATCACCTCGCCGAGGTTGTGCGGCGGGATGTTCGTGGCCATGCCGACGGCGATGCCGGAGGAGCCGTTGACGAGCAGGTTCGGGAACCGCGCCGGCAGCACCAGGGGCTCGCTCGAGGACTCGTCGTAGTTCGGGCCGAAGTCGACCGTCTCCGCCTCGATGTCGCGGAGCATCTCGGTCGCGATCCGCGCGAGCCGGGCCTCCGTGTAACGCATGGCGGCGGGCGGGTCGTCGTCGATCGAGCCGAAGTTGCCCTGGCCGTCGACGAGCGGGGTCCGCAGGGAGAAGTCCTGCGCCATCCGCACGAGGGTGTCGTAGATCGCCTGGTCGCCGTGAGGGTGGTACTTGCCCATCACCTCGCCGGCGATCGTCGCCGACTTTCGGTACGGCCGGTTCGGCTGCAGGCCGAGGTCGTGCATCGCGTAGAGGACGCGGCGATGCACCGGCTTGAGCCCGTCGCGGACGTCGGGCAGGGCCCGGCCCACGATCACGCTCATCGCATAGTCGAGGTACGCCGAGCGCATCTCGGTGGAGATCTCGCGGATCTCCACGTTGCCGCCGCTCAGGACGTCGGAGGCCTCCATCTAGGAACCCGCCTTCGGAAGCGTCGTCGGCTGCCTAGACATCGAGTACATCCACATCCCTCGCGTTGTTGGTGATGAATTCCTTGCGCGGCTCGACCTTGTCGCCCATCAGGTCGCTGAAGACCCGCTCCGCCATCGCGGCGTCGTCGATCGTCACCTGCATCAGGGTCCGCGACTCGGGCGCCATGGTCGTGACGCGGAGCTGCTCCGCGTTCATCTCCCCCAGGCCCTTGAATCGCTGCAGCGTCACGCCCTGGCGGGCAAGGTCGAGCACGGCGCGCCGCAGCTCGCCGAACGAGTCGACCTCGCGCGTCTTGTCGCCGAGGGTGACCTTGATCGGGGTCTGCCCGACCTGCTTGAGCAGCGACGAGTGCACCTCGACGAGCTTGCGGTACTCGGTCGAGACGAACAGCTCGGACGGCAGGTGGTGTGTCCGGGCCAGACCCGACTTGCGATGCACGGCCTTGACGACGAGCTCCTCGCCGTCGGCCGAGATCAGTTCCGTCTCGTAGGCCTCGCCCTCGGGGTCGTCGGCCTCGATCAGCTCACGGACGCCGGCGATGCTCGCTGCACCCTTGTTGAGGATCTGGGACTCGCTCAGGAAGCGGACGCGGTCGTGACCGTAGTTCGCCTGCATCGAGCTGACCCAGCCCTCGTACTCCTTGAACGAGCGGTTGAACCGCTGCCACTTCGTCTCCGAGAGCTTCCCGGAGGTGCCGTCGTAGGACGAGAGCTCGAACTTGTCGATCTTGTCGCGGAGCAGGAACGCCTCCAGCTCGGACTCCTTCTCCAGGTACAGCTCGCGCTTGCCCGACTTCGCCCGGTAGAGCGGCGGCTTGGCGATGTAGACGTAGCCCTTCTCGATCAACTCCGGCATCTGCCGGAAGAAGAAGGTCAGGATCAGCGTCCGGATGTGGGCGCCGTCGACATCGGCGTCGGTCGTGATCACGAGCTTGTGGTACCGGGCCTCCTCGATGTCGAACTCCTCGTGGACACCCGTCCCGATCGCCGTGATCAGGTTCTGCACCGCATCGTTGGCGAGCACCTTGTCGATCCGGTTCTTCTCGACGTTGATGATCTTGCCGAACAGCGGCAGCACCGCCTGCGTTGAACGGTCGCGGGCCTGCTTGGCCGAGCCGCCTGCCGAGTCGCCCTCGACGATGAACAGCTCGGTCAGGCTGGGATCGCGGACGCTGCAGTCGGCGAGCTTGCCCGGCAGCGTCGAGTTCTCGAGCGCCGACTTGCGGCGCGTCAGGTCGCGGGCCTTGCGGGCCGCGGCACGGGCGCGCGCCGAGTCGATCGACTTGAGGACGATCCGCCGGGCGTCGGCCGGGTTCTCCTCGAGGAACTCGGAGAGCTTGCGGTTGACGATCGACTGGACGAACCCCTCGATCGGCGGGTTGCCGAGCTTCGTCTTCGTCTGACCCTCGAACTGCGGATCCTGGAGCTTCACCGAGACGACCGCGGTCAGTCCCTCGCGCACGTCGTCGCCGGAGAGGTTCGGGTCCTTCTCCTTGAGCATCCCCTTCTCGCGCGCGTACGCATTCAGGGTCCTGGTCAGCGCCGAGCGGAATCCCGACAGGTGGGAGCCGCCCTCGTGCGTGTTGATGTTGTTGGCGAACGAGAACAGCGACTCCTGGTAACCGGTGTTCCACTGCATGGCGATCTCGAGGGCGCCGTCGTCGCTCTCGCCCTCGAAGAAGATCGTCTTCTTGTGGAGCGCGTCCTTCGTCGCGTTCAGGTGGGCGACGAAGTCGACGAGGCCGCCCTCGGCGTAGAACTCCTCGCTCTGCCCCTCGCCGCGCTCGTCGGTCAGCTTGATCCGCAGGCCGCGGGTCAGGAAGGCCGTCTCGCGCATGCGCTCCGCGAGCGTCGCGAAGTCGTACTCGATGTCGAGGAAGATCTCCGAGTCCGGAAGGAAGCTGATCGTCGTGCCGGTTGTTGACGTCTTCTCGCCCTTCTTCAGCTCGTTCTGCGGCTTGCCGCGGACGTAGTCCTGCGTGTGGACCGCTCCGTCCGTGTTGATCTCCAGGTGCAGCCGCTCCGAGAGCGCGTTGACGACCGAGACGCCGACGCCGTGCAGGCCGCCCGACACCTTGTAGCCGCCGCCGTCGCCGAACTTGCCGCCGGCGTGCAGGACGGTCAGCACGACCTCGGCGGCCGGCTTCCCCTCCTTCTCCATGATCCCGACGGGGATGCCGCGGCCGTTGTCGACGACCGTGACGGAGTTGTCGGGGTGGATCGTGACCTCGACCGAGTCGCAGTGGCCCGCGAGAGCCTCGTCGACGGAGTTGTCGACGACCTCGTAGACGAGATGGTGGAGACCGCGCACACCGGTCGAGCCGATGTACATACCGGGACGCTTGCGCACCGCCTCGAGGCCTTCGAGGACGGTGATGTCGTCGGCGCCGTAGTTGCCCTTGGCGCCGTCTTCTCCCGTCGCCTTCGCGTTGTCTGCCACTCGTTCCTTCCCGTTCGGGTGTCTATCCATCATGCCGTCCGCGGCGGCGGCGAATCAGCCGCAAAGAGCCTCGAAGAGGAACCTGGGACAAGGGACTCACCGGTGGTGTGTGAGCCCGTTGCCGGGCGCGCCGGTCGGTTGACATAAGGATATCAGGCACAAGCTCGGCCCGTGCTGCTGGGCCGCTACAAAAGCCCTGCAAATCGCCATATTCGGCGAACGGATGTGTAACTTTTGTCAGCGATGGCGGGCGAGATCGGCCGTGAACCGCAATCCCGTCACTTTTTCGGCTCCGATCGCGGCGTCGATCCGGGCTCGCAGCTGGTCACCCATGAGCTCCAGTTCCTGCGCCCAGGCGCCGCTCTCGCACGCGATCGTGACCCGTCCGTCGCGCTCCGCGACCGGTTCGGCGCGGGCGGCGATCTGCGCGCCGCAGACGGCCGGCCAGGCGGCCTGAACCTCGGCGAGGAGCGTCTCCGGCGCCCGCTCCGCCACGAAGCGCTCGAAGGCCCCGCCAAGCTTGCGCGGCCCCCCTCCCCCGGTCCGCCCGCCGCTCACGCGACCTCCCTGGCGCTGGCGACCCCGTCGGCGATCTCCAGCGCGGTGGCTTCGGCCGCCGGGACGTGCTCGAGATCGGTGGCGGTGATCAACGCCTGGCCGCCGCCCTCGAGCATCGCGACGAGCCGGCCGCGGCGGTCGGGATCGAGCTCGCTCATCACGTCGTCGAGGAGCAGCAGCGGCAGCTGCCGGCGAGCCTCGCGGAGCGCCTCGCGTTCGGCGAACAAAAGCGCCAGCAGGCCGAGCCGCTGCTGGCCCTGCGAGCCGTAGCGACGCAGGGACCGGCCGCCGAAGGAGAGCTCGACCTCGTCGCGATGGGGACCGAACCCGGTGAAGCCGCGGGCGATATCACCGTCGCGGCGCTCGACGAGTGCGGCGACGACCGCGTCGGCGTCGGCTCCGGGCTCGATCCGGGGCCGATAGGCGATCGTCGCTCCGCCGGCGAGGCCGAGGGCCTCCCCGGCCTCGGCAAACGGCGATTCCAAGCGGTCTGCGGCCTCCGCCCGCGCCTCCGTCAGCGGCAGCGCCCGCTCGGCGAGTGCCCGGTCCCAAGCGTTCAGCGCCTCCGGGTCGCCCCCGCGACGGATCCGTGCGAGCAGGTTGTTGCGCTGGGCGAGCGCCTGCGAGTACTCGCGGGGCAGATCGGCGCGCGCCGGCCAGAGTGCGCCGGCCAGCCGGTCGAGATGCGCACGCCGCGGGCTCGGCGGGCCCTTCACGAGTGCCAGCCGATCCGGCATGAAGATGCTGATCGCCGGCCTCCGCCGGTCGTCGGCGGCCTGGGCCGGTGCCCCGTCGACCAGTCGCCGGCGTGCTTCCCCGCTCGAGATCGAGGCGAGCATCCGGATCGGATCGGCTGCCTCGTCCGGATCCGGCTCCAGGAGCGCCTCCACGCGGGCGAGGTCGGCGCCGAACGCGATCGTCTCCCGCTCCCGGCGGGTGCGGCAGGAGCGGCCGGTCAGGGCGAAGAAGACGGCCTCGAGGAGGTTCGTCTTGCCGGCGCCGTTGGGGCCGTGGAGGACCGTCAGCCCCGGGCCGAGGGCGATCTCGGCGTCGGCCAGGTTCCGGAACGAGAGCGGATCGACGCTGGCGACCCTCACGCCGGCCGTCCGGTCACCTAGACGGTCAGGCGAATCGGCATCACCAGGTAGCTGAAGTCCTCCGAACCGGCGGGCTGAAGGAGTCCGGGGCGCAGTGGCGAAGTGAGGCGAAGCACCAGTTCCTCGGTCTCGACGCTCTCGATTCCCTCGATGAAGAACTGCGGGTTGAAGGCGATCTCCATCGCCTCGCCGGTGAACGCGCACGGCATCGACTCCGATGCGTCGCCGATCTCGGGCGTCTCGGCGGCGACCGTGACCTGGCCCTCCTCGAAGGCGAGCTTGAGCGGCGCGTTGCGCTGCGCGAGGTAGCGAATCCGTCGCGTCACGTCGAGCAGCTCGGAGCGCGGCAGGCGCACGTCGTGGTCGAAGGCGTCGGGGAGCAGCTGGCGGTAGCTCGGGAACTGGCCCTCGATCAGGCGCGACGACAGCGTCACGTTGCCGGCACGGAAGACGATCTGGTTGCCGGGCAGGGCGATCTCGACCTCCTTGACGTCGTTCTGAGAGACGACGCGGGCGAGCTCGCGCATCGCGCGGGCCGGCACGTTCGCCTCGAACGGGGTCGGCGCGGTGCCCTCGAGCTCCGTCCGTTTGACGCTGAGCCGGTAGGAGTCGGTCGCGACCATCGTCAGGGTCGAATCCTCGACGCTGACCATGATCCCGGTCAGGATCGGCCGGACCTCGTCGCGGGAGGCGGCGCGTGCGACCCGGTCGACGGTCTCCGCAAGCGCGTCGGCGGGCATCTTCAAGACGTCGTCGTCGAGCTCGGGGAGGCGAGGGAAATCTTCGGGATCGAGTAGGCGGAGGTGGAAGTTCGCGGTGCCGGCGGTCAGCTCGACGTCACCCTTGTCCTTGCGCTCGCCGAGGGTGACGCTCCCCTGGGGCAGAGCGCGGGAGACGTCCGCGAGCAGGCGGCCGGGAAGCAGGATCTGGCCGTCGCCGTCGACCTCCGCGTCGAGCTCGACCGTGACCGCGAGCTCGCCGTCGGTGGCGCGGGCGACCGCCTTGCCGCCTTCGGAGACGAGCATGATGCCGCCGAGGGACGGAAGCGTGGTCCGCGTCGAAAGCGCTCTGGCTGCGGTCTGCAGGCCGTCGAGAAGCGGGTCGCGTTCGGCTTTCAGTTGCATCTGCATCCTCTTCTGATCATCTGAGTTGATGTTAGGGGTGTGGAAACCTTTTCAGAACCTCGCGATTGCCGATGTCGTGCGGCTTCGCAGGCTGTGGGTTGCACCGTGGACAAGTCCGGAGTCGTGGAATGCGCCCTGCCGGTCATGACGCGCCGCCCTCGAGATTGAGGCGTTCGTGGATTCGCTCGAGGGCCATGTGGATATCGGAGCCGGGCTCGAGGTCCCGCTCCACCCGGCGGATCGAGTGGAGGACCGTCGAGTGATCGCGCTCGAAGCCGCGGGCGATCTCGGCGAGCGAGAGGTCGGTCTGGTTGCGGGCCACGTACATGGCCAGCTGCCGGCCACGGACGAGGTTGGGGGCGCGGCGGGGGGAACGGAGGTCGGCGCGGGAGAGGTGGAGGACGTCGCAGACGGCGACCTGGATGCGCTCGAGCTGCTCGTCGGCGGGCCGGCGTTCGGGCACCAGGGCGGCGTCGTCCGCCCGGGAGCCGAGCGCCTTGCGGACCAGGTCGACGCTGGGCACCTCGCCGAGCATCGATGCGAAGGCGGTGACCCGGGTCAGGGCGCCCTCGAGGCGACGGAGGTTCTCGGGCGCGGCCAGGGCGATCTGCTGAAGGACGTCGAGATCCGGCACCGGAATGCCGTTCTCGGCCGCGAGCCGCTTGAGCAGCGCGATCCGGGTCGCAGGGTCGGGGCCCTGGATCTCCACGGTCAGACCCCAGGCGAAGCGGTCGCGCATCCGCTCGGTGAGCTTGCCCATCGCCTCGGGAGGGCGGTCGCTGGAGAGGACGATCTGGCTGCCCTGCGCGTAGAGCTCGTTGAACGTGTGGAAGAACTCGTCCTCGGTCTTGGCTTTGCCCTCGAGGAACTGGACGTCGTCGATCAGCAATGCGCCGACGCCGCGGTAGCGCTTCTTGAACCGCTCGGTGGGCCGACCGTCGCCGCGGAGGGAGGTGACGAACTCGGACGTGAACCGCTCGGCCGTCGTGTAGACGACGGGCAGATCGGGGCGTTGGCGGCGCAGGTAGTTGGCGATCGAGACGAGCAGATGGGTCTTGCCGAGACCGGGCTGGCCGTAGAGGAAGAGCGGGTTGTAGGACTCGCCCGGTGACTCGGCGACCGCGAGCGCAGCGGAGTGAGCGAACCTGTTGCCGGAGCCGATCACGAATCGGTCGAAGTCGAGCCCGTCGGCGAGCCCGGCCGGAATCGGCTCTGCGAAGCGGTCCTCGCCGGTCTTCGTCGACTTCGAGGTGCCGGCGATGTCCGCCGGCGGATCGGCGAAGGCGATCTCGGTGAAGCCGGGGGCCCGCCGCCGGAGCGCATCGGTGGCCGCGGCGCCGTAGCGCCGCTGGAACCAGTCGCGAACCCGATCCGGCCCCGATACATATAGGCGGCTGCCCTGGACCCCGACCGCGCGAAGCGGCTCGAGCCAGTTCTCGAAGGCGGACTGGGGGAGGGTTCCGCGCAGCTCGTCGCGGACGCCGTTCCAGATCGTCGCCAGGTCCTCCGCTTGGGTGTCGTGGTCGTTCAAGGTCGGTCGTCGGCGATGATAGGTCCGCCGCGAGGCGCTGCGGCGCCGTCTGAAACCCAACTCCGCAAATCGCGCCATAACCCTTCGCGCATCCCCCTATACTGCGCCGTCCTGCACCGCCCGCCCCGACTGATTCCTGGGTCCGCGGGCCTGAGAGAGACTGAGAATGAAGCGAACCTGGCAGCCAAAGAAGAGAAAGCGCGCCCGCGCGCACGGCTTCCGTGCTCGGATGAGGACGCGACACGGTCGCGACATCATTCGCCGCCGCCGCCGCAAGGGCCGCAAGCGCCTTACGGTCTAGATGGTGTCCGAGCCGGGAGGCGAGGGACGCAAACGGGGTCGCCTCTCACGCAGCGGCGATTTCGACCGCGCCTACCGGGACGGACGCTCACACGCCAACCGGCACATCGTCCTCTACGCGTTCCCACGTGAGGCCGGCGAGGCCGGCGACGACGTGCGCCTGGGCGTCTCCGTTGGCCGTAAGGTCGGCGGCGCGACCGAGCGCAACAAGGTCAAGCGGGCGATGCGCGAGGCCTTCTGGTCGCTTTCCGACGATCTCCCGCCCGGCTACGACTTCGTCCTCGTCGGCCGCAGCGGCGTCGCCGAGCTGATCGACCGTGAGGGGACCCCGGGCCTCACCGCATGCCTGACCTCGCTCCTGGACGAGGCGGGTAACGGGTGAGCGGCGTTGCACGTGAAACGGTCGAGGGAGTCGGGTCGCACGATCACGGCGCCGCCGACCTCGACGGCGTTGCACGTGAAACGGCGCGGCCGGGATTCATGGCGACGATCGCATTGCTTCCGATCCGCTTCTACAGGCGGTTTCTGTCGCCCGCGCTGGGCCAGCGATGCCGCTATTACCCGACCTGTTCGGCCTACGCCGAGGAGGCAGTAAGCGAACTGGGGGCGTTTCGCGGCATGATCTTGGCCGCTTGGCGGGTCCTGCGGTGCAATCCCTTCAGCCCCGGAGGGTTGGATCCGGTCTCCGAGCGCAGTCTTTTCCGCAACCACAACACAGGGACCGAGAGAACTTCTAGATGACCATCCCAGTCGCAAATGCGCTTACGGCGATCCCGCAGGCGATCATCTACTTCTTCCACGACCAGCTCGGACTCGGCTGGGGCCCGTCGATCATCGCCCTCGTCTTCGTCGTCCGCCTGGCGATCCTGCCGATCTCGCTGAAGCAGATCCGCTCGATGCGCGCGATGCAGGAGCTGCAGCCGCACATCAAGGCGATCCAGAACAAGTACAAGGACGACAAGCAGCGTCAGCAGCAGGAGATGATGAAGTTCTACCAGGAGAACGAGATCAATCCGCTGGCCTCGTGCCTGCCGCTGGTCTTCCAGATCCCGGTCTTCATCTCGCTCTATTACATGCTGAAGAGCCAGGAGTTCACGGACTACGTGATCGCCCACCCGCCGGACAGCTTCCTGTTCATCCCGAGCCTGGTCGAGCCGCCCGAGGGCGCTGTGGCCGCTGTCCTCGTCGTGCTCTTCATCGTCACCCAGCTCGGTTCCGGCCTGGCCATGTCGGTTCGCGGACAGGGCATGGAGGGTCCGCAGAAATACATCATTTACGGCCTCCCGTTCCTGTTTGCGCCTTTCGTGCTCCAGTTCGAGGCGGCTCTGTCCGTCTACTGGATCTCGACCAACCTCTGGACCCTCGGCCAGCAGCAGGTCGTCCACTCGATGATGGGTCCGGTCAAGAAGCCGACTCCGGAGGAGATCGAGGCCGCGAAGCCGCCGCCTCCCCCACCCCGGAAGAAAAAGAAGAAGAGCGGAAGACAGAGGTAGCCATGAGCGAGAACGACGAAATTCCGGAGGAGCCGGCCGAGCGCGTCCGCGCGATCGTGGACCGGGTCCTCGACGAGATCGACCTCGACGCCGAGGTCGAGGTCAGCGAGACCGACGACGAGATCCTCGCCTCGATCGACGGCCCCGACGAGCTGGGCATCCTGATCGGCCGCCGCGGACAGACGCTCGACGCCCTCCAACTCCTCTGTTACCGCGCCGCATCGCTCGGCGTCACCGACCGCAAGCGGGTGACGCTCGACGCAGCCGGCTACCGGGAGCGCCGCCGGGCCCTGCTCGAGGAGGAAGCCGAAGTGGCAGCCGAACGCGCGGCCCGCAACGACGAGCAGATCCGGCTCGAGCCGATGTCGGCGAGCGAGCGCCGCATGGTCCACGAGGTCCTCAAGGACCGCAGCGACGTCGAGACCTACAGCGAGGGCGACGAGCCCGAGCGCCGGATCGTCGTCGCCCCGCTGATCTCCGACTGACCATCGGCGAGCCTGCCTTGGGCGATCCGGAGCCGCTTCCGCAGCCCGCGCTGACGGACGCCGCCAGGCGCGCGCTCGAGCCGGTCATCGCCCTGCTCGCCGACGACGCCACCGCGCCCAGTTCCGTCGTCGAGCCGCGCGAGGCCTGGCGGGTCCACGTCGACGACAGCCTCAGCGGCCTCGGCTTCGCCGAGCTCGCCGGCGCCCGTCGCATCGGCGACGTCGGCGCGGGTGCCGGCTTCCCGGGCCTCGTCCTCGCGGCGATGCTCCCGGACGCGCGGGTCGACCTGATCGAGGCGATCGGCCGCAAGTGCGAATTCATCCAACGGGCCGCGACCGCAGGCGCCATCACCAATGCCCATGCGGTGAATGCCCGGTCGGAGGAATGGGCCGCCGGCGACGGGAGAGAGGCCTACGACGCCGTCACCGCCCGCGCCGTGGCCCGACTGAGCACGCTCGCCGAGCTCGCCTCGCCGCTTCTCTCGGATGGGGGCGTGCTCGTTGCCTGGAAGGGGAGGAGGGATCCGGAGGAGGAGGCCGAACTGGAACGCGGGTCCCCCCGGCTTGCGATGGAGCTGGCCGACGTGAGGACCGCCGATCCCTACGCCGGCAGCCGCAACCGGCATCTGTACCTGCTGCGCAAGTCCGGCCCGACCCCCGAGGATCTTCCGCGCCGCGCAGGCATGGCGAAGAAGAGACCCCGCGGGCTGGGACCCGCGGCGTGATCTAGAGTCGCCCGCCGATGGGTTACGTCTACGCGATCGCCAACCAGAAGGGTGGAGTGGGAAAGACCACCACCACCGTCAACCTGGCCGCCTGCATCGCGGAGACGGGGAGGCAGACCCTCGTCGTCGATCTCGACCCCCAGTGCAACGCGACGGTGACGCTCGGCCTCGACCGCGAGGCCCGTCCCTCCAGCTACGACACGCTCTGCGGCGAGGTTTCGATCGCCGCTGCGGCCCGCCCGACGAACACCGACAACCTCTGGGTCGTCCCCGCCAATCGCGATCTCGCCGGCGCGTCGGTCGAGCTCCCAGGACTCGAGGACGCCGACTACCGGCTCCGCGACGGGCTCGGCCCGATCCGCGAGCGCTTCGCGGCGACGTTCCTCGACTGCCCGCCGTCGCTCGGCCCGATCACCGTCAACGCACTGGCGGCGGCCGACCGCGTGATCGTCCCGGTCCAGGCCGAGTACCTCGCGCTCGAGGGCCTGGTCCAGTTCCTCGACACCCTTCAGTCGGTCCGGCGGCAGCTCAACCCGGCGCTCGTTCTGACCGGGATCGCGATCACCATGGCCGACGACCGAACCCGCCTTTCCCAAGACGTGGAGCACGAACTGAAAGACCACTTCACCGATCTCGTCCTCGAGACCGTCATCCCGAGGAGCGTCCGCCTCGCTGAAGCGCCGAGCTTCAGCCTGCCCGTGATCGCCCACGCGCCCGACTCCCGAGGCGCCGTCGCCTACCGCGCGCTCGCCGAGGAGGTCCTCGCCCGTGGCTAGGAAGCCGGGAATGGGGAGGGGCCTCGCCGCGATCCTGCCGGAGTCGCACGAGATGAGCGAGCCGTCCTACCGCGACGTCCCGGTCGAGCTGATCAAGCCGAACGCCGGTCAGCCGCGGAAGTCCTTCGACGGCGACGCGCTCGACCGCCTCGCCGAGTCGATCACCGAGAGCGGTGTCGTCCAGCCGCTGGTCGTCCAGCCGCTCAGCGACGGCCGCTACGAACTGATCGCCGGCGAGCGCCGCTGGCGGGCCGCGCAGAAGGCCGGCCTCGACACCGTTCCGGCGATCCTCCGCACCGAGGATGAGACAAAACGCCTGCAAATGGCGCTAGTCGAGAACATGGCGCGTGAGGATCTCAACCCGATCGAAGAGGCCCGCGCCTGCGCCGAACTGGTCGACGGACTCGACCTCAGCAAGGAGGAGGTGGCGCGCCGCGTCGGCCGCAGCCGCTCCACCGTCTCGAACCTGATCCGCCTCCTCGACCTCCCCGACCAGGTCGTGACGATGCTGGAGGAGGGCGAGCTCAGCGAGGGCCACGGCCGCGCCCTGCTCGCCGCCAAGGGTCAGGACAAGCGGCGCGCCCTCGCCCGCCAGGCGGTCGCCGAGGGATGGTCGGTCCGCGAGACCGAACGCCGGGCGAAGGGGGAGAAGGCGAAGCCCGCCCAGCCGCGCCGCGAGCTCCATCCGGACGAGGAGGCCGCGATCGGCAAAGCGGAGGACGCCCTCGAGCGGGCGCTCGGGCACGAGGTACGGGTCAGCTCGTCGGCCCGCGGGCTGACTGCGCAGATCCGCTTCGAGGACCTCCACGAGGCACTCAGCCTCGCCAAGGCGTTGCGCCGGAAGTAACGCCCGCGCAGGCGCCAGACAGTCCTTTAGAATCCGCGATCCCGGGCGATTAGCTCAGTTGGTTAGAGCGCGTCTCTGATAAGGACGAGGTCCCTGGTTCGAATCCAGGATCGCCCACTTGCAACGCATGCAGATCTACGGTGTCAGCTTCGACATGGTCGGCAAACAGCCGATCGTGTTGTTGAAGACGACCGACGGAAATCGTTTCCTCCCGATCTGGATCGGACATCCGGAGGCGGCGGCGATCCTGATGAAGCTCCAGGGCGCCAACACGCCGCGGCCGATGACTCACGACCTGCTCGCCGACGTCCTCGACCAGATCGACGCCAAGTGCGAGCGGGTGGCCGTCACGGAGCTCCGCGACAACACCTTCTACGCGACGATCACGCTCTCGATCGACGGCAGCGAGGTCGAGATCGACTCCCGCCCTTCCGACGCCCTTGCGCTCGCCGTCCGCTGCGACGCCCCGATCTTCGCCGCCGAGGAGGTCATCGAGGAGTCCTCGATCGAGTTCGAGCACGAGGTCGAGGACCAGGAGGAGGTCGTCGAGAAGTTCAAGGACTTCCTCGACGAGGTGACGCCGGAGGACTTCGCAGGCGGGAGCGACGAGCCGCCCCAGCAGTAAGGTGAGTGGGCATGAGGTTGTCGATCAGCTTCGCCCTCGTCCTACTGGTGTCTTTGCTCGCCGCCTCCGTTGCCGACGCCGGCCAGCGGATCTTCATCGACAGCTTCAATAACGGCAACGTCGTTCAGGGCCGCGTCGACAACGGCGGCAACATCGACGAGCTCGACGCCTTCTCCACCGGCGCCTCCGGGAACGAGGGCATGGCCACCAGCCCGGACGGGAAGACTCTCCTCGTCGCCGGGACCAGCGCTTCCGTCTTCGCGGTGGCGAGGACCGGCGTCTCGAATCGGGGCCATGCCGCCTACCCGGGTTCCAGTGCCTACGGGACCCTCTTCAGCCCGAATGGAAAGTATGCGTTCGTCGCGACCTCGAAGCCCGGAGGCGGAGACATCCGTGGGTACAGGGTCGCCCGGAATGGCAGGCTGAAGGCGAATGGCAAGAGGACGACGGGGGACACACCACCGACCGGCCTCGCGATCACACCTTCCGGCAAGTACCTCTACGTGGGAACGACGGGGAACGATCTCAAGATCTTCAGGGTCAACGCGAACGGCGGATTGAAGGAGGCGGGGAACTCCCCTTTGACGACGGGCCCGAACACGTTCGCGCTCTCGATCGCTCCCGACGGTCACCATCTGTACACGACCGACAACAACACACCGTCGTTCGTTCACGCCTACGAGATCCGCTCGGATGGCAGCCTCGCGCAGCTCGGCGATTCGCCGTACCCGGCATCGGGTGACGGGCCGTTCGGCTCCACGATCAGCCCCGACGGCAAGTTCCTGTACGTCGCCAACTACACGAGCTCGACGATCAGCGGATTCAAGATCGCCAACGATGGAGGCCTCACGCCGCTTCCCGGAGTCGCCTACCCAGGGCCGGCCTCAACGGCCGCGCTCGCGATCAACGCCTCGGGCAGCACGCTGTTCGCGGTGAACGGTGACGGGGGAGGCCTCGGGGTGTACGACCTGATCGACGGCGAGCCGATGAACATGGCCAACTCGGCCTTCAGCAACACCGGGGACTTTCAGTCGATCGTGCTCACACCCGCCCAGCCCCCCAGGGCGAGGCTCCAGGTGGGGGTGGTCGGGAAGACAGCCAAGCTGAGCGCAAAGAGGTCGGCCGATGACGGTTCCATCGTCCAGTACGCCTGGAAATTCGGCGACGGGGAGAAGACATTTACGATGGGGCCCAAGGTCGACCACACCTATGCGAAGCCCGGCGAGTACACGGTCACGGCCACCGACGACGACGAGTGCTCGACCAGGTTCGTATCGGCAGGCCAGACGGCTTACTGCAACGGCGGCAAGCAGGCCGTCGCTGAGGCCACGGTCAAGGTCAAGAAGTAGCGAGGGCCAGCTCGAGCGCACGCTCGACGAAGGTCTCGAAGCCGATTCCGGCCGCCTCGGCGGCCATCGGCAGCAGTGAGGTGTCGGTCATGCCTGGGATCGAGTTGACCTCGAGGACCTGCGGGCCGTCGACATCGCTGAGCATCACGTCGACCCGGGCGAAACCCGAGCAACCGAGGGCCTCCCAAGTGCGCAGCGCAACGTCGGTGACCGCCTCCGCGACGGCGGGGTCGAGGTCGGCCGGGCAGTCATAACGGGTCCGGCCGATCTCGTAGCGGGCCTCGTAGTTGAAGGCGTCGGCCTGCTCGGGGATGGCCTCGACGATCGGCAGCGCCTCGCCGTCGAGCACCGAGACGGCCAGCTCCTTGCCTGCGACGTGGCGCTCGATCAGCACGCGGTCGTCGTAGCTGAGCGCGGCGAGGAGCGCGGCCGGGACCTCGCCGGCGGTCCCGGCGAAACGGACTCCGAGTGCCGAGCCCTGCCCGGCCGGCTTCACGACGAGCGGCAGCCCGAGGCTCGACTCGATCTCCGAGAAGGCGTCGCCGGCGCCGAGCTCGCGAAAGGCCGCGGCGCCGAAGGCGAACCAGTCCGGGGTCGGGATCCCGGCCCCGCGCATCCGGTGCTTGGCCTGGACCTTGTCCATGCAGAGCACGCTCGCCGCGGTGCCCGGGCCGGTATAGGGGATGCCCAGGAGCTCGAGCAGTGATTGGACGGTCCCGTCCTCGCCGCCGGGCCCATGCAAGGCGATGAAGGCGACGTCGGGAGCCTCGGAGCGGAGGGTTGCGACGAGGCGCTCATCGGCGTCGATCGGGACGACCTCGTGGCCGAGCGCGAGGACGGCGTCCTCGACCCGGGCACCGGAGCTGAGCGAAACTGCGCGCTCCAGCGAACGCCCGCCCTTCAGGACCGCGACCTTCACCGGCCGGGTTCCCCGGGGCGGCGGTGGAAGGGGAGGACGTCCCCGCTGGACGCCGGCGGATCCTCCGGCCTGACGATCTCGTGGCTCCCCGTCATCGTCTCGTAGAGATTCACCTGCTCGGCGACGACAGCGCCGATCCGGCGGATGCCCTCGCGGATCTCCTCCGCCGTCTGGGCCGAGAAGTTGAGCCGCATCGAGCCGCTGCCGCGGCCGTCGACGAACGCCGCCTCGCCGGGGACGAACGCGACGTTCTCCCGCAGCGCCTTCGCCAGCAGGTCGGTCGTGTCGATGTAATCGGGCATGGTCGCCCAGACGAACAGACCACCCTCGGGGGTCGACCACGTCCCTTGCCGCGGGAAGTATTCGGCCAGCGCCTCGAGCATCACCTGCCGGCGCTCGCGGTAGACGCGCGTCAGCTCCTCGACGTACTCGCGCCAGCGGCCCTCGCCGAAGTACTCGCGGACGAAGAACTGGCTCAGCGTCGAGGTGCAGAGGTCGGCCGCCTGCTTGCCGAGGACGAGCTTCGCGTGCACCGGCGGCGGTGCGCAGACCCAGCCGACCCGGATCCCGGGGGAGAGGATCTTCGAGAACGTGCCCATGTAGAGGACGTAGTCGCCCCCGTCGAGCGAGTACAGCGTCGGCAGCGCCTCGCCCTCGTAGCGGAGGAGGCCGTAGGGGTTGTCCTCGACCACGAGGATCTCGCGCTCGCGGGCGATCTCGATCAGCCGGCGGCGGCGTTCGAGCGAGAGCGTCACCCCGCCGGGGTTCTGGAAGGTCGGCACCGAGTAGATGAACTTCGGCCGCCTGCCCTCCCGGTCGAGCTCGTCCAGCAGCTCCTCGAGCCGGTCGATCCGCATCCCCTCGTCGTCCATCTCGACCTGGCGGGTGTCCGCCTCGTAGGAACAGAAGACCGGAACCGCGCCCGGGTAGGTCGGCCCTTCGGCGATCACCACGTCGCCGGGGTCGATAAGCGCCTTGCAGATCAGGTCGAGCGCCTGCTGGCCCCCGGAGGTGACGACGATGTCGTCGGGGTCTGGCGACATCCGCTCGGCCGCCATCACCTCGCAGATCACCGCCCGCGTCTCCGTGAAACCTTCCGTCGGGCCGTACTGGAGCGCCCGGGCGCTGTTCTCCTGGGCGATCCTGGTCATCTGTGCGGCGAACGACTCGGGGGGGAAGGTCGAGGTGTCGGGGAAGCCGCCGGCCAGCGAGATCACCTCGGGCCGGGAGGTGATCTCCATGAGGTCGCGCATCGCTGACGACCGCATGACGCCCGTTCGCTGCGCGAACAGCCCGGCGTAACGCGCCACATCGGCGGAGGTGGTGTGGGAGCGCCGGTGCGGGCGGGGGGCGGAAGAATCGCCACTGCCGCCTGTTGCGCCTTCGGGACGGGCGGGTTCCATCGCGTCAGTATGAATTAGCCTGCGCGGCGTGGACGTCTTCATGGAGATCTGCCAGGGGCTTGGGCTGGCGCTTGCAGTCGGGATCGGCGGCCCGATCGCGGCGCTCTTCATCTCGATGATGGGCTCGCTCGACGCCGGGATCCATCCCGACGGCAGCGACTACGGCTTCCTCTCGGCGACCTGGTTCCTCGTCACGCTCCTCGCGCTGGTCGTCCTGGCCATGCTCGCCCGCAACAAACCTTCGCTGCGGATCCCGACGATCGCGGTGATCGCAGTGATCGGCGCGATCGTCTGCGCCGCCTCGTTCGCCGAGAACGGCGACACGGCCTGGCCCGGCTTGATCCTCGGCGCTCTCGCCGCGGCTTTCGCCGCGGTCATCTCCATCGACGTGCTCGAGGGGGCGCTCGACCGCGCCAAGGGCAACGAGCCCGGCAGCGCCGAGGCCGACACGGCCAACGCCCTGATCATCGGATTCGCCGCCGCCGGCATCGTCCTGGCGGCAGTCTGCCTGTTCATCCCGCCGATCTCGCTCGCCGTCCTGGCGGCGCTGATCTACCTGGCGCTGTCCCGCCGGCGCAAGGCGGACGAGAAGTACGAGGGACTCCGAATCCTCCGATAACCGCGCTTGCTTTCCGGCAATCTGCGACCTTGACACCATTTGATGTTGCATTACTCTGTGTAATGCAATGGTCGAACGGGGAGCCACGCCGAAGGTCAAACCACTTCACAGCCGCGCGCTGAAGGCCGTGCGCGGCTGGACGACGCCGCTGCTCCCGGACGACTACCTGGCGCTGATGAACCCGCTGTGGTCGACGCGGGAGTTGAAGGGCACGATCGAGGAGGTCCGGCCGGAGACGCCGGAGGCCTCGACGATCGTGATCCGCCCCTCGCACGAGTGGCCTGGCCACGAGCCCGGCCAGTACCTGCGGATCGGCGTCTCGATCGACGGCCGCCGCCACTGGCGCGCCTACTCGCTGACGGCGGATCCCGGTCACCCTGACGGGCTCATCTCGATCACGGTCAAGCACGTGGCCGAGGGCCGCATGTCCCCGCACTTCACCCGCCGCATCGAGCCGGGCGCGACCGTCTACCTCGGCGGGGTGGAGGGGACCTTCGGGCTTCCCGACCCGCTGCCCCGGAAGCTCCTCTTCGTCAGTGCCGGCAGCGGCATCACGCCGGTCATGAGCATGTTGCGGGAGCTCGAGCGTCGCGACGCCCTCGACGGTGCCTGCGAGGTCGTTCACGTTCACAGCGAGCGGAGCGCCGAGAGCGTCATCTTCTCCGACCTGCTGAACGGGATGGCCGATCGGCATTCCGGCTACGTCCGTCACGAGCACTTCACCGAGAACAAGGACCGCCTCGGCCCGGCCGCGATAGCCGAGCTCTGCGGGGACTGGCGCGAGCGCCACACGCTCGCCTCCGGACCGGGCGAGATGCTCGACGCGATCGTCGAGCACTGGGAGGCCGAAGGAGACCCGGAGTTGCTCGACATGGAGCGCTTCCAACCGCGGATCGGCGGCGGGGCCGACGGCTCCGGCGGCACGGTCCGCTTCCGCGTGACCGACGTCGAGGCCAAGTGCGACACCGGCGTCCCCATCCTCGAGGGCGGCGAGAACGCCGGCGCGAATCTTCAATACGGGTGCCGAATGGGCATCTGCCACACCTGCGTCGGGAAGCTGGCGGAGGGTCAGGTAAGGGACCTGCGAACCGGCGAGGTGCATGGTGAGCAGGGGGAAATGATCCGGATCTGCATCAACGCACCGGAGGGACACGTGGAGGTTGAACTGTGACCACGACCGAGATCGACAACCCGCTTCACCGGCTCAGCGACGAACAGCTGGACGAGCTCGCCAAGGAGTTCGACGCGATCCACGACGAGGTCTACGACGACCTCGGCGAGGAGGACGCGAAGTACATCCGCAGCGTCATCGAGTTCCACAGACGACTGCTCGTGCTCTCCCGGGTCGTCCTGATGGCCTCCCGCTACAAGCCCGCCTGGGTGCTCGGGACCGCCGGCCTGTCGGTGGCGAAGATCCTCGAGAACATGGAGATCGGCCACAACGTCATGCACGGCCAGTGGGACTGGATGAACGATCCCGAAATCAACTCCCAGACCTGGGACTGGGACACCGCCTCGCCCGCCTCGGCCTGGCGCCACTCCCACAACTACGTCCACCACACGTTCACGAACATCCGCGGCAAGGACAAGGACCTGGGCTACGAGATCATGCGCATCGACCCGAGCCAGAAGTGGCATCCGGTCTACCTCGCGCAGCCCGGCTACAACGTCCTGCTGATGCTGTTCTTCGAGTGGGGCGTCGCCATGCACGACCTCGACTTCGACGCGATCAAGTCGGGGGAGAAGCCGATGCGTCAGGTCAAGGACGAGCTCAAGGAGATCGGCAAGAAGGGTCTCCGCCAGGGTCTCAAGGACTACGTGTTCTTCCCGGCGCTCAGCGGCCGCGAGTGGAAGAAGACGTTCTGGGCCAACTTCACCGCGAACATCGTCCGCAACGTCTGGTCGAACGCGATCATCTTCTGCGGCCACTTCCCGGATCAGACCTACACGTTCACCCAGGAGGAGACCGAGAACGAGTCACGCGGCGGCTGGTATGTGAGGCAGCTCACCGGCGCCGCCAACATCGAGGGCGGTCCGCTCTTCCACCTGATGAGCGGCAACCTCGGCTACCAGGTCGAGCACCACCTCTATCCCGACATGCCCTCGTCGCGCTACGGCCAGATCGCGCCCAAGGTGCGCGCGATCTGCGAGAAGTACGGCCTCCCGTACAACACCGGCCCGTTCCACAAGCAGTGGGGGACGGTCCAGAGGACCATCCTCAGGCTCGCGTTCCCGGGCGGCAAGCAGCGGCCGAAGCCCGGCGCCTGGAAGGAGCCCGAGCGCCCGGTGGAGCACGACCCGCGCAGCAACGGCGAGGTCGACCGGCGCAGCGCCGAGGGCGCACTGGTCCCGTTCCCGTAGGCGCGAAGCCCGGCTAGTCTGGGTCTCGTGTTCAAGAGGGCGGGAGCAACGGTCGGAGTGATCGCGGCGGCGGTCGCGGTCGCGTTCCCGGCAGCGCCGGCGGCGGCCGCCCAGCCGCCGATAGAGGTCAAGCCCGGCAACCCCTTCTATCCGGTGATCGCCGCCTTCATCGAGGGCGGTCCCGACTACGGGTCGACCCTCGGGGGCTGCGTCCTGCGGGCGTTCACCACCTGCCCGAAGGCGCCGCTCGCGGGCGCCGATCTGAACGGGGTCACCCTCCCGTACTCGAGCCTGACCGGCTTCGACGCCGCCGGCGCCTCGATCGGCGCTTCGACGCTGACCGGCTCACGGCTCCAGCGCGCGGACTTCTCGAACGCCGACGCGGCCGCGCTCGTCACGGCGGGCGCCAACTTCCGGGAGGCCGACTTCGGCAAGGCCGACCTCACCCTCGGCGCCCTGGCCGACACCGACTTCCGGCGGGCGGACCTGCACGGCTCGACCCTGTTCATCGCCGACGTCAGCGGGGCCGACCTCCGCAACGCCGATCTCCGGAACGCGAACTTCGCCGGTGGGCTCGCCGCGGGAGCCGACCTCCGCAAGGCCGACCTCCGCGGCGCGAACCTGACGATCACCGACCTCCACCGCGCCGAGCTGCACGGCGCCAGGCTCAAGGGCGCCACCTACTGCAACACGATCATGCCGAGCGGTCGGGTCAGGAACGTCCGCAAGCAATGCGAGATCCCCCCGGTCGGCCCGACGACGGGACCGACCTACGAGATCCCGCCCGAGCTCCCGGTCTACGCGGCGCTGAAGGCGTTCGGCAAACCGCCGACGCCGCCCGGCACCGAGATTCACGGTTGCGTGATCGAGCCATCGACCCGATGCGCCGATGCGCGGCTGCACAAGGCCAGAATCCAGGGGGCCTTCCTGAGCTACGCCCACCTCCCGCACGCCGACCTGACGAACGCCGACCTCACCTTCGGAAACCTCTCCTACGCGCACCTCCCGCGAGCCGACCTGCGCAGCGTCGTGCTCGTCGGCGCCTCCGGGGTCGGCACCGGCCTCCACAAGGCCCGCCTGCGCCGCGCGACCCTGAACCTCGCCGACCTCGTCGGCACCGACCTGAGCGACGCGACGCTCAACGACGCCGACGTCCAGGAGGCCAATCTCACCGACGTCGACCTCCGCGGAGCGAACCTGAGTCGCGCGAACCTGACCTCCTCGGCCCTCACCGGGGCCGACCTCCGCGGCGCCCGTCTGCTCGGGGCCGACCTCAGCGATTCGATCCTCGCCGGGGCGAAGGTCGACCGCTCCTTCCCGGCCGGAGCGACCATCTGCAACACCATCCTGCCGGACGGCACGATGGGTAACCCGCAGCCGACCTGCCCATAACCGGCTACGCTCTTCTCAGGGGTTGATGGGGTGAAACGCGTGCTGAACGGATTCGGACTCGCGGGCGTGGTTGTTGCCGCGGCCCTGTTCGCTGCTCCGGCGCAGGCCGCCGACCCCGATCCCGGCTACCCGTTCGAGCTGGCGTTCACCGGAGGCAACGGCCAGTTACTAGCCGCCGCTGACTTCGACGGCGACGGCAATCAGGACCTCCTCTGGGCGGTCATAGATGGGACGTATTCCGTCGACACGTTCATTTCATGGGGTAACGGCGACGGCACCTTCCGCGGCCCACGGAAATTCACCGGGGCCCATTACCGCTCGGCCCAAGTGATGGATGTCAACGGCGACGGTGCCCCGGACATCGTCGGCAGCGCGGATTTGGCCCTGAACGGAGAGGGCGGCGTGGAGGTCGGCGTCCTTCTCAATGACGGGGATGGGAACTTCGAGGCCGCCTCCACGCGAACACTCGATGATCGGAGGACGAGGGCGTTCACCCTCGCTGACGTCAACGGAGACGGGCGCGACGAGGTGGCAGTCATCGGCAGTTCCGTAGCGGTGATGAGCATCGATGAGGACGGCGGGCTCTCTGAACCCACGCTGACGCCGCTCAACCTTCCCGCCAGGCCCGAGGAGGAAGGGCCCGCGACCGTCCGGCCCACCATCGCGAGCGGGAACTTCAATGGCGACGCATACGACGACCTCGCCGTCTCCTTCACTGCCAGCATCCGTGGAACCGGACCGATCGACATCCTCGACGGCAGCGCCGACGGCACGCTGACGCAGCGTTCGAGCGGCGCCACGGACGCCGGCAGCGAGTTTCTCGACGCCGTCGACCTGAACGGCGACCACCTCGACGACCTGGTCGGCACCTCGACCTGCACGGGTTGCCAGAGTCATGCGTCGATCGTCGGCTTCCTGACCCAGCCCGACGGCTCGATGACCGGCTATCACCAGTACCTGGGCCCCCTGGGATACGGCCCACCCGCCTTCGGAGACTTCGACGGCGACGGCTCGACCGACATCGTCGCCGGGAGGGCCAGCCTGGGAGAGCTGGTGACGATCCTCGGCCCGACGGGAGAAGAGCCCGGGCTGGTCGCGCGCGAGAACGTCGACTTCGAGGACAGGCGTGGATCGCCCAGCGGCACCGTGGTCGCAGATTTCAACGGGGACGGCCTTCCTGATGTCGCTGAATCGACCGGAAGCCCACAGGTGGGCCAGGCGGTCTCCGGCGGGACGTACGTAGAGCTGAACACCAACGAGCCGAAAGGCCTCGGCCTGGTCGTCGCCCCGACTCCCGACCGGATCAGCCTCCACGACCTCGACCGGGACGGCCTGAACTTCGACGCAAGCTGCGTGGCCGTCTGCGAGGTGAGCGCAAGACTTCGAACGAAGTCACGAGCCGCGGCCAACAAGGGCCTCGGCGGGACGATGCTCAGCACCGTCTTCAGTCCTTTGACGAGCTTGGCCACCGTCAACGTCGGCAACCACTCGAAGGCGATGGGCAAGGTGATGCGGAGCTACCGAGGCCGTGCATTCAGGGCCCGCCTCAGGATCGTCGCAAGACCGCTGCACGGCGATCTACCAACCGAGACCGTCATCCGGAAGCTGCGGCTGAAGAGATGAGGGTGAAGTTCGCCGCCGCCACCGCGACTGCACTGGTCGCGATCGCCGGCGCAGCGACCGCGCAGGCCGCCTCTGCCGCCGACCCGGGCTTTCCGTTCGAGACGGTTTCGCAGTACGCGCTGAGTTCCGGTCAGGGGCCGATCGCCGTCGGAGATTTCAACGACGATGGCAACATCGACCTGCTGGTCGTCGACTCGGACGGTGGCGCCCGGACCTGGGCCGGAGACGGAGCCTCGAACTTCAGCCCGGCCGGTCCGGCCAGCTCCTTCCCGACCGACATCCGCGAGGTCCAGACCGCCGACCTCAACGACGACGACGTACCTGACATCGTCACCGCGAGTGGTGCGAACCCGGTTTCGGTCGAGATCCGGCTCGCCGACGGGCAAGGGAGCTTCGACCTGTCCGACCAGGTCAGCCTCGCCAAGTACCAACCGGAGGTTTTCCTGGGGGACATCGACGGCGACGGCGATCTCGAAATTCTGACCCGGAGGCTGATCTACGGTCCGGTCGATCCTCGCTTCGACGACTGCGCGCCGACCACGGGGATGGTCAGGTCGTACTCGACGGACGGTTCCGGCCACCTCGCCGGATCAACCGATACGCCGATCGAAAACCCGGAAGTTCTGCCTCCGCGCTGCGGGACCTTCTTCGACACCCCTGCGGTCGGCGACTTCAACGCTGACGGACGGGACGACCTCGCCTTCGCCTACGCGGGGAGCGCAGTTCACCCGCCCGGGCCCTTGGTCGTGATGGACGGCCAGCCGGACGGATCGCTGGTCCAGCGGACGGGAACGACCGCGACGACACCGGGACACACCGGCTACGTGGTCGCCCGCCTCGACGACGACCAGTTCGACGACCTGATCGGCTACGGCACGAACTTCTTCAACAGCCTCACCTGGCCATACAGCTACGTCAACCAGGGCGGGGCCGATTTCTCGGACCCGACGAGTCTCCCGCGGGGCTCCGTCCGCGCCGAAGCGGCCTCTCGACCGGTGGTGTCGGATTTCGATCACGACGGCAATGTCGATGTCGCTGCCGCGACTTTCAATGGGAGCCAGGCGGGGCTGGCCTTCTGGGCCGGCAACGGCGACGGCGCGTTCGCGGATCCGCTCCTTGACAGTGCGAGTCGCGTCTACGGCATCTTCGAGGGCGACTTCGACAACGACGGCTGGGTGGACGTCGCGACGACCGGCGATGGGGGCCTCCTGATCCACCGCAACATCGCCGCACCACCCGAGCAACTCGGACTGGAGGTCGGTCCGCTCCCCAGCCGGATGAGCCTGCACGACCTCGACCGCGACGGCCTCAACTTCGACGCGACCTGCGAGGCCGCGTGCGAGGTGAGCGCAAGACTTCGAACGAAGGCTCGAGCCGCGGCCAACGAAGGCCTCGGCGGAACGATGCTCAGCACGGTCTTCAGCCCGCTTACGGAATGGGCGACCGTCAACGTCGGCAACCACTCGAAGGCGATGGGAAAGGTGATGCGGAGCTACCGGGGCCGTGCGTTCAAGGCTCGGCTGAAGATCATCGCCACACCGGTCGACGGCGATCAGCCGGCGGAGACGATGCTCAGGAAGCTGAGGCTGAAGCGGTGAGGGGGACACTCGCCATCGGCTCGTTGGTTGCGGCCGTAGCGCTGGTAACCGCTGGTCCCGCTCAGGCCGCCGACCCGGACCCCGGCTACCCGTTCGCGCTGGCCTTCTCCGGTCCGGGATCCGGAGAGGTTCGCGCGGCTGCCGATTTCGACGGCGACGGTAATCAGGACCTGCTCCTGTCACGCGCAGGTTCCGGCTTCGACGCTCAACTCGAGATTCGCCTCGGCAACGGGGACGGAAGCTTCGGCCAGCCGACCGACGTCGCCGATGGCGCCTACAGCGCGGCGCAGATCGCTGATTTCAATGGCGACGATGCCCCCGACATAGTCGGAAGCGTCAAGGTCGACCGGACCACAGTCAGGGTTGGCGTGCTCCTCAACGACGGCCACGGCAATCTCGAAGAATCTTCGACGAGGACGTTCTCCAACTGGAGCACCCGCTCGTTCGCGCTGGCCGATCTCAACGGCGACGGCCGCGACGAGGTCGCCTTGGTGGGCGCCTCGATCGCGGTGATGGGGGTCGACGAGGACGGCGACCTCTCCGAGCCGGCACTCCAACCCGTCCATTACCCGCCCCCGAGCATCAGCGAGCCCTACGAGGGCGAGCCCGGGCTCCGTGACTTGGTCGCCGCCGGGGACTTCAACGGAGATGCCTACGACGACCTTGCCATCGAGTTCACGGTCTACAACACCACCGGCGGCAGCGGCCCCCTCGACGTGCTCGACGGCAGCCCGAGCGGAGCTCTGACACAGCATTGGACCGGCGCCACGGACGTCCGCAGCCAGGCCCTCGGCGCAGCTGACATCACCGGCGACGGCCTCGACGACGTCGTCGCCACTGCCTACTCGATCGGCGGTGACACGCATGCCTCGATCATCGGATTCCTCAACCAGCCTGACGGGACGATGGAGCGCCACAACTATGGCGATGGGAACGGCTACTCCAACCCCGCGTTCGGGGACTTCGACGGCAACGGGACGACCGACATCCTTGCCGGCTCCAGATTCGGGGATCCCGGCATCGTCGCCGTCCTCGGGCCGGTCGGCGAGGCTGGATTGGTCGTCCGCGAGTACCCGGAGACGGGCGCCACCAGCGCCGTGGTCGTCGGCGATTTCAACAACGATGGCCTGGACGACGCCGCCGCATCGGGGAGCTCAGGCCTGAAGGTCGAGCTCAACATCAATGCGGGCGAGCCGCCACTCGACCTCCGGGTCGGCAAGGTGTTTCAGCCGCTCCGACTCGACACGCTCGATTCTGCGGGACTGCAGGTGGCCTTGGGTTGCAGGCTTGCCTGCCAGGTGTCAGCGACGCTGAGGACGAAGTCTCCCGAGGCCGCGTCTCATGGCCTCGGTGGAACGCTGATGAGCACTGTTCAGGGCGCCGTCACGAAGAAAACCAGGGTCACGGTCGGCAACCACTCGGAGGCGATGGGGAAGGTCCTCCGGAATTACGACGGCCGCCCGTTCAAGGCGCGGCTCAAGGTGGTCGCAACCCCGATCTGGGGTCCGTCGCCCAAGGAGACCGTCGTCCGCAAGCTGCGACTGCGGCGGGCTCCTGAAGCCGGCGACCATTTCGTTCGGCCAGGCCATGCCCGAACGCGAAACCGCCCAGGCG
>Ga0209023_10001886_pt1 | contig 27167 bp, 25 predicted proteins | sample LakOneMetagenome_FD_187468 | JGI IMG/M metagenome (GOLD analysis project Ga0209023, IMG submission 187468) | Freshwater and sediment microbial communities from Lake Erie, Canada (SPAdes) (version 2) | ecosystem: Environmental > Aquatic > Freshwater > Lentic | place: Lake Erie, Canada...
CGATCTCCTCTGCGGCCCCGTCCCGCTGTGGCAGCTGCGCCAGAAGCGCGAGGAGGAGTACACCCACCTGCGGCAGTTCCTCGACCCGCTCGTGCGCGGCCGAGGCGCCACGATGCCGTTGTTCCTCGCGGGCGACTCGCACTTCTTCGCGCACTACCGCCGGGTGGACGGCGTCGCGGCGGAGGACCACATCACTGCCGGGGGTGGCGGCGCGTTCCTGCAACCCACACACAACCTGCCCGAGCAGGTGCCGTACGAACGCGGTGCACCCGACTACACGCTGACCACTCGTTGGCCGCGGCCGATCGACAGTCGCGCGCTGGCCACCAACCTGCGCGGCCTCCGCGACCGACAGTTCTGGTGGCTGTTCGCGATCGTCGCCGTCGTGCACGCCGCGTTCGCCGGGCTCACCACGATCCGTACCGCGGCGGTCGGCGGAGCGATCGACCCGACGGCCGGCGCCGAGCAGGCCGCCCGGTGGGTCGTGGGTGCCTGGCCGGGCTGGCCCGTCCTGCTGGTGATGCTCGTGGCGATGGTCATGGCCACGGCGCCGAACAGCAGCGAGTCACAGCTCAACAAGGGCGCGAAGAAGTACGGCCTGATCCACGGCGTCGCGCAGGCGGCGCTGTTCGTCGCGGTCGCCGCGTTGGGCCGCTGGCTCGGCCCGCAGCACGGCTGGTGGCACTTCGTGGTCGTGCCGTTGATCGGTGGCGTGCTGTCGACCGCTCTGTTCGTCGCGATGAACCGCTGGATCAACCGGCAGATCAAGGCCAACGACACGCTCGCGTTCTCCTCCGCGCACCTGACCCGCTACAAGAACTTTCTGCGCATGCGCATCGATGCCGAGGGGGACCTGACCGTCTTCGCCATCGGTCTCGACCCGGTGGGCACCGGCTGGTACGAGACGCTCACGACCGCGAGGAGGACCGTCCCACCGTTCGACCACGCCGGGGCGCCGAAGCTGCACTACATCTGGGGCAAGCGGTTCCCTGGGCCGGGTGGCGCGACGTGAGTGAGCCGGTCCAGCCGCTGGTCGTCGATGTGGTCTGGCTGGCCGACGCGCAGGTCGATGCGCACCCGGTGGCGGAGGCGATCTTCCGGCTGCTCAGCGGCGACCCCGACGGCCGGTCACACACCCGGATGGGCATGCCGGTGTTCTTCCGACGGCTCTCCGAAGCGCCGGCGGCTGACGGTGCGGTCAGCGACCCGGCCTCCTGGCCCGCGACCGAACGGCGCGCACTCGTGCTCCTCGCAGACGCGCCGTTGCTGGCCGCGCTCGTCGTCCGCAACTCCCCCGTGCGCAGTGCCGTGCAACAGTTGCTCGACCACTCCCGCAGCGCTGGTTGGCTGCTGCTGCCCGTCGCCCTCGACCCGGCTGCGTTGGGCAACCAGTTGCTCAGTGGCGAGACCAACATGATCCGGCCTCCCGCAGACGTCGACGCGGCGGCGACCGCGTTGTTCGTCGCCGGGTCCGTCGGGCTGCAGCTCCATCGCCTGCTCGCGCCGGACCGCACGGTGAGCACGTTCATCAGCTACGCCACCCGCGACGGCAGCGAGATCGCGGAGGGCCTCAAGCGATACCTGGACGGCGACACGCAGCTGCAGTCGTTCCTCGACCGCAGCCAGATCTTCGCCGGCGAGAGCTTCTCGAAGGTGCTCGACGAGCAGGTGATCGCCGGCCCGGTGGTGGCGATCGTCACCGATGCGTACACCGCCAGCGCGTGGTGCGGCCGCGAGATCTTGCTGGCCAAGCAGGCGGGCCAGCCGGTGGTGGTCATCGACGCCGTCGCCGACGGACACGACCGTTCGTTCCCCTACCTGGGCAACGGCCCGGTGGCCCGCTGGCAACCCACCGACCCGCTGGGCACCTATCGCCGCGTCGTCCGCCTCGCCGTCGAGGACAGCCTGCGCCGCACGTACCTGCCGCTGCGCATCGCGCACCTCTGCGAACTCGCGGGCGTGGCGCACCCGGAGGTCGTGCTCACCCGCGCCCCCGAACTGATGACACTCGTCGGCGCCGGCGGAGGCACGGGCGACGTGGTCTACCCCGACCCGCCGGTCCCCTCCAGCGAACTCACGCTGTTGCGCGCCGCGTTCCCTGCGCTCCGCCTGCGCACGCCGACAGAGGTGTGGCAGTGATCCCGCACGACACGCTCGTCGCACTGTCGGTCTCCGCCGCGGCGCCCGCCGACCTGCATGCGCGCGGGCTGTCGCAGCTGCATCTGCGCTTCCTGTTCACCGAGCTGGTGCGCCACATCCTCGCCGCCGGTGGCTGCATCGCCTATGGCGGCAAGCTGGACGACCCCGTCAGCAGCGAGCCGAACTTCACCCGGATCATGCTCGACATGGTCGGCGGCTACCGGCCCGACCTCCGTCCCGACGACAGCCGGCTGGTCAACTTCGTCGCCGCCACCGTGTGGAACGCGGAGGACCCGGCGAAGAAGGCCGAGTACCAGCAGACCGTCGCCCATTACGAGGGCCGCTTCCAGGTGGAGCAGTGTCCGATGGCGCCGCTTCAGCCCGTGGACGTCGCCTCACCGCGGGCACGCGCCGCACTTGCGTTGACCAGCGTCCGCGAGCGGATGACCGGTGAGTGCGCGGCCCGAGTCGTGATCGGCGGCACGCTCGCGCCGTACCTGGGCCGCTACCCGGGCGTCGTGGAGGAGGCGGTGCTGATGGCGGGCGCGCACAAGCCGCTGTTCGTCGTCGGCGGGTTCGGCGGCGCAGGTGCTGCCCTGGCCGCGCATCTGCAGGGCCAGGCGATACCCGAGCTCACGCAGCAGTGGCACGTCGATCACGCCAACGGCGTCGCGGAGCTGGCGGGCGCGCTGACCGGCACCGCGTATGCGTTGCAGCTGGACACCGATCTGGCGACAGCACTGCCGCCCGGCGGGTGGGAGGCGCTGCACAACGGCCTCAGCAACGATGACAACGCGCGCCTGGCCACCACCACCGATGTGGACGAGGTCGTCGCACTCGTCCTGCGCGGCCTGCACTCGATCGCACCAACAGTCAACGGAGACGCAACATGACGACCTTCGACGTGTTCCTCAGCCACGCCTGGGTCGACCAGCTCGCGCAGGATCGGGTCGCCGAGCGGCCGCAGCGCGGCCTGGCGAGCGAACTGGTGCGGCGTCTGGAGGCCGCGGGCCTGAGCGTGTTCTACGACGCCGACGACATCCACGACGGCGACCAGATCACGTCAACGGCGAGCGCTGCGTTGGCCAATGCGTCGGCCTTCGTCGTGTGGTACTCGTCGATGTATCCGACACGGCAGGCGTGCCGTTGGGAGCTGACGACTGCCACCCGCATCGACCGCGCGATGGACCGCATCATCGCGATCAACCCCGAGGCCGACGGTGCCCACCTGACCGGTACGCCGCTGAAGGACACACGCATCGCCGCCTGCCCAGAGGCCGCCGACGATGCCGCGTGGGCGCTGGTCGTGAACGACATCGTGGGCACCGTGCAGGCCGCCAACGGCACGACCTTCGGTGAGATCATGGAGGCGCCCGTCGACTGGTTCCCCGAGCGCCTACGAGCCGCGGCCCACTTCACCGGTCGTCTGCGTGAGCTATGGGCGCTGCATCAGCTGCTTACCGCGCACGCGCTCACCGGGCAGCAGCAGGCGGTCGGCAGCGCCGTGATGGTGGACGGCATGGCGGGCAGCGGCAAGACGGTGCTGGCGCTGGAGTACGCGCAGCGGTACGCGCCGGCGTGGCCCGGTGGCGTGGTCTGGATCAAGGGCCACGGCTACACCCAGGGCAGCGAGGAGGAGATCGACCAGGCCGCCGTGCAGGCGCTGCTGACGCAGGAACTGGTCGGCGTCGCGGCCTCGCTCGGCCTCGACCTCGGCCAACTCGGCGCGTGCCCCACCCCGGACGCGACGGTCACCACGCTGCGCGCCCTGATCGCGAACGCCCTCGACGACCGCGGGCCGGTGCTGTGGATCGTTGATGACGTGCACCCCGGCCTCTCGGCCGACGCGCTGCAGGACTGGCTGGCCCCCGGCAACCTGCACGAGGCGACCTCGCTGGTCACGTCGCGTTCCACCGAGTACGAGTACGGCATCGCCCGGCTGACGCTGGACTCGCTCGCGCCGGACGAGGCGCTGTGGTTGCTGACCAGGGACCAGCCACCCACCGACGACGCTCAGCGCCAGGCGGCGCGTCAACTGGTCGAGCTGCTCGGCGGACACCCGCTGGCGATCGACATGACCCGCGCCGGCATCAACGGGCCCGGTGGCTACACCGAGTGGGTGCAGCGCATGAGCGCCGGCGCGGTGGTCGAGCTGGAGCACCTCGGCAGGCGGGTCGGTTCGTTGGCCGCCGACCACGAGACCTCGATCTCGGCGACGATGGCGCTGTCGATCCGGCGTCTCGACGCGGACGCGCAGGCCATGCTGCGTGCACTGACCTGCATCGCCCCGGTCCCGGTCCCGATCAGCCTCATCGCCCACGACATGGGCGGCGACGCAGAGGCGATCCGGGTGTGCGAGGAGGTCGCCGACCAGTTGGAACGGGCATCGTTGGCACGCATCGGCAGCGACAGCACGGTGACCCTGCACCGCGTGGTGCAGCTCGTCGCACAGCAGGTGCTGGGGGTGACCGACGAGCAGGTCGCCATCGTCCACGAGAGCGTCGCGAACGCCATCTCCGCGGCACTGGTGGAGATGCGCGGTGCGACCGTCGCCGGACCGTACCGCCACTGCTTCGAACTCGCCCGCACCCTGCGCCTCGACGTCGACGGTGAGAACTACATCAGCCTCGGGTACTGGCAGGGCTGGTACCTGTACCTTTCCGGCCAGTACGCCGAGGCATCCGAGCGACTCGAGCACCTGCTCGATGTCCTGATCCCGGCAGTGGGCGGAGCGGACGAAGCAGTGCTGCAGGTCGCCTTCACCTGGGCGGCTGTGCTCGCACGCCTGGGCCGCATCGATGGCTCGACGGCAATCCGCGAGAGCATCCTCGAGAAGCGGTTGGCCGCAGGCGGCCCGTCGGACCCGCTCACCATCATTGCGATGGTCGAGCTCAGCGAGTCGTATTCGGAATCCGGTCGGTATCCGGAGGCGATCGAGCTCGGTGAAGCCGCGCTGAGCAGCTGGGCGGAGACCGACAGCGATCTACTCGACGTGGCACAGGTTCGTAGCCGCCTCGGCTCCCTGTATTTGCGGGCCGGCGACCCCGAGCGGGCGATCCCGCATGCGGAGGCGTTTCTCGCGTGGGCGGACAGCGTCGGCGGTGCCGGCCACCCGGACGCGCTGGCAACTGCGGCAGAGCTGGCCGACGCGTACGCCACGGTCGGGCGGTTCGACGAGGCGATCGCGATGATGACGGCGGCGGCACAGTCCATGGCCGAGGTCCACGGGGCGCAGCATCCCGAGACCCTCATCGCCGTCGGCGTGCTGGCCGGGATCTACATGGTGGCCGGGCGTGCCGACGACTCGGTGGCCGTGTTCCAGTCGATCGACGCGGCGATACTGGAAGTGTTCGGTCCGGGGCATCGCGAGACGCTGGTCCACCGCGGCAACATGGCCGAGGCGCTGCGGCTGGCCGGCCATGTCGACGTCGCCATCGACCAGCAGGAGGCGTTGATCGTGCAGGCGGAGGCCGTCTTCGGCGCCGAGCACCCGGAGATGATGACGATGCGCACGCAACTCGGGTCGATGTACCTGGACGCTGGGCGGGTCGAGGATGCACAACGCGAGTACGAGCGCGCCTACCACGGGCGTCAGGCGGCACAGGGCCGCGACAACCCGGAGACGCTGATCTCGTCGGTGAACCTGGCGGTCGCGCTGTGGACCGGTGGGCGCGAACGCGAGGCAGTGAAGTTGGTGAAGGAGACGGTCCGCCTCGCCGAGGCCACCGGGGGCCACCCCGACCTGGACAGCTGGCGGGCGTTCCTGCACCGGGCCGGCGCGGACTGAAACCGAAGGCGGTCAGCCAGCCGGCTGCAAGGCCGCGATGCGCCGGCAGGCCGACTCACTGCCGATGATGACCTCGGCGCGAGCGATGTCGGCGTCGCTGACGGCCGCGCACACGGCTGCCGGATCGAACGCCGGCAGCGTCACCACGTAGTCACCGGTGTCGACGAGGATGGAGCGACCGTCGCCGCTGAACCAGGTCTGCATGCCAACGCCCACCGTCCCGTTCTCCGCCAGCAGCACCGGCAGCCGGTCCAACGGCTCGACCTTCCGTGGAGCGATCGGGTCGGAAAGGTCCCACATGGTGAGCGCTGCGTCGGCGCTGGTGATCATCTGCGTGTGATCCGCGTTGAACGACACGTCGGTGACGGGGTAGGTGCCGGCGACGACCGTGCTGAGCAGCGCGGGCGCTCCATCGGCCTCCAACGACCACAGCACGAGTCGACCGGCACCGTCCGCCGCTGCCATCAGATGCCGGTCGGGTGTGACCCACAGCCCACCGGACGCTGAGGGCCAGCTCACGTCCTCCATCCGCAGCGCACCGTCACCCAGCCGCGCCGAGCGCACCGTGCCGTCGTAGCCGACCGCGATGACACGATCATCACTCAACCACCCGACCGAACGGGGGTAGCCCTTGTCGCCCCACGGCGTGGACACCACCGTGGACCAGTCGGCGGTGTCGACGATCTCCAGCGAGTTCGGTGTCGACAACTCGAACGGGACGGTCAACACCGCCAGGTATCGGCCGGACGGATCGAACGCGGCGACGGCACTCGGCCGATCGAAGAGGACGGCACCCGACGACACGTCGCGCACGATGACGTCCGCCTCGGTGGTCACCAACAGTCGCCCGTCGGGCGACAGCTGCATCGCATGGATGAGGAGTTGGTCGTCCAGCACGAACTGCCCCAGCAAGAGCGCCGATGGCCCGGACGAGTCGAGGATGCTGACGGTCCGCTGGTCGACGCCGAGGACTGCGATCCTCGATCCGTCCGGTGACAACGCCAGGCTCGCAGCGTCCGCGATCGGCGGCTGTTCGCGGAACGAGTAGAACTCGGTGCCCCTCGCCGACACCACCGTCAGCTCGTCACCCGACCAGAACAGGTCGCGCACGCTCCCCAACGACAACGAGGCCACCGAGACGGTGGCGTCGTTGCCGACGAGCTGCCAGATCTCGACGTCCGTGCCGTCGGTCTCTGCAAGGAAGCGCTGATCTTCGGAGAACGTCGCCACGCTGGCTCGTTCGAAGTCGCCGGCGACCGATACCGGTGTGATGCCGCCGCCCGTCGAGATGTCCAGCCTCGCCGCACTGCCGCTGGCGGCGACCCAGTGATCGGCGGCCTCGACCCACACCGACTGGAACGGTTGCTCACTGGGCGCGTTTCCGCCACCCGCCAGCGACCAGATCACGACCTTCGCATCCGAAGTGGTGGCGAACACGATGCCGTCGGCGACCGCCACGTCCGCCCAGTTCGTGACACCCGGCTGACTCATGCGGCTGCGCGGCGCGCCAGTGGCCGCGTCGACTGCAACGAACTCGCCGGCAGCGTCGTCGAACGCGACGATCTGCGCGGTCGCAGGGTCATAGGTCGCGGGTGAACCGAGGCCGACACAGAGGTCGGCCAACGTTGCGTCGGTGGCCGTCGTGTCGCCTGTCGGCGCACCGGAGTCGGTGATCGCGAGGACCTCGTTCATGACCGGTCGGCCGGCGATCGGGGTGACGGTCCGTGCATCGTCGATCCGAACGACGTCGGAATCGACGTTCATGAAGGACAACGGCAGTGCGACACCGGGCGGAACGCCATCCACCGGCGTTCCGCTGTCGCGATCCCACCATGTGATCGGTGTGGGCACACCGAGACCGGCGCGATACGCCGGCCAGCAGGAGGTGCTGCCGTCGGGTGGGCTGATCGTGGCGACGAAGCGGCCGACCTCGGCAACGACCAACCCATTGGTGGCGGCCGGCATGCTGCCGTTGGGAACGAACAGACGCGACAGCAACGCACGCGAGGTGACGCCCACGGCGTTGTCGGCCTGCGCCGACCGGCGCATCTCGGTCTCGCCGTTCGGGTAGAGCGACTCGACCGCCAACACGGCCGCGACGCCCGGATCGTCGCCCTTCATTGCCAGCGCCGACGTAGCCAGCTCGCCCGAGCGTGCAACGGCGGCGCTCTCCAGCGCGCTCGCTTCCGCTGCCCGCGCAGCCTGCTCCGAGGCGACTGCCCGTTTGGTCTGCTCCTGCGCGGCGTTCTTCTGGCGCACGGCCTCACGGCCCTTGCTGACGGCGACAGCCGACGCGATCAGCGACGCCACCAGCAGCAGCGACAGCCCGATCACGGCCGACCAGCGCAGTCGCTTCGCCAGCTTGAACTGGCGCACGTCCTCGCCGATCAGCTCGTCCTCGGAGATGCCGCGAATCGGTGAGGCGATGTCGGCGACGGCAGCCTTGAACTTCGGGTCGGCGAGCGTCAGGTCCTTGCGGCCCTTCGCCCATCGCATGTCGACGTAGAGCGGTTCGGTCGCGAAGACGCCGACCAAGGCCTTCGGCACCGCGGTGCTGTCGGCGGTGTACGTGCCGTCACCCGCCCACTTCCACTCGCCTCCGGTGAGCACGACGATGATCCGCTGCCACGCCAGGTCCTCCTGCGCGACGAACGTCTTCAGCTCGTCGTTCACCCACGGCGAGGCAGCCGAGTCGGGGGAGGCGAGCAGCACCACGAAGCGGGACGACTTGAGGCTCGACAGCAGGGTGCCGCGCAGGTCCGGGCTCGCCGACATGCCAGTGGCGTCGCGGAAGACTTCGAGCGCGCGCCGCTTTCGCCACGGCTTCGCCAGCCGCTGCAGGCCGGTCTGCAACGCCTCCGCCAACTCCGCGTCCGCGTCCTGCCCGTACGAGATGAATGCGTCGTACGCGGTCACGACGCCTGCAACCTTCGATCACTGCTCATGACGACCCCCGTCGCCCGCCATCCTTGCACGACCCGCGAGAGTGTTCGGACGGGGCGTCACCCCAACCGCGGGAACAGAGCGGTCTAGGGTTTGGGTTTCGACAGGCAGGGGGCGGGAACGGATGACGCGAGCACGGACGATCACTTTGTGGTGGATGCTCGGCGGCGTCGCTGCGCTCGTGCTGGCGGCCTGCGGGAGTGGTTCGTCGACGGATCGCTTCACAACCTCACCGCCACCGCCCACCGAGCCTGCAGTGCCAGCTGCGACCGCTGCGGATACCGCTGCGCCTGCTACCACCGTCGGCGCAGCGACTGACGCACCGACCACCGTCGCCCCGGCGGCGTTCACCACGCGCCCGGCGCAGATCTCGGCTGACTCGTACGGCCACCACCTGACCTGGTCGGGCGTGTGCACCGAAGTGCCGTGGGGGTTCGCGGTGACCGCCGGTGTGGACTTCGAGCTCGACGGCGACGGCGAGGCCCACAACCTGTTGCCCACCGCCGACGACTGGGTGACGTTGAAGCTGGGTACCAAGGCGCACCCGTTCGCGGCCGGCAGCACGGTCCGCTACTCGATCCCGTTCTCGAACCTCGACACCTCCGAGGACTACGCGCGAGCGGTCCGCGACGACCTGGTGGCGTACGGCAGCTCGGGTTCCCGCGGCTTCGGTGGCGGCACCAACGGGTACGACTTCACGATCACCTTCGACGCGTCAGGCGGCACCATGCAGGCGTCGGGCACTGGCGGCTTCACGGTGACCTGGACGTGCGCCGGCGGCACGCCGGCCACGACGGTGCCGGCCTCGGCCACCTCCGACTGCACCTTCCACACGCAGACCGGCGGCACGATCACGGTGTTGTCCGACGTCGGCGCAGGTTGCGACTACGCCGTCAACGTGGCGTACAGATGGTTCGCCGTGCAGGAGGCCAAGTACACCGACCCCTTCGATGTGGACGGCGACATGTGGCGCTGTCTGCCCATCGACACCAGCGACGCGATCGTGGCCGAGTGCGAGTTCATCTCCGGCGGCACCCCTACGGTCACCAAGTTCCAGGTGCGCCTGGAGTACATGTACGGCTGAGGTTGCAGTCTGCAGCGGTGACTCGGGGGCCGGCGGCCTGCATGTTGTTGGCGGAGGTGGACGGGAATCCGCTCGCTTGCACATATGACCAGCTAGATCGCTCGCAATCGCACCGCTGAGCCGATTTGAGACTTCCACTGAGACTTATCGGCTTGCCGAGTGCACCGGGCTCCTGGTCGGGACAGAGAGGCAGTCGCGCAGGTGGGCGGACAATCCACCACGAGCAGCGCGGAAACGTGCAGCGACCGACGGGACGTCAGTCAGGTCACCGACATGGGTTGTCGCGGGCGACGGCCGTACGGGGTGGGGGTCACGGGCGAACGAGAGAGACGAACGCGAACAAGGAGGGCCGTTGTGACCATCAACGACGAAGACGCCGCGCTCGCCAGCGACGGGTGTCGCCTGCTGACGATTGACGCTGCAGCGGACTTCCTCGCCATCAGCCGGGGCGCGGTGTACCACCTCCTCGATCGAGGCGAGGTGGCGTCGATTCACATCGGACGCTCACGCAGGATCGCACTGGCCGAGTTGCGACGCTTCGTTGCAACGTCCGCGCGGGTGCCAGTGACCGTTGCGAGCTGAGCTCCGTCGAGGGTTCCGACAGATCCACCGTCCTGATGTCTCACGGCATCGCAAAGAGGGGATATCGAACGCGCGTTCTCAGCTTGGGAAGCTAGATCGAGCTGGGAACGGACATCCAGGTCAGAGCGTATTCCGCCAGGTCAGAGCCATAAACGTGAGCTGGCGGCATTGTCCTGTGTTGCCCCTTGCTGCCCTTTGGACGCCCTTGCTCTAGGCACGTTGTAGGCACGGAGATCGAGACTGTCCGAATGGCCACAAGAAGCCGCCCACTGGCGGCCATCAGATCCTCTGTTGCAGTGAACACTAGGCGTGGCGGATCGGAGTTCCGGCGTCCCCGTCGCTCGTCGCGGCCCGGCCGTGTGGGATGTCGGCGGGACAGGGGTGGGTGTATGAGAAGCGAGACTTCAAACGTGGATATGGGTGTGGTACCTGCGCCGAGCTCTATCGAGGCCCGTGAAGGCTTTGCGGAGTTCTACCACCGTGAGATGGCGGGCCAGGTTCGTCGAGCGGCGCTCTTGACCGGGTCGCCCGAGTCGGCTCATGACGTTGTCCATGACGCCTTTGTCGAAGTGTTTCGACGATGGGACACGGTCGCCATGCCTGGGGCTTACCTAAATCGGGCTGTGCTGAATCGGTGCCGTGACCTCGCCCGACGACGCAAAGTGGCATCCGCCGTGTTCCAAGTCGATACGGCCCCGTCGCCTGACTACGACCCGTTGTGGGACGCGCTCGGGCATCTGTCGTTCAACCATCGCGCTGCGGTCGTGCTGCGTTACTACCTGCAGCTGACCGAGGCTGAGATTGCCGCGCAGCTCGGCTGCCGACCTGGATCGGTCGGTCCGTGGATACAGCGCGGACTTCGGACGCTGCGAAAGGAGCTGTCATGACCAATCTCGAGACTGATCTGCACCGCCGCTTGAGCGAGATGGCGACGTCGGTTCGCGTCGAGCCTGACCTTGACAGGATCGTCGACCAGACGAGCGTGGCCAGCGTCGTTCAACGTCCCACTCGGGTGTCAAGCCGTCCCCGGTGGATCATGGTCGCAGGCGGATTGGCGGCGGGCGCGTTGGTCGTCGCGGCGCTGATGTTGCGAGTGGGCGAACACGATCGGCGTCTCGGGTCGGAGACACCAACCAAAGACGCCTACTTCCCGGTCGTCAGCAACCTTCCGGATGGATTGGAGGCACCGCTGCATGCCGGATTCGGTGTGCCCGGAAATCCTCCGGGGTTCTCGCTTGCTCAAGCACTGATCGGCCACCGTGATGGCGACACGATCAGCGAGTACATCGTCATCGGCGTCGCCACGCAAGACGTCGATTTCAGCGGTGTCGTCGGACACGTGGACACCGTTGCCTACGACAGCACCAATTCCGTTCAGCTGTTGACTCAATCGAGACTCTCCGTCGGCCTATCAGGCAACGTCACGCTCGAAACACTCGAGACTCTGCTCAACGTTGTTGCACCGACCGCCACTGCCGATCCGCTCACGTTCCAGGTGCCGCCCCTCCCAGCGGGTTACGAGCTGATCGCCCAGACGCCGGCGCACCTGGTCTCCACGGTTCCGGTTCCGGAACTCTCGACCGACGAGTCGACATCGCCGCCCCTGACCATCAACGTCGACTTCAACCCGATGCCCGCACTGGCAAGCGCAAGCAATACGCCAACCCAGGTACGCATCAACGGGATTGACGGATGGACGTGGGAAGACAGCAGAAACCCTGCATTCCACACCGTGGCCTGGACGGCTGGACCCGGCATCAACATCTACGTCAGCGGCGACCTTCACGTCGACCAGGCCGTCGCCATTGCGCGGGATGTGCGCTTCACCGATGAAACAACCTGGCGCACGCGATACCAGATGCACGACGCTCCCACAGGACCCACAACGACACTGACCGTGTCGCCACCCAACACGCCACCGTGACCACAGCCCGGCTAGAAGACCGTGGCCCGAGAGCCCAACCATCGCGGATGCGTTCGTTCCGGGCTGTCCGGCTAGCCCATCGATGTCGTCGTTCTGCACTCGCTGTTCGGGTGCCCGATATGTGCGGATCGCGTATTTCGGAACGAGCGCGGATCGGCAGGTAGGCGCGACTGGCCGATGGCGTCCGCTGCCACATCACTGTTGGATGAGCCGGTGGTCCGTAGGGCGCCGAAACCCTCCATCAAGGGACGATGGGGACGCTGAGCACGTTGCCGTTCGGCAGTGTGGTGACGACCTTGTAACCCTGGCTATCGCCGTTCGGGACGACTGCGGCGAAGGCTCGGCGGCCCTGGTAGGCCTCCGTCATCACGGCCTGAGCGAGGGCCGTGCCATTGGCGTCCTCGATGACGACCGACAGGCCGGCGTCAGTGATGCCGTAGATCAGCGTGCTCGACGGGTTCGCCATCGTCGACGCCCGCGCCACGAGCTTCGGCGTGGGCTGCTCGACCTTGTCGCATCCACCGATCTCGGTGGTGTCGAGGAGACACAACCCTGTGAGGTCGTTCGTGGCACCTACCAGCACCGTGGTGTCTTTGGCGTCGACCACGAGCGAGCCGTAGGGGACGACTGCATTGTCAACGAGGGTGGCCCCGGGCGGGATGCGCACCGTCGACCTTGCGGCCATCACATGCGAACCGCCGTCGGCCCAGCCGTTGAAGACCACGATGGTCCCCGTCGTCACGCCGAACAATTCGGCGATCGTCGCCAGGGTGTCCTGCGGCTCCACCGTGTACCACTGTTCCGGTGCAGTGGTCGGACCATTCTTCACCGGCGTGGCCGTCGGCAGCGTACCGTAGGTCGACGGCACACTGCTGCTGGTGACGGTGTTCGTTGACGGCAGGAGCGCCAGCGTCATACCACCGATCTGCAGGTGGCTGGTCACACCGCCCTCGGTGGCCGTGAGGTCGACATCCCCCGAGTATGTGCCACCCAGCGGTGTGCGGAACTGGTCGCCCATGAAGGTCACCCAGTCGGCGCTGGCCGGAGCCTTGCCGTTGTAGGTGCGCATCTCGGTCACCCACCAGTTCGCTGCATCCGCCGCAAAGTAGATGTTCACGTTCATCGGCACACCGTGTTCCTGCCACGACAGTTCCAGCGTGGCGTAGGTCGCATCACCGGGGTCGGTGTTCACGTCGACGTGGACCCCGGTGGGCGAATACCGCTGGCCACCGACGTCGATGGTGAAGGTGTTCGACGTGAACACGACGCGCGACGTCGTCCACGAGAATGCCGCAGTGCCGCCGCCGGCTGCAGGAGCTTCGCTGCCGCCACGGTTGCTCAGCACGACGAGACCCACGACCACCAGCGCGGCCGCTGCGACCAGTGCCAGTGCCCGGCGTGCGTCGGGCCGGGGGGCGTCCGCCGGTCGGACCTCGTCGACGGTTCGCCCGTCCACGGCCTCCAGTTCGTAGCGGTAACGGGCCAGTCGTTCTTCGACGGTGTTCATCGTGCGTCCTCCTCGTTCAACAGGCGGCGAAGCTTGGTCATCGCCCGGCTGAGTCGGTTGCGCACCGACGCCGTCGACCAACCCAGCAGCTCCCCCGCTTCCTCGTAGCGGTAGCCGTAGCCGTGCACCAGCACGCACACGGTGCGTTCGTCCTTCGACAGCTGCGCCATGGCCTCGTCGAGCCGCGGGTCGCCCTCGGTGGGTCCCACCGCGCGTTCAGCAGGCAGCGCGGTATCGCGGCCCCATCGCCGGTAGCGACGCGCCTTCGACTGCGACGCGCGGAACAGGTACCCGGCCGGGTTCTCCAGGTCGCACACCATGTCACGGTGCTCCCAAGCGAAGCTCGCCACCTCGGCGTGCACGTCCACGCCCACATCCACACCATGACGGGCGATCAGCACCGCCCGCAATTGAGTCAGAACGGGCGCGAGCCGCTGCTCGAACTCGTCTGGGGTGACCGTTCGCGCAGGAGTGGGCAGCACGTGAACTAAAGACCCTCGAGGTATCCGTTTCGTCTCACCGATACCCACCACGCTCTCACACCCCGGGTTGGAGGGTTTCGGTGCGGACTGAGCAACCGCCGAGCCCTCAGCCTGGCCGCGCCACTACGGCAGATCAGATCCGCTCTGCCTGGCTCTGATCCGCCGACGCATTGCGATCGTCTGGCGTCGCCCACCGATTGCCAGGAAGTGGTGACGGGTGTAGAGCGCCCGGGCTATCGCGTTGTCTTCCCCAACGGTCAGCACGAGGTCGGCGTTTGCCTCCTCGGCCCGGCTTACGACCTCGGCCAGCAGTTGATTGCCGATTCCGAGGTGGGGTTCGGTGGCGACGTCGGAAAGGACCCACGGGTGTCCGGCCGTGTCGAAGGCTCGGTGTGCACGGATTTGGCGTTCGCACTGCGAGCCCAGGACGAGTGCCGACACCAGGACCGCCGGAACGGTCACTGCAACGAGCGGGACGCTGCCGATCGCGAAGCCGTAGAGCATTCCGAGGAATGCCGGGATGTACGTCGCGGCGAAGAGTGCCGTTGCGCGAGTGGCATGGCCGGCTTCGGTGAGGAGTGCGATGCCGCCGTCGGGGTGGGTGATTCGTTGGTCGGCACTGAGCAGTCGCAGCGCGGACGCGAGTGGGTGCTTGTTGAACCGCCGGGCATGGAGCCGGGCTGCGTCCGTGAAGCGGAGCGGTTCACTCGCTGGCGCGTTGGGCGAAGCGGATGACGACGTCATTGGGCTGATGGTGCGGGCAAGGGAATGCGTCGAGGTTGACGCTGCGGCTGGCGGTGACGGCGATGGGGATGAGGCATCCGCAGGGATGGCTGGGCACCACGACAGTCGAGGGCGAACGCCCCGTCAGAGGGTCGGGCTGGCCGCTGGAGGGTTGGGCGGTCAGCCACACCGCCTGCGGTTCGCCCGTTCGGGGTTCATGGATGACATCTACGTCGGTGAGCACGCGCAGGGTGATGGTGGCGCGTTGCGAGCCTGGGTGACGGTCGATGTCGATGATGCCGATGGGGAGTGTCGGGTCGAGGGTGTTGAGGTGTTGTGCGAGTTGTCCGACGGTGAGCATCGGCTGGTCTCCCTTCGTGGGTCGGCGGGTCAGGTGGTGCGACCTCGATGCTGTGGGGGCTTGGTGGGGGAGGTCGTGATTCGTGTCTTCGATGCTGTTCGCCCGCCTGCTGGCTTCGATGGTTCGCTGACGGTGAGTACGTAGTCGAGGAAGCCGGGGATGGATGCCGCGACGTGTCCGGTTGATGGTGCGACGATGATGCCGCGGTCGAGGAGCCGGTTGCGGACGGCGCTGAGCGTCGTGATGGGTTTGCCGAGTGCGTCGGCGATCTGACCGGTTCGTACCGGATCGATTGTCGAGATGCGCGCCATCGCGGCGAGGTAGGTCTGTTCACCGGCGGGCAGTTTCTTCCATCGGGCGACGTACAGGCCGCGTTCGCTGTCGTGCCGAGCGAGGTCGATCGCGGTGCGTACATCATCGAGCGTGATGCGTTTGTGAGTGTCGGAGGTTTGCCATGCGTAGTCGCCGAACAGTTGCACGAAGTACGGATACCCACCGGTGGCGTCGGCGAGCGCCGAGAGCGCGTCGCCATCGAATGGCCGTCCGGAGGAGTCCGCCGGCCCGGCGAGGGCTTGCAAGGTCGCGTCGAGGTCGAGGTTGTCGACGGCGTGGAAGGCCATCCGTTCGCCGTAGGTGACAGCGTCGGTCACCAGCCCCGGGGTGTCGGGGAGCCCACCGAACACGATCATCGAGGTGAGTTCGGGTCGGCGGCTGAGGTCTTGCATGATCGGCCCGAACACCGAGAGCTCGTCGGGGTGCACTTCCTGGACTTCGTCGACGAGGATCATCAGTCCGCGCTGGTCCTTGGTGCAGTGTTCGGCGACCGCGAGCACGGCTCCGGCAAACTGTTGGGCGACGGGGATCGAATCGCGGCGTTCGCGTTTCGATTCTCGTCGGTAGATGCCCAGGTTCAGTGTCTGGGATTCCTCACCCCAGCGCTCACGCAGCTCGACAAGTTCGCGGCTCAACTTCTTGGTCAGCCCTACACAGGCGTGAAGTTGCTCAACGATCGCACCGATCGGGTCACCGGGTGAACGAGCCTCGTGACGGATCACAGCCCACTTGCGTTCCCCAGCGATCGCCGCATAACGGTCGAGGAGTACCGTCTTGCCGACACCCCGCGGGCCGTAGAGGACTTGGAACGACTGGCGCCGGTTGCCACTGGTCCGCACCGCGGTCTCGACGAGCTGCAGTAGGTGCTGACGGCCAGCGAGCAGCGGTGGTTGCGTGGCGAATCCTGGCCGGTATGGGCTCGGTGTCGACATCGTCGCTCCTCTCGATACGAAATGATAACACGCAACGCTTATCGAAAGGTATCAACGACAGAAGTTGTGGATGTCGCGGCTCGCTCCGGCTGAGGGTGGGGTGTGCCAGTGATGAACGACTCGTCCAGCGCGCTAGGTCAGCCCACCCTTTCGTCGCGCCTCCAGTCGTTCACGGCGAGCCAACTCACGCGTGATCGCCGCAGCCAAGAGGTCTTGTACGCTGATGTCGTCCTGGGAGGCCCGAACTCTCAGCCGCTTGATCAGCGAGCGTGGCAGCTTCGTGGCCAGAGGGTCGATTGGTTCGTCTCGTTCAATACGAGGGCGCGGCACACCGCGAGAATACGACCGTCCGCCGAAGGCTGGTCCAACTGGACGCTGCGTGAGGGCATTCGGCGTACCGGCTTACTTGTATGCCTGCACGTGGACACCGGGTCCGGCGGCGATGGTACTGTGAACCGTCCGGAGGTTGCCATGCTCCACACCGCGCCAACTCAATCGGCGGTGAGTGACCTGGAACAGCGCGGCCCCGGTATCTGGACCATCGGCCTCGGCCTGATCGTCGCAGCCCTCCTGACGTTTGTGTTCGCCGGCCGCGCCGAGGTGCTGATGATGCCCGTCCTTGCCATGGTGGCTGTCGTCGCGGCAGTCATCGATGCCCGGACGCTCCGAATCCCCAATTGGCTGACCGGCGCCGGCGCTTTCCTATTTGCCATTCTCACTGTGCACCTTTGGTACGTGAGACACGGGTCATGGCAGACAGTCGTCGCTGGAGCGGCGATCATGAGCGGACCATTGCTTGTCGCTCATCTCGTCAGCAAGTCGCGCATGCCAGGCCTCGGCGACGTCAAGCTGGCCGCAGTCCTTGGCGCTCCACTCGGCGCCGTCTCGCCGGTCGCTGCCTACTGGGCGCTCCTGCTGGCCCTGATACTCGGAGCCGGGTTCGGTCTGATCTCCCAGCGCGCGACGAAACGTCGGGTGTTCCCCCTTGGCCCTGCGATCTCGCTAGCATCTCTGGTGACAGCGTTCGCATTCGGTCTCGCCGACTCGAACGGGGTGTGGACGCTGTGATCGCGATCGCGACCGATCGCCTCCTGCCGACCTTCGGCTGCGCACCTGCGCATCGCCGAGAGGAGTTGTCATGAAGCGATCCCACCCAGCCTTCTCGTTGATCATCGTTGCCGGGCTCGTGCTCGGTGCCTGCTCGAGCGGCGACAGTGCGGACGGCGACCTGACCGTGCCGATCCCAACTGCTGGCACGTCACCGACCAGCACGACGTCACCGAAGGCACCATCGACTGATCCCTTGCCCGACTCAACGACAGCCTCCACCAACTCGACGACAAGCGGTGCACCAACATCGACGTCGACATCTGGCCCGCCGACGACCTTGATCCGACCGGCCGACTTGGTGACCGACCCAAACGATCCAAACAACTTGCACGCCTCCCTGCCCGAACATCAGCCGATCATCGACGCCTATCTCGCCGCAGTGAACGCTCAGCTCATCACCTACTCGCGGTGGCCGCTTGACCCGACGAGCCCGGAACTGGCTGCTGCACCGATCACAGCCCGGGTGCTGCAGGCGAACAACGACGGCATGGTTGAACGCACGCAGAAGAACCAGGTGCTCGATCTCTCGGGTGGCATCACGCTGCGGCCATACGTTGTGGAGAACGATGACCCGACACGAGCGTTCGTGTGGGACTGCCAGATCGATGCCACGTTCTGGAAGGACGTCAACACTGGAGCGAAGGCGCCGCCCGATGCGTGGCCAAATCTCGGCCCACCCGGCGTAGAAACCGGCGTTGTGGCTGTGATGGTGCTGGTCGACGGGCGGTGGTTGCTCGACGACGGCGGAGTGGAGCCGCAGGCATGCGAGTAGGTCGCAGCTTCGTCGCGATCGTGATGATCGCTGCCTTCGCTGCGGTGCCGGCCGTGCACGCAGCGCCGCCGATAGGTCCCGGCGGCGACCCTCCGCCACCGCCTCAACCGGGGCCAATCACGGTGCAGTATCGGAATGGGTCCGGTGGACTGTCGTCGACAACGTCGATTCCGGTGGGGTCGGCGTTTCGTTCGGCGGGTGGGTCTGATAGTGCGCCGTGCACGTTCATGTATCTCGGTGTCGATCCTGATGGTGACGGGCCGTTGCAGGCGGTGTACGAGCCCCGTGAGTCGTTGCAATGGATGTTTCGCGAGACGACCGACCGGGTGGTGGAGTTGACCGACGAGGAGTGGGCCGCGGTTGCACGGCTGGGTGGTTCGGATGTGGCGTCGGTGTTCGCAACGTATGGTCGTGTTGAGTCTGCGTACCGCCGGTTCGACGTGTACTGCGTCGGTACGCAGGGCTCCGGAGCGACCACGAACTCGCTGGTGACGTCGACTTTGGTGTCGATTCGTGACGTGTTCTGGGATCCGTACGCCCGGATCGACACCCTGTGGACCGGGCTCCAACTCGATCGCCCGGTCGCGTTGACCGTACCCGACAGTGGCTTGTTCGGAGGGCTGCCCGTAAACATGCCGACGACGCTGCAGATCAACGCGCCTCCGTGGCGGACCTACGTGTCGGCGCCGTCCACCTACCGGGGTTGGACGTCTCGGCTTGTGTTGTCGCCGGAGTCGCTCGTGTTCGACGTGTCGTTCGACCCTGACGACGGTCCGGTGACGTCGATGACTGTCGACTGCTTGGAGGGCTCGGCGGATCAACCGGATTCTGGAGCGATACCACGGCGGTCCCGGGAGGTGCCTGACTTTGCGGAACCGGGGCGATACAAAGCGCCGTGCGTGTGGATTCCACCGAAGCCTGGCGAGCTGACCGTGACGGCTCGAATCACGTACCACGTGTTGTTCACGGTGTCGGGTTTCGCCGACGTGTTGGCCCCATATGTGTGGTCGTCGAATCCGCTGGCGGTGCGGGTTGACGAACTCAGTGTCGTCAACACCCGGACAGGCAACTGATGAGGAGGCTCGAATGACCGCGACCGAAACCACTCCGCTGACGGGCAGACGATCCGGTCAACCTCGTGGTCCCTCGCGGCGGGTGCGACTGCCCTGGCTCGCTGCGGCAGCTGGCTTAGCGATCCTTGTTGCAGCGTTGGTGTTGTGGGGGTTCGGTAGGGCAGCCGAGCGGCGCGAGGTGGTGATGATCGTCGCGCCGGTGGAATTGGGCGACCCGATCACGGACGCGGCGTTGGGTTCGACGATGGTGGCCATCGACTCGTCGTCTACCCGGCTCTTCTCGGCGTCACAGCGCGCGGATCTGGTGGGCAAGATCGCCGCGGTCGACCTTGCGCCGGGTGACCTGCTCGGCCCGTCGTTGATCTCGACCGGGGCGAGCGTGCCCGACGGCTGGTTGGAGATTGGCGGGCTGTTGCGCGCTGGCCGATATCCGGTCTCGTTGAGTGTCGGTGACCAGCTGTTGGCGATCCCTGTGGAGGGTGCCGATGTCACCCCGGTGTCGGTGTTGGTCGTCGAGTCGTCGGTCGGTGATGACCGAGCGTTGATGGTCGTGCTGGCGGCGGCGCCCGAGTCAGCGGCGCAGGTCGCGCAGTGGGCGGCATCTGATGATTTGGTGTTGGTCCGTGTCGGAGCGCAGCCATGACGTGGGTGGTCGCGGTCGGCTCGATCAAGGCGTCTGGCGGCGCCACCTCGACGGCATTGGTGCTGGCGGCATCAGCAGGAGCGACCGGTGAGCACGTCACGCTGGTCGAGGCGGATCCGTCCGGTGGGTCACTGTTGGGTTGGTGTGCCGACCTCGACCCGACCGGCCCAGGACTGTACGAGGGCGTGTTCCAACGCGATCTGGCCGTTGGGGTGCAGCAGCTTGGCGAGGTCGGTGTGGTCGCCGCGCAGGGTGATCCGTGGCGGATCTCGGCCGCGTTGGACCGGCCTCGGGGATGGCGACAGTTGCTCGACCCGCTCGACGGGGTCGCAGTGGTCGACATGGGTCGGCTATTCCCTGGGTCGCCGGCGGCACAGATTGCCGGTGTCGCGGATGTCGTGGTGTTGGTCTCTCCACCCGATCCCGGCCCGTTGGCGGCAACCTTGGAGTGGGTCGCCCGTCGCGGCCAGTTCGCCGCCACGGACGCACAAATCGACAACGAACGCGTGAGGATTCTCACTGTCGATGTCGCGGCCGAGCGTCGTCACCGGTTCGACCCGGGTCGATTGGCGCGTGACGAACTCGGCCCCGCGTACGCCGGCCATGTCCCGTTCGATGCAGGGGCGCTCGACCTGTTGTGTCGAGGTGCGTCGATCGGGCATCGCTCCTTGCGTCGATCACGATTGGTGCTCGGCGTACACGGCTTGTTGGCCCGGCTTCGGGTGGGGGTGACGGTGTGAACGGTCCGCAAGATTGGTTGATGGAGTTGGCGGAACGGATTCGCCACGAGTTCGGTGCCCAACTTCCGGCGGCACCGGTGCGTGAGTCGCATGCCGACCGTGACCGCCGGCAGGAACAGACCAAGTTCGAACTGGAGACGAAGGTGCTGCCGATCGTCAACGAGCAGCGCGTCACCAGTCGGGAACCGGCGCTGTCGGAAGCGGAGGAGGACACTGTCGTCGAGTTGATCCTTTCGGCGATGTTCCTGCTCCCTCGCCTGTACGGGATTCTCGCCGGGGAACCGTTGGCGGAGGATGTGCTCGTGTTCCCCGGTCAACCGGTGCGCGTCGATCGTGCCGACGGCACCAAGAACTACTACCCAGCGTTGGCGCGAACCGCCGAGGAGTTGACCCAGATGATCGCCGATGTAGCGGCGACGCATCATCGGCCGTTCAGTTTCGAGCATCCGTTCGTCGACGTGCAGTTGTCGCCCAGGCTGCGTTTCCACGGGCAAGGATTCGACGTCGTGTCCAGGCCGGCGATCTTCATCCGTGTGCACCGTGTGATGGGCGCGACCTTCGACGATCTGTTCGAGTGGGGTTCGATCTCGCACGGGATGCGCTACCTGCTCGGCACCGCAGCGGTCGAGGCCCAGCTGTCCGCGGCGACCACTGGTGTGCAGGGCTCGGGCAAGACGACGGTGTTGCGAGCGTTCCCGCTGGCCTATCCGCCGGACACTCGGATCGTCACCGTCGAGACCGATTTCGAGTTGGGGTTGGTGTCGTTGGGTCGGCCGTGGACACAGGAGATGCAGGCGCGGATGCCGATGACCTCGACGTCGCGTGGGATCTCGTGCGCCGACATGATGGCCCCGGTGCTGCGTACCCGCGGCGAGTTGAACATGATCGGCGAGGTCCGCAGTGACGAGGCCGACCCGGCGATACGAGCCGCCAACATAGGCCAGGGCACCCTGGTGACAGTCCATGGGTCGTCGGCCGTCGCGGGGCTCGGGCAACTGATCGATCGGATTTGTGAACGTGGGTCGAGCGAGCGTGACCAGGCCGCGCGCATGGTGTACCAGGCGTTCGACCTTGTCGTGCATTGCTCGATGGCCAAAGACCGGCGACGTTGGATTCAAGAGATCGTCGCCCCATCGATCGAAGGTGATCGCTGTGTCGTCCACACGTTGTACTCACCGCAGCCTGGTGCTGGCGATCTGCGTGGCCGGGCGTGTCGCACGCCGTGGCCGGATCTGTTGGTCACCAAGATCCGCACCAACTTCCCCGCCTTCGAGCTCGCCGACGCACTCGATGACACCTACCTACCGATGCAGGCAGCGGCCCATGCGACCGGTTCGCCGTTCTCGCTGGAGGCGGTGTCGTGAACGCCACGATGAGGCTGCTCGTCGCCGTGACAGCCGGTCTGGCGGCGGGCGGGGCGGTCTGGTGCGCAGCCAAATCCGTGCGCCCACGATCAGCCTCCAACCCGCTCGCTCGACGTCGCTCGCAACTGGCGAGTGGCAACGCATTGGTCGTCGCCATCGTTGCCGGACTGGTGGTATTGATGATCACGCGCTGGCCGGTCGCCGCTGCGGGGACGATCGCGCTGGTCGTGGTGTGGCCGAGGTTATTCGCTGGCAAGTCGGCGACCGTCGAGCGTCGCCGACTCGACGGGATCGCCAAGTGGTTGGAGGATCTACGTGATCTTCAGCTTGGATCGAATCTCGATCTGGTCGAGGCCTTGACCGAGTCCGCCAAGCGGGCGCCGACGGTGATCGAAACGGAACTCGGCCGGCTTGCCGGTCGGCTCGGCCATCACATGGTGTTGCGCGACGCACTCGTGCATCTGGCCGACGAACTCGATCACCCTGTGTCGGACACTGCCGTGGCATCGATGTTGTTCGCCGCCGGGCACGCCTCGGGTTCGGCGCTACAGGACACCTTCGCCCAGCTCGCGGTGACGGCCCGCGACGAACTCACCGCCCGCGACCGCATCGACCGGCTGCGAGCGAACTTCGAACGGTCGATGCGTCGAATGCTCGCGATTCTGGGCGGGCTGGTGGTGTACATGATCGTCGTCGCCTCGGAAACCCTGGAGCCCTACCGGTCACCGGTCGGCCAGCTGTGGCTGCTGGTGCCGTTGTCGATCTGGGCGCTCAGCCTGGTGTGGCTCCGCAACCTGTCACGCTACGAACGCGCCGGCCGGTTCGTTAGCCGTGAGGCACTCGCCGAGGCCCGGCCATGACGCTGACACAAGTCGCCCTGGTCGCCGGCGCAGCGGCCGTGATGGCCGGGTGGTGTCTCCGACGAGCCATGCAGTTCGGTCCGGCATCGGTTGCCACCACCTACCGACGCCTCTACGTGACCCGGTCCCCTCTCCCGGCGACGGCGACAGGTTCGCGGTGGGATCGATCGTTCGCCCGATTCGGGACACGACTCGCAGCCTCCGATGTCGGTCAACGGATCGAAGCGCGCCGTCGCTACGCGTTCCGTGCCGGGGGTGTGTCCGTGCCACTGTTGGCCACTCGGATCGTGTCGGCCGCGGTCGTCGGTTTCGTTGCCGGTCTGGTGCTCGTGCTGGTACCGACGATGACTGGCGTTGCGGTCGCCTGGCCGATCGTCGCGGTCGCGCCGTTCGGTGTCGCCGTGTTGATGGGCTGGTATCAATTCTCGAGCGTCGCCGCCGTAGCCGACCGCCGCTACCGGTCATTCCGGGCCGGTGTCGCCGCCTACGTGCAACTGGTCGCGGTGTGCATGACCACGAGACGATCGATGACCGAAGCGATCAGCTACGCAGCCGAAGTCGGCACAGGGCCAGCGTTCGAAACGATCGCCGCCGCAGTGCACGCCGCCCCGCAGATGGGCATCCGGGTCTGGGAAGCACTCGACAGCGTCGGCAGCGAGTACGACTGCCGCGAGCTACAAGACCTGGCGTCCTCGGTCGGCCATGTCGCCCGAATCGGCGTCGGTGTCGAAACCACCGTCACCGCCGTGGCGACACGGATGCGCCAAGTCGCGCTCGACGACATGCAACGTTCCGCTGACCGCCAAACCTCCACGATGTTCGGCCCGACCCTGCTGTTCGTCGCCGGTGTCGTCGCCTTCCTCGGCTACCCGCTGATCGTGCGCGTGTTCGACGCCTTCTCCACCACGAGCTAACCGAAAGGAACCCGACATGACATCACCCGCACCATACGTCACGAGCGTCGTCGATCAGGCCTACATCGGCCTGACAATGCTCTTGCGCACCTTGCGCGTTTGGTCCGCCGAAGACGACGGCCTCGACGAGTCACCGTCCAAGCTGCTCTACATCGCCCTGGGGATCATCGTCGCCGGCATCGTCGCCGGGATCGCCTACGCGATCGTCCAACAAGCCAGCGACAACATCCCCGACCCCGTGGTCCCCGCCGGACCCTGAACACGCGACCGCTTCTCGATGCGAATCAGTCGTCGCAGCACACCCCGCCGACCAGTCGGTGCCGCGCGGCGACGTTTCGACTGGCGCGACGACCGTGGGGTTTCGAGCAGCGTCGAGCAACTGTTCGCGTTCGTGTTCCTCCTCGTGTTGTTCCTGTTCTTCATGCAGGTGATCGTGTGGTGGCACGCCAAGAACATCCTCGAACAGTCAGCGGCCGAGGGAGCGCGAGCCGCCGCAGCAGCCGACGGTGGATGCACCGACGCGGCCACCGCGGCGACGTCGATCGCCACACGGATCGGTGGCGGCTGGGTCAGAAACCTCGACGTCACCTGCACCGGTGGCGCCATCGAGGGCGAACTCGTGATCGTCACCGTGACCGCATCGACACCGGGGTTCGTGCTCCCCGGATCGCTCACCGTGACAGCTGTTGCCAACGCACCGGAAGAGTCACCGTGACGGCCCGCCGGATCCGCTGGCGTGACGATCGAGGCCAAGCGGTCAGCACCGAACTGTTGTTGCTGCTGATCGTCGCGCTGATCGGGTGGGGCTTCCTGGCGTGGCTCGGGCGGCTGACCTCCACCTCACAAGACCTCGCCAACAGCGCCCAATCCGCAGCCCGCGCCGCATCACAACAGGGCAACCCCACCGACGCGCTCACCGCCGCTCGCGCCGCTGCCTATGCGTCGGACCTGCAGTCGCCATGCACCAACCAACCTGATGTTGCCATGTCGTGGCAGCCAGGCCCGACCGGCACATGGCGCGGCGGCAGCGTCACCGTCACCCTCACCTGCACCATCGATAATCGCGAACCGATCACCAACACAGGCCGCACCATCGCAGCGTCAGACACCCAAGTCATCGACCGCTACCAGGAAGCAGAATGAAGCGCCGCCTGCGCACACTTCGCCGAGCGATCGCCGACGACCGCGGCGTCATCGGGCCTGCGGTGACGATGCTGCTGATCGTCGTCCTGATCGGTGCCGGCCTCGTGTTTGACGGCGGCCGGGCACTTGCCGCGCGCCGCCAGGCGATCAACACCGCCGAGGCCGCCGCCCGCGCCGGCGTCGCGACCGTCACCGCCGACGGACTACACGAAGACCCGGCACGCTCCGCGACAATCGACTTCCTCGACGCCACCGGCGTCGCACGAAGCGACATCGTGTCGATCACGGTCACCGCGACCACGGTCACCGTCGTGCTGACGGCTCGGCGGGGCGCGGTGTTCGGCCAACTGATCGGTAACGACAGCATCGTCGTGCGCGGCAGCGGCCGAGCAGCGGCAACGTTCGGGAACAGCCCATGATCACTCGAGCCCTCCGAATCCTGGCGCGCATGACCGCCGGCCTCACTGTCGTTGTCGTCCTCACCGTTCCCGTCGCACTGATGGCGAGAATCGCCGGGAACCCGTTCGGTGGAGACCTGGTGCGCCGTGTCCAGGACCGAACCGTCGACGATGCCACGATTCTGCGGCTGCTCTCCATCGGCTTCTACGTGTTGTGGGCATGGTTCGCGCTGCCCGCCATCCGCCAGGCAAGGCTGTGTCTCAGCGCCCGCCATCACCGCCCATCGGCCCAGGCCTCGCCTCGGCCGGTACCCGTCATTGTTGACCGAGGCCCACAAGGGTGGCTCGCCAGGCTCGTGCGCTACGCGCTGACTTCGTCCACGCTCGCCGCGATCACCACTACGACCACGCTCGCCGTGTTCCCCTCCTCCGCGCTCTCCAGCATGCACAGCCCCGCGCAGGCCACCGGCCGACCTGCCGCGACGGTTCTCGTGAACGACGCTCGTCACTTGATTCAGACCGAGCACAGTGAACGTCCCGATCTAGTCAGCGAGATCGTTGCGCGACGCCGGGACACCCCCTACTCGATCGCCGCCCGGCTTTTCCCTGACCGACTCGACGGCGCCCGAGACGGGATCCTCGAACTGAACGTCGGCCGACCGACTCCCGGCGGTGGCATGTACCAAGGGGGAGCCTTCCCGGAAGGCATGACCGTGCTCACGCCGCGCGAACAGTCCGCCAGCAACAGAGCCTCGCCCGCGGCCAGCGGCGACGCCGGATGGCTGCCGGGCGAGGCCGTGGTCGTCCAATCCGGCGACAACGTCTGGGACCTCAGCGCCGAGCGACTCGATCGCGTCGACGGCGAAACGCTGACGCCGACCAACGCCGAGATCGCCGACCACATGCACCTGGTAATCGACACCAATACCTTCCCGAGCGGCGACCCGAGCCTGATCTTCCCCGGCGACACGATCAACTTCCCCGCAATCGGCAACCCACCACTCGCGCCACCAGCGACCGAGCCGCCGCCGCCACTTCCGCCCCCACCCGCGACCGATCTCCCAGCACCGCCGACAACAGAGGCTCATCCCCAGCCGTCCGCCCCGCCCTACGTGCCCCCACCCACCCAAGCCCCGACCGTCATCGTCGAGACCGGCAGTACGGTGCCAGCCCCACAGCACGCTGACACCAAGCCCGGTGCCCAGCAGGCCGCGCCCGCGGTCACGGAAATCGACACATCCCCGGACCGGTCGCTCGTCACCCTCGCCGGAGTGACCGGAACCGTAGCGCTCGCCTCTGGGCTCGCCACCGCCCTCGTGCGACAGCGTCGTCGTCGCCGAGCCCTCGGCATCG
>Ga0209023_10001887_pt1 | contig 27143 bp, 26 predicted proteins | sample LakOneMetagenome_FD_187468 | JGI IMG/M metagenome (GOLD analysis project Ga0209023, IMG submission 187468) | Freshwater and sediment microbial communities from Lake Erie, Canada (SPAdes) (version 2) | ecosystem: Environmental > Aquatic > Freshwater > Lentic | place: Lake Erie, Canada...
GAGCGTCTGCTGGCGCAGGGACAGGTCGTACGCGCGGCGCCGAGTCGGGTCTGACAATACCGACCATGCGGCGTTGATGCGCTTCGTCATGGCTTCACCGCGAGCGCCGGCGAGGTCGGGGTGATGCAGCCTGATCAGGCGCCGGTACGCCAGCTTGAGTTCCGCCGGGTTGGCCTGCGGAGCAAGGCAAAACAAGTCATAGTAGTTGTCGGATCGAGCACTCATCGGCTGGAATTCATCAGGCGGGGCAGATGCTGACCGTGCACGCGTCTTCCTCTGATCGAGCGGTTGGGCGGAGCACCGAGTAGAACTAGTTTATCGACGCCCCGGCCCCAACAGGAGCCCGCTGACCACAAAGTTCCCCAGGCTCGATCAGGCCCAGATGCCTCGAATGCGCCCCGCCCGCTCACACGGCACTCGCTTGGCCCCTCGGCACTCGTCTGGCCACGGGCCGCACGACGAAACGAGTGCCGCAGGCCCGGCCGTCCGCTGGCGCGGGCATCGGCTGAGAAATCTCTGACCGCAGCATGTTTCTCGGAACATTGCGCGCCGTCCGTGCGTTACATCGAGCACGGTCGCCGTTGGCGACATGAACGTGCTTCGGCACTGGCGCAGCAGGGAGAAGAAACAATGACAGGAACAACGGAGAAAGCGATTCTGGCCGGTGGCTGTTTCTGGGGAGCGCAGCAGCTGCTTCGCCGCCGCCCGGGAATCATTTCCACTCGCGTGGGGTACTCGGGTGGTGAGACGCCCAACGCTACCTATCGCCACCACGGAAACCATGCCGAGTCCGTCGAGATCGTTTTCGACCCCGCGGTCATCTCCTATCGCGACCTGCTCGAGTTCTTCTTCCAGATCCACGACCCCTCCACACGTGACCGCCAGGGCAACGACGTCGGCGTGAGCTACCGTTCTGCGATCTTCTACACCAGCGATGAACAGAAGCAGGTCGCGGAGGACACCATCGCCGACGTCGACGCCTCGGGAATCTGGCCCGGCACGGTCGTGACCGAGGTTACCGCGGCCGGCCCGTTCTGGGAGGCCGAAGACGAGCACCAGGACTACCTCGAGAAGTACCCGTCCGGATACACCTGCCACTTTGTGCGCCCGGGTTGGACGCTCCCCAGCCGCCACGCGGAGCCTGTGCGCTAGTCCTTCCCTCTCTCGCCCTGCACGGAGCCGCGGATCGCAGGAAGATGCGCGGCTCCCGATCGTGGGCAAAGCGGCGGCGCGGCACCTAAACCGCAACGTCGATCGCTGACAAACACGGCTTCGAGTGCCGGGATCCGGATACGATGTCCTCTCCGATTCAACCGGGAGGGTGGGTGTCCATGGCGCTGAGACCGGCTCGTTTAGCGATGAGTGATCTCGCCGATATGCGGGAGTCCGTGTTCTTCGACGGCCCCCGGGCGAACGAGCGCAACACTCGGTTCTGGATCCTGCTCGTGCTGTCGTCGATCATCGCGGCGGCAGGTGTGGCGGCCGACTCGACCGCCACCGTGATCGGGGCGATGATCGTGGCGCCCCTTCTGTTGCCGATCCAGGCGACGATGCTCGCCACGGTGCTGGGGGACCAACGTAATCTGGTCCGTTCGGTCGGGCTCGTTCTCGCCGGCGCGGCGGTAGCGATCGGGATCGGCGTGCTGCTCGGTCTGATTGTTCCGGTAAACGTGGTGGCCGAAACCAACTCCCAGGTGGCAGCGAGGGTGACCCCGGGGCTGATCGACCTGCTCGCGGCCCTGGCGACCGGCGCGGTGGGCTCCATCGCCCTCGTGCGCCGCGACATCTCCGACACCCTCCCGGGTGTGGCGATCGCCATATCGCTGGTGCCGCCCCTGTCAGTGGTCGGACTGACGCTGGAGGCCGGGGCGTTCGGTCAGGCCCTCGGTGCACTGCTCCTGTTCGTGACCAACGTCGCGGCGATTCTCGCCACCGGGGTCGTGGTGATGGGCCTGTATGGCGTGAACGGCCTGCTGGCGAAGCCTGCCACGCCGCAGGAACGCCGCGCCAGGCGACGCCGGGGCATGCTGGTGACGGCCACGATGGGCCTCGTCATCCTGGTGCCGCTGACCATCTCGAGTGTGAGCGTGGCCCGATCAAGCTCACGGGAGACGGCCGTTCAGAGCATCTCGGCAGCATGGGCGACGCACGTCGGCTGGCGGCTGGTCGACGTGGCCACCGACCGCGCCGAAGTGATCGTGCGGGTGGAAGGAGCCCTGCCCCTGCCGAACACCGCAGACTTGCGGCGGCGGCTGGTCGAGGCGGGGCTCGATCCCACCTCGGTGCACGTTGACCTCATCCCCGCGTACTCCGTCGACTTCTAGCTGGCGCGGGCACGTGTCTGGCTGCTGGGCCCGCGTTCAGACGCGTGCCCGTGAGGCGCACAAAAGGCGTGAGCCAAAAGAGTGGCCGGGTCAGGTCAGCAGAGCGACCACTCGTTCGCGCAGGGCTGTGCTGCGCACGCTGAATTCCTTCTGCCGCCGCACGTACTCGGCCTTGCCCGCAGGGGTCTCCACCGGTACCGGCTGGTAGCCCCAGTCGCCCAGGTCATAGGGCGAGGCCTGCATGTCGAGTCGGCGGATATCGCGCGCCAGCTCGAATGAGTCAAGTAGCACGTCACCCGGTATCAGCGGCCCGAGCTTGATCACCCACTTGTACACGTCCATGCCGGCGTGCAGGCAGCCGGGCTGTTCGAGGGCCGGCTGGTTCTCCCGAGTGGGCTGCAGCTCGTTGCGGGGTAGCGCCTGGGGCGTGAAGAAGCGGAACGCGTCGAAGTGGCTGCAGGTGATGCGGTTGGCCTCCACCACGCCGTCGGTGTCACCCTGCCCCAGCCGCAGCGGCGCCACGTGCCGGTGCTCGCCCTGCCGGTACACCATCGCCCACTCGTGCAGCCCGAAGCAGCCGAAGTTAGCCGGTCGCAGCGCGGTCTTCGACAACAGCGACACGATGAAGCGTATGCTCCGCCCCTTCGCCGCCACGAAGCCCGCCTCGTCCACGGCCACGTTCGAGCCCTCGGTGCGGTACCACTTCCACGACGCTCGCTCGAGTCCGGCGGCGCCCTCCAGCACCACGCCGGCCCCAGGGTGCCAGCGACGCAGCAAGCCCGGACGAAAAGGGTAATACGTGAACAGAAAATCATCCACCGGATGCGACTGGCCGCGTTCCGCGCGCTGGCGTCGGTGCAGGGTGAGACCGTCGGCCCGCACCTGATGCGCCTCGTCGAGGGCAGTCCACTCCCTCGGGGCGAGTGACTGATCAGTGAATACCACCCACCGAGAATACCCTCCGGGTCCCCGAGGCGCTCGAACCGGGGCAGGATGGACCCATGGCGAATACAGAACAGCAGCCCTGGGTGAAGAACTACCAGCCAGGGGTCCCGGCCGACATCGAGCTGCCCACCGAGTCCCTGGTGGAGATGTTCGAGCGCAGCGTGGCCGAGGCCGGCAGCAATCCCGCCCTGGAGTTCTTCGGCCGTCGCACCAGCTACGCGGAGCTGGGCGATCAGGTGAGCCGGGCCGCGGAAGGCCTGCGCCGCATGGGCGTGCGTGCCGGTGACCGGGTGGCCCTGATCCTGCCCAATTGTCCCCAGCATGTGGTGGCGTTCTACGCGGCGCTTCGCCTCGGCGCCGTGGTTGTGGAGCACAACCCGCTGTACACCACGCGGGAGCTGCGTCACCAGTTTGAGGACCACCAGGCGCGGGTGATCATCGCCTGGGACAAAACGGCAGAAGCCATCCGCGAGTTCCCCGCCGACATCGAGATCGACCACGTGGTGTCGGTCAATCTGTTGGAGGCGTTCCCCGCCGTCAAACGCCTCGCCCTGAACCTGCCGGTGAAGAGCCTCCGCGCGTCCCGGGCGGCGCTCACCGGCAAGGCCCCCGGTACGATCCCGTGGAAGAACCTGCTCGCGCACGATCCGATCGACACCGAGCACCCGCGCCCGAGCGTCGACGCTCTGGCGGCGATCCAATACACCTCGGGCACGACCGGTCGTCCCAAGGGCGCGATGCTCACCCACTTCAACCTGTATGCCAACGCCCTGCAGGGTGAGGCGTGGATGCACGGAGCCGAGTACCGCAAAGAGATCTTCTATGCGATCCTGCCTATGTTCCACGCCTTCGGCATGACGCTCTACCTCACCTATGGCATCCGCAAGCAGGGTCTGCTCGTGCTCTTCCCGAGGTTCGAGCCCGGTCTCATTCTTGCCGCCATGAAGAAGTCGCCCGCCACGGTGTATTGCGCGGTGCCGCCGATCTATGAGCGAACGGCGCTCGCCGCGAAGGAGAAGGGCGTGTCGCTGCGGTCGTGCAAGTACTGCATCTCCGGGGCGATGAACCTGCCCGACCACGTGGTGGAACTGTGGGAATCCGTGTCGGGCGGCCGCCTGGTGGAGGGGTACGGCATGACGGAGTCCTCGCCGGTGGCGCTGGGCAATCCGTTCCATGAGACCCGGCGCACCGGAACCATCGGGGTGCCATTCCCCTCCACACTGATGAAGGTCGTCGACCTCGACGACCCCACCCTCGAGGTGGCTCCGGGCGAGCCGGGGGAGCTGCTGCTCCAGGGTCCGCAGGTCTTCCAGGGGTATTGGAACAACCCGGAGGAAACGGCGAAGACCCTGTTGCCGGGCGGCTGGCTGCGCACCGGAGATGTCGTCACCGTGGACAGCGACGGTTTCACCACCATTGTCGACCGTGCCAAGGAACTCATCATCACCGGAGGGTTCAACGTGTCACCCACGGAGGTGGAGACGGCGCTGCGCCTGCACCCGTCGGTGGCGGACGCGGCTGTCTTTGGAAAGCCCCTGGAGCGCGGCGGCGAGATGGTGGTCGCTGCCATCGAGCTCAGGCCCGGGGCCACGCTGAACGAGGAGGAACTGCGCGACCATTGCCGGGAGCACCTCGCTGCCTACAAGATTCCGCGTCGCATTGTGCAGATCGAGAACACGCCGCGGTCCCTGCTCGGCAAGATCCTGCGCAAACAGGTGCGGGAGCAGATGCTGCCCACCCTCTAGGCGGCGCCACGCGCGGCCATTTTCGTGCTTTGCTTGTACGCAGCAGCGGATGCCCGCGGCACGACGGGAGATCCGATGACAGACCAGGCCGCACAACCCGCGGGCACACCGAGCCCCGAGGTGGTCGCAGGCGTCTTCGATTTAGCGCGCGAGGGCCGCACCGGTCCGCTCGCCGAAATGCTCGACGCCGGAGTCCCGCTCAACATGATCAATGCCCGGGGAGACTCGCTGCTGATCGTGGCGACCTATGCGCAGCACCTCGAGACCGTCACCGAGCTCCTCAAACGTGGCGCTGACACATCCCTCGTCAACGCCATGGGGCAGACCGCGGTGACCTGCGCCGTGTTCCGCAACAGTGAGGAGCTGCTGCGCGCGCTCCTTGAAGCGGATGCCGACCCGCTGCTCGGCGCCCATCCGGCGGTCGCCGTCGCCGACCAGTTCGGGTTCCCGCGCATGCGCGACGTGCTGGAATCGTACGATCGTCCCTAGGGAGTTCTGATGGCGTTCGCTGGGGGCTAGGTGCTCCCGGCGACGAACGTCCTGGAGAACGACCACTGCGGGTTGCTCACCCCGGAACACATGTAGGCGGGGATGACGCCGGTGCAGGGCTGGTCGCGGGTCATCTCCCACCAGCTCAACAGGCCGAGGGAATTGGCCTTGGCGAACTGGGCCACCGTGGTGGCATCGCTCAGGGTGAAGATCTCACCCTGTAGGTCGTTCTGGCCGATCATCGGGGTGATGCCCACCATGGACAGGCGCTGAGCTCCCGTGAATCCGGAGTAGGTCGGGATCGCTCCGAGTTGGGTGGCTGTCGCTCTCGCGGCGGAGATGGCGGCTGTGCCCATGGCCGTGGCGCCGTCGCCGTAATCCATGGCCATCACGTTCACGGTTGAGACCTTCACGCCGGCAGCGGCGAATTCGCTGACCGTTCGGGTGCCGCTCGCTATCAGGCCGTATGGCATCACGGGCAGGGTGAGCGAGACCTGCAACGGATGCCCGGCGGCGGCGCGCTGCGCCTGCAGCGTCGCCACCACGGCGGCGCGTCGCTTGTTGGACGTGGAGTCAGACACGTCTGTCCCCTCAAGGTCGAAGTCGATCCGGGTCAGGTTGTACCGGGTGACGACCTTCGTATAGGCGGCCAGCAGCGCGGTCGGGTTCGTGCACACTCGGGCCAGCTCGTCGTTGATCACGCCGCCGAACGACGCGATGACCTGCCCGCCACCGGCCTGGAATGCCGAGATGGTGGCGAGGGAATCCCCAGACGTACCCACGGTGTACGCGCTGTAGCCCGCCCAGGTGGGGCTGCACGCGCTCGTGCGGTCCGCCACGATGAACGCGGCCGTTACTGCCTTGACTCCGGTAGCGGATGCGAATGCCGTGAGGTCGGCTGTCGGCCACAGTCCCAGGTCCACATAGGGAGCCACGAGAAGCGACCCGACCGGGCCGGGCGTGGCTGTCGGCGTCGGCGTCGGTGCGGGCGTAGAAGTTGGTATCGGGCTCGGACTCGGTTTGGATGTGACGGTTGGCGTTGGCGTTGGCGTTGGCGTGGGCTTTGCGCTGGGCTTAGGTGTGACGGTCGGCAGCGGTGTCGGTGCGGCGCCGTTCACGGTACACGGGATGGCCGCTGCCCCCGCCGGGAGCCCGATCACTGTGCACGCCGTCGGAAACAAAGCCGCGGTGCCGACCCGGTAGGACGTGAGGCCGAAGGACGTGGTTGCTCCCGGGGCGAGCTTCGTCGCCCACGATGGTGCCTTCACGGCGAAACCGCCGCTGGAGGCGGCGAGCACGCCGTTCCACAGCGTATTGACCGTGTGCGCGTAGGTGAACGAGATTTGCCAGGGGTTCAGGGTTGAGGAGGAGGTGTTGCGAACTCCCACCTCGGACTGGAATCCGGTGGTCCACACGTTCGTGTTGGTCCAGGTCACTGCGACGCTGGGCGGTGTGACCGCTGTCGCCGGTGGAACGCTGGCGGCGCCGAGTCCCAACGCCAGGGTCAGGGCTGAAATGAGCGTGATCGACAGGGGGCGCATCCGTCGGGTGCCTGAAGTTCTCACGCGTTTTCCTCTGCCGAGTTGCGGGGGCTACAGCCAGGCCGTCATAGTGGCGACCGCTTCCGAGATGGCACCCTGATGGGGGCCAGGTTCCCATTTGATTGTGATCGTACCGTGTACCGTGGCAAATACGGAATACTTTCATCATTCTGCGTCTTTACGTTTTCAGTGCGGCGCCGGCAGGTCGATTGTGGCCAGCACGGTTCGCCCGTTCGATGAGGTGCGCGGTGCCATGTCGACGAGGGCGATTTGGCGCAGGGTGAACGTCGTCTGCTCGGGAATGCGGGCGTGATTCTTGATCGTGATGTGCGGGCGAAACTCCGTCCCGGTGAAGGCCGGCTCGTCGGGCGAGGCGCCGAAGGGGCGAACCGCGTCAATCAGGGCATCGTGCAGCAGCGACAGGCCCACCGTCGGCACGACCACGGTCACGGGTATGTCCTTGCGCCTCCCGAACATCTCCTCGTGGCCGGCAACAGCGGTGAGGGCGGGTTGAGCCGATGTGGCGGCGGCGATAGCGGCCGCTATCTCGCCGGGTTCGGCGTCCGTGAGAAAAGGCGGCAGCACGGTCACGTGCAGGGGCCAGTTCTCAACCGGAAAGCTGGAGCCCTCATCAAGCGGTGTGAGCGGGAGAACAACGACGAGGCGGGTCATGCGCCGATCCTACGTGGTGCGGTCGCGGCCCCGAGTGCAGGTGCGCGCGGAGGCTTTCAGAGCGTCACTGAATCCACTGAGGTGTGTGCACGAGGCAACATCAGCAGGGTGGCGACGCTCACGACGATGAGCAGGATTGACGCAAACACCACGAAGGCGGCAAGCGCCGTGACTGGAAGGACGAACATGGCGAAGCCGGCAATCACGGATATCGTGCCGCTCACGAACGCCAGCCAGCGCTGCGACACGCTGCGCCTCACGCCGGCCACGATGTCGACAACGCCCCCGGCGATCCAGCCGATGCCGATCACGAAGGCCAGCACGGTGATGGAGGTAAAGGGGTCGGAGAGGCAGATGATGCCGGCCACGATCACCAGCAGTCCCATCAGCCCGGTGAACCACCGCATTCCGGCGCTCAGGTCAGTCGAGACCACGGCCATCATGATGCGGAAGATGCCGGAGGCGATCAGGTAGATGCCGAAGAGGATGGCGATGGTGAACAGCGTGGCCTGGGGCCAGAACACGCCGATCACCCCGAGTATGACTCCGACGATGGCCACGGCGATGAGTCCTCCGCTGTGCAGGCGGCGCACGCCCACATAAACCTCTGATGTGCTCGTCATCTGGTTTTTCATGCCGACATTATGGCACCGAGTCCGCGCGGCCGTGGAGGCAGTCGTGGAGGCTACGGATGACTGCCGGTGATCCCATCGCATGGCATGTCGCCCCCTCGCGAGCGGGCATGTTCGGCTGCGCTTCACTGAATACCAGCAGCCGGGTAACGATTCGGGCCGCACGCGGTTGCACTACATATGACGATTCCGCTGTCCATCCTTGACCTCGCACCCATCGCACCGGGGCAGACCGCTCGAGAAAGCTTTGCGGCGAGCGTCGCGCTCGCCCAAACGGCCGAAAAACACGGGTACACACGGGTCTGGTACGCGGAGCATCACAACATGCCCACCATCGCGTCGTCGGCGACCGCGGTCTTGGTGGGACACGTCGCGGCCCAGACCGAGAGCATCCGTCTCGGCGCCGGCGGGGTGATGCTGCCCAACCACTCGCCGCTCGTGATCGCGGAGCAGTTCGGAACGCTCGCCGAGCTCTATCCCGACCGCATCGACCTGGGTCTGGGCAGGGCACCCGGCAGCGACCAGACCACGGCGCGAGCCATGCGGCGCGACCTTCGGGCCAGCGACCAGTTTCCGCAGGATGTGATGGAACTGCAGGCGTACCTGCGCGGCCAGTCGGTCATCGCCGGGGTTCAGGCCGTTCCGGGCGGCGGCACCAACGTGCCGCTGTACATTCTCGGCTCCTCGCTGTTCGGAGCCCAGCTTGCCGCGGCGCTGGGCCTGCCGTACACGTTCGCGTCCCACTTCGCGCCCGACTCGCTCTTTGAAGCCGTCGCCACCTACCGCCGGGACTTCACTCCCTCCGAGCAGCTGGACAAGCCGTATGTTCTCGTGGCGGCCAACGTGGTTGCCGCCGACGACGCGGCCGATGCCACCCAGCAATTCGAGACGATCCGACGCGCACGGGTGCGCGGCATGATCTCCCGCGGCCCGGCCACACCGGACTACACGGACGAGCAGATCGACAACTTCATCGCTACTAGCCCGCAGGGACAGCAGCTGGCCGACATGATGCGGTATTCCGCGGTCGGAACCCCCTCCGATGTCAGGGCATTCCTTGAGGACTTCGCGGAGAAGACCAAGGCTGACGAGCTGATGCTGGCTCACCAAGCAACCGATATCGCTGACCGCCTGCACTCCGTTGAGCTGACCGCTGCCGCGATGAACGGCGCGCTGGTCTAAGGTCGCGGTATGACCCCGGATGCCCTCGCCGAACTTTGTCTGAGCCTGCCCCAGGCCGTGGAGACCTTCCCGTTCGGCGAGGATACGAGTGTGTTCAAGACCAGGGGCAACGGCAAGATCTTCGCGCTCACAGCGTTGGCTGCCGAGCCGTTCACGGTGTCACTCAAGTGCGATCCGGAGGAGGGGCGTGCCCTGCGTGAGGAGTTCGCGCAGATCACGCCCGGGTATCACCTCAACAAGAAGCACTGGGTCACGATCACGCTCGATAACGGCGTTCCCGATGATCTCGTGGAACAACTTGTGCGCGACAGCCACGCCCTGGTGAGCCCGAAGGTGCCGCGCGCCAGGGCGTGATCAGGCGGTTCAGATATCCAGTGCCGTGTCGAACTTCGTGAGCACGGGCACGCCGGCAAGGATGTCTCCGAGCGGCGACTTTCCGGGGCCGGCGCGCCACTCCCGGTAGGCGGCGTCATGTTCGAGGGAGGCCCACTTCTCCACGAGAACGAAATGGGTCGAGTCGTCGGTATCGATCAAGACGTCGACGCCGAGGCATCCATCGAAGTTTCTGGTGTCGGCAAGGGTCGCGCGCAGCACGTCGGGAGCCTCCCCGAGCGAGGCTGCGGCTACGTGGATATCGAGGAAAGCGGTGATCGTCATGAGGAGCTCCAGACAGGTTGGGGAATGGCTACAGGTGGTCGGCGGGGTCGATAAGGGGGTCGGCGGCGTAATGATCGGTCAGCTGGTTGCCACCCACGGGCATCCCTGCCCAGGACACAAGGGTCCATCCCGCTTGGGGTGAACCGGAGAGTTCCACGACACCCGTGTTGTCGAGGTCGTTCTCGATCGTGAACTTGGGAGGTATGTTGATCGCGCGTGCAGCGGTCCACACCCGAATGGCGGCACCGTGACTGAAGACCACGGCCGTTTCAACGCTGGCAGTGACGGTGGCGATGTCGGTGTCGAATCGTGTGAAGAAGGCGTGACCGTTGGCGGCGCCGGGCATGGTCGCGTCGAGGTTGCCCTCGCCCCAGGCGAAGATCGTCTGCAAATAGCTGCGAACGGATGCCCGGTCGCTCAGCCCCTCCAGCGAGCCCGCCTCGATCTCGTGCAGTCCGGTGGCCACCTGGATCTGCAGGTCTCGGTCCGCCGCGAGCGGGCCTGCCGTGATCTGGGTGCGCACGAGGGTCGACGCCACAATCACATCGATGGGCTGTTCGCGGAGGGCTTCCGGTATGACGGATGCCTGTCGCGCGCCGAGATCGGTCAGACCCGGGCCGGGATGGGCCGTGTCGAGCTGCCCGAGAACGTTGGCGGGTGTCTGGCCGTGGCGGATCAGGAAGAGTCGCATGTTCACTCCAGCATAGGCATCGAAAATCCGAGGTTGTAACATCTCTCGCATGAGAGCAGCCGTGTACACACGATATGGACCGCCCCCTGTGCTTCGAGTCGTGGACGAGCCGAAGCCCACGCCGCGCGACGACGAACTGCTCGTCATGGTTTACGCCGCCACGGTGAACCGAACAGACTGCGGGTTTCTCCGGGGCCGGCCGCGGTTCGTGCGGTTATTCAGTGGGCTGCTCAGACCGAGAAAAAGAATTTTGGGCAATGAGTTCGCCGGTCTAGTCATGGCGATCGGAGCGCAGGTGGAATCCTTCGCGGTGGGCGACCGGGTGTTCGGCTACACCGGAGTGGGCTTCGGATCTCAGTCGGAGTATGTCACTGTGCGCGAAAGTGGTCTGGTCGCGCTCATTCCTGCCGGCATGAGCTTCGAACACGCGGTGCCGGGCACCGAGGGTGCGCACTATGCGCTCAGCCACATTCGCGCAGCGGGCATCGTGGCCGGGCAGGAGGTGCTCGTGAACGGTGCCACGGGAGGCATTGGCTCGGCGGCGGTGCAGTTGCTCACGCACGCGGGTGCCCGGGTCACGGCCGTTTGCGACACCGTGAACGTGGAACTTGTAAGGTCGCTCGGTGCCGAACACATCATCGATTACACCAAGGAAGACTTCACGAGAACCCATGACCGCTTCGATGTCGTCATGGACGCGGTGGGAAAGAGCTCGTACGGTCGATGCAGGGCGCTGCTCAAGCCGCACGGTATCTACCTGTCGTCTGAGCTCGGGTCATGGGGCGAGAATCCGCTACTGGCGCTGACCACGAGGGTCTTCGGTCGCAAGCGGGTGATGTTTCCCATCCCGCGCGATCGGAAAAGCGATGTGGTTTTCCTTCAGCAGCTCATGGCCGACGGGGCGTTTACTCCGGTCGTGGACAGAACGTACCCATTGGCACAGATCGTTCAGGCCTATGAATATGTCGAAACTGGAATGAAAGTGGGAAACGTCGTCATTCGAGTGGCCGAGGAGCGCTGAGTGGCTTCGCAGGCCATGGTGCGATCATGAGAGACACATGCAGTCCGATGAGAGAGAAGACCGATGACGATCATCAAGATCAATGCAATCACCGTGGCCGACGACAGCGGCGACGCCCTCGCCCACCGGTTCGCGGCGCGAGCGGGTGCGGTGGACGGAAGCGCTGGATTCGAGGGCTTCGAGTTGCTGAAGCCCACGGATGATCGCACCACGTGGCTTGTCCTCACTCGCTGGGCCGACGAAGAATCCTTCCAGGCGTGGGTGTCCTCGCCGGCATTCGGGCACGGTCACCGCAGTGAGGCGCCGCCAGAGGGCGAACCCGCGGCGAAGCCTGTTGGCATGAGCAGCGAACTGTGGTCGTACGCCATCGCCGGTGGTTCGGCGGTCTAAGACCGGCTGGTTCACGCGCAAGGCATCGCACCGTTCAGGGAACGGTGCGATGTTTTGCTGTGCACACGAAGATGTCATCGAAGATAGACACTATTTTTGCTTTAATTTCATGAGTTTTACTCGTCTTTATGTGCCATTCGGAGTAAAATAGTGGTATGAAATCTTCAGAGGTACCCCAGGATCCGCTTTCTGAGGCGGTGGTGAATGAACATCTGTCGTGGTTGGCCGAGAATTGCGTGCCGGATGATGTGTTCTGGTCAGGGCCCGATCAGCGAGACCTGACGGAAGAGCAGTTTCGAGAGGCGGAGGAAGGGTTCCGGACCGAGGAAGAGCATCGGGCGGCGGCCTATCGGAGGGAGGTCGAGCCTCCTGCGGTGCCGGAGTTCCCAGATGGGCCGGAGGTGCCGGATGACCTCGATCTGGCGGAGGTGTTGGCGGCGGTTCCGCCGGGTGACCTGTTCGACGCGGTGGAGCGCACGGCGGCGTTGGGGATTGATCGGGTCGTCTACTTCGAGAAGCTGATCGCCTTCGCCCAAGCAGGCAAGGCGGATGCCATCAACGACTCCTATGAACGGGCCCTCGCTTCCGCTGAGACGGGCAAGGCCACCAAGGATCGGTGGAGTGGAGAGTACGCGGCCGAGCGGGGCTTTGTGCTGGAGGTCGCGTGTGCCCTGCGGATTCCGCAGGCCACGGCGCAGGGCGTGATTCGGGACAGTCAGTGCCTGGTGAAGGCTTTGCCGCTCACGCGTGTGGCCCTGCTCAATGGTGAGGTGACTGAGCGGCACGTGCGCAAGATGATCGACCACGTCGCGTCGATCCCTCAGTTGGCGCAGCGGGACTTTGAGGAGTCGCTGCTGCCGTTCGCGAAGACGCTCACGGTGGCGCAGTTCGACGTGAAGGCCCGCAAAGTTCGCGAGACGCTGCACCCGGATTCGATCGCCACGCGGCGCACGAAGTGCCTCGCCGACCGGCGGGTGCAGTTGTTCCCGGGTATCGACGGCATGTCCACCTTGTGGATCTCGGCGTCGTCGGATGACATGCAGGCCGCCTTCAACCGGGTCACCGACGGCGCCACGGCCCTGCAAAACAAGGACGAGACCCGCACGCTCTCGCAGTTGAAGGCGGATGTCGCCACGGACCTCCTCATCAGTGGAGTGACCGAGACCGGCCTGGGCGCTGGCCTGCGAGCGATCGTGAACGTGACGGTCCCGGTGCTCACGCTGATGGGAAAGAGCGAGGAATCGGGCGAGCTCGAAGGCTATGGACCGATCGACCCCGAGACCGCCCGTCGGCTGGCGGGAACGGCGACGAGCTTTACCCGCATCCTCGTGCACCCCGAGACCGGGGTGACCCTCTCAGTGAGTGATGAGCAGTTCAAGGTGCCGCGCGCACTGAAAAAGTACCTGCAGATCCGCGACCAGACCTGCCGGGTTCCCGGCTGCAACAAGGCGGCCCGGTTCTGCGACGTTGATCACACCATTGATCGGCAGTTCGGTGGCCCGACCGCCAGCTGGAATCTCGCGCACCTCTGCGCGGCCGACCACGCGTTGAAACACAACACCGCGTGGACAGTGAAGCACACCGACGACGGGGTGCTGCGCTGGACATCGCCGGCGGGAAAGCACTACGCGACGGACCCGGCCACCCGCATCAGCCCGTTGAAGCCGCCGAGTACTTCGGCACCGAACGCACCCGACAGACGGGTCCCGTCCAACTGGTTCGACATTCCCGACACCAGAAAGCCGTCGGACCCCAGCCCGTTCTGACCGAAAAGGGAGGGGTCACCCTCGTCTCCTCGATGGTCAGCGGGCAACGACCGGTTCACTGGTCTCCGCATTCGGACTGGCATTCGGACTGGCATTCGGACTGGCATTCAGTGTGGTGGTCGGGGCGGCAGTGGGGACGGTGCTCGGTGTTGCGTGACCGTGCGGGTTCGACAGGGACGCGCCATGTCCCATGCGACGGAAGAGCAGGGCGGCCAGCACGGCGCCGAAGGCGAAGAAGCCCGCTCCCCACCAATACGCTGTGGCGTAGCTCTGCACCGCAGCCTCGGCCGCCACTGCTGCCGTGACCGGAACGCGGCTGGCGAGGTAATCCGCAGCGGCGGTGGCTGCGAGAGTGTTGAGCAGCGCTGTACCGATCGAGCCGCCGACCTGCTGGCTGGTGTTGACCATTGCCGATGCCACGCCGGCAAACTGGCGGTCGACACCGAGGGTGGCCGTCTGCATTGACGCCGGCATGATCGATCCCATACCGAAGCCCAGGATCATCAGGGGAGCGAGGATGTCGCCGGCATACGTGCTGTCGACGCCGAGGCGGGTGAGGAGCACCATTCCGATGGCGGCCAGCGACATTCCGAACGGCACCATCACCTTGGGACCGAACCGGGGAACGAAAATGTTCGTTGACAGCTGTGCCGCCAGAATCAACATCGCGATCATCGGCAGGAAGGAATACCCGGTCTGCGTAGGGGAATACTGCAGCGTCGTCTGCAGGTAGTAGGTAACGAAGAGGAAGATACCGAACATGCCGGCCCCGGCGATCAGGACCGAGCTGTACGCGGCGCCGCGGTTTCGGTCAAGAACGATCGAGAGCGGCAGCAGCGGATGCGCCGCGCGTCGCTGCCACAACACGAAGGTCACCAGGAGCACAACCGCTCCGGCAAGGAAGCCCCAGGTGAGCGGTGAGTCCCAGCCGTCCGTCTCCGCATTGGAGAAGCCGTACACGAGTCCGAACAGGGCTCCGGAGACCAGAATTGTTCCGGGGATGTCGAGCTGGGGACGAGGGCCGCTGCGTTTGGCCGAGGTGACGAAGAGTACTGCGCCGATCACGGCGATGACAGCGATGAAAACATTGATGTAGAGGTTCCAGCGCCAGTTGAAGTTCTCGGTCAGGACGCCTCCCAGCAGCAGGCCGACCGCTCCGCCGGCCCCGGCGATGGCACCGAACACGCCGAATGCCTTGGCGCGCTCCTTGGGGATGGTGAAGGTGGTCGTGAGCACGGCCAATGCAGTCGGAGCCAGCAGAGCACCGAAGGCCCCCTGCAGGGCGCGTGCGCCCACGAGCATGCCGAAGCTGTCCGCGGCTCCACCCAGCGCTGAGGCGGCTGCGAAACCGATCAGTCCGATGATGAAGGTCTTCTTGCGCCCCATGAGGTCGGACAGCCGCCCACCCAGAAGCAGAAGGCTCCCGAAGGCGAGCGAGTATGCCGTCACGACCCACTGCCGGTCTCCGTTGGAGAACCCGAGGTCGGCCTGCGCGGAGGGGAGCGCGATATTCACGACGGTGGAATCGAGCACAACCATGAGCTGCGCGAGGGCGACCGTGGACAGGGTCCACCAGCGCAGTGATGAGGTCTTCGACATGAGTGAAACTGTATCCGGTACTATTGAGTTCCGGATACGTTCAGTACCGGAATTAACAGGGCATTCACATCCCAGACATCGAAGGAAGATTGACGCAATGACGCAGCTCGACCTCGAGGACGAAACGGTACAGCGAGCACCCAAGCTGGGACGCAGGATCGACCACAGTCGGGACCCTGAGATACTCGCCGCTGCACTTGAGGTACTTGCGGAAACCGGCTACGAAGGCATGACCATCGACATGGTCGCAGCGCGGGCGAAGGCGGGCAAGGCAACGCTCTACCGGCGCTGGGCTTCCAAGGGCGAGCTGGTCATCGATGCGGTGGCGTTCATGAAACGCGGCGATGTCGACTATTCCAAACTCCCTGACACCGGAACCCTGCGGGGGGACTTGATCGCCATGATCAAGCCGCCGTCGATCCAGGACGGTGAGAAGAAGATGCGGATCATGGCGGGAATCATGTCGATGTTGTCGCATTCACCCGAACTGGCGCACGCTGCACAGGTCGCGATTGTGGAGCCGCGAGCGGCCGTGAACCGGATGCTGCTGCAACGGGCCATCGACCGCGGAGAGATTGCCCCGGATTGCGATATTGAAAACCTGTCCCTGCTCAGCCAGTCGATGTCGATTTATCGCGTGCTGGTACTGCGGAAACCCGTTGACAGCGAGTTCCTGATTTCCCTGATCGACGGTGTGCTGATGCCTGCTGTGCGGGTGACGCACGAGGGCCGTTCCTGAACCTCCCCAGAAGGGAGGAGCAGGAACGGCCCTGATGTGCGTTTCGGTTCTAGCCGGCGACGCTCGTGGCGGCGACGCTCGAGCCGACGCCACGGATCTGCGGGGTGTGGAATGTGCCGCCGAAAACCCGCTCGCTCGCTCCCACGCGGTCGAGGTACGGGGTCGCCCCGCCCATCTGGAAGGGCCAACCGGCACCCAGAATGACGCATAGGTCGATGTCCTCGGCCGCGTGCACCACGTCGTCATCGAGCATCCGCTTGATTTCATCGGCCAGGCCGTCCTCGACGCGACGAAGAATCTGCTCCGCCGTCATCGGGGTCGTACCACCGGCGACGATCTTGACGGCGCCCTTGTCGAAGCCGGTGACCCGACCCTTGGAATCACGTTCGAGAAGCTTGCCGTGCTCAGCCAGACGGTGCAGATTCTCGCTCTCGAAGAACCGGTCCGGGAAGGCCGTGTGGTGGGTGTCCAGAACGTGCGCTCCCACCTTGAGTCCCACGAGCTCCAGCAGTTCGAACGGTGTCATCGGCAGTCCGAACGGAGCCAAAGCTCCATTGACGACCTCGAACGGAGTTCCGATGTCCACGGCGTGCATCGTCTCGCCGAGGAGTTTGGCGAGTACCCGGTTCACTACGAATCCGGGAGTGTCGCGCGTGATCACGGCGTTCTTACGCAGCTTGCCGGCGATCACCATGGCCGTGGAAAGCGTGGTCTCGTTGGTCAGCGGGGTGTTCACCACCTCGATCAGCGGCATCACGGCAACCGGGTTGAAGAAGTGGAACCCCACGAGTCGCTCAGGGTGAGCCAGCTTGGAACCGATCTGTTCCACCGACAACGACGACGTGTTGGTGGCCAGAATGGCCTCGGGGGAGATGTACTTCTCGATCTCGGCGAAGACGTCCTGCTTCACTCCGAGTTCCTCGAAGACCGCCTCGATCACCCAGTCCGCGTCGGCAAAGTCGGCCTTGTTCGTCGTTCCCGTCACCAGGTGACGGAGTCGATTCGCTTCGTCGGGGGAGATACGCTTCTTCTCTTCGAGCTGCGCGATCTCGTTGTGGATGTACGCCACACCCTTGTCCACCCGGGCCTGGTCGAGGTCGGTGATGACGACGGGCACCCGCAGTCGGCGCACGAAGAGCAGGGCGAACTGGCTGGCCATCAAACCGGCACCGATCACACCCACCTTGGTGATGGGACGGGCGAGGGCCTTGTCGGGAGCGCCGGCGGGCCGCTTGGCGCGTTTTTGCACGAGGTTGAAGGCGTAGATGCTCGCCTGCAGCTGGTCGCCGGAGATGAGCTCAGCTAGAGCCTCGTCTTCGCGCTCGAACCCTTCTTCACGGGTGCCGGACTTCGCAGCTCGCAGCAGGTCAAGGGCAACATAGGGGGAACGCGCGACGGTTCCGATTCGGCCCTCGAGCATCTTGCGGGCAATGCCGATCGCCACGTCCCACTTGACGAGGCGTTCGATCTTGCCGGGTTCGTTGGGTCGGGTGACCTTGATGGTCCCGGCGATAACGCTGTCAGCCCATTCGATCGACTTCTCCAGAAATCGGGCCGACGGGAACATGACGTCGGCGATTCCCAGCTTGAGGGCATCCGGGCCGGTGAGGGTGCGATTGTTCTTGAGCGGGTTCTCGATGACAACCTTGAGCGCGTTCTCGATGCCGATCAGGTTCGGCAGCAGGTACGAACCGCCCCAACCGGGAATGAGGCCGAGGAAGACCTCCGGCAGGGCGATCGCGGGCACGGTTGCGTCCACGGTGCGGTAGTCGGCATTGAGCCCGACTTCGAGCCCTCCGCCGAGCGCGAGCCCGTTGATGAAAACGAATGACGGCACACCGAGATGGGTCTGCTTGCCGAAGGCATGGTGACCCAGCTGGGTGAGCAGCTTGCCGACTTCCCGCGAGGGCACGTCAGCGACCTTGCTGAGATCGGCGCCGGCCGCGAGAATGAACGGCTTTCCGGTCACGGCTACGCCCTGGATTTCGCCACGCCCCGCACGGGCCTTCAGCTCGTCCATGGTGGTCGCGAACTCCAGGAGCGAAATCGCACCGAGGGTATTGGGGCGGGTGTGGTCGCGGCCGTTGTCAAGCGTGACCAGGGCAAGCACTCCGCCGCTGGGTAGCGGCACATCGCGCACGAGGGAGTGCGTCACAACCTCATCGGCCGAGATGTCGAGCAGTGGCGAGAAATCGAGGGTGCTGTAGTCGGTCATCGCGACGTTCCCTTCTGGTTGAAGTGCGGGTTTTCCCAAATGACGGTTCCGCCCTGACCCAGGCCGATGCACATCGACGTGAGGCCGTACCGAACCTCGGGGTGGGAGGCGAACTGGTGCGCGAGCTGGTTCATCAGCCGAACTCCCGATGAGGCGAGCGGATGGCCGATGGCGATCGCGCCGCCATATTCGTTGACCCGGGTGTCCTCGTCGTCGATACCGAAGTGGTCAAGGAAAGAAATCACCTGGACGGCGAAGGCTTCGTTGATCTCGAACAGTCCGATGTCGGTGATGCTGAGCCCAGCCTTGCGCAGTGCCTTCTCGGTGGAGGGCACTGGTCCAAGGCCCATGACCTCGGGTTCGACTCCGGCGAATGCGAAACTCACCATGGTCATTTTAACGCCGAGCCCGAGTTCCTTGGCCGTCTCGCCGCTGGCCAGGATGCAGGCGGAGGCACCGTCGTTGAGCCCGGACGCGTTGCCGGCCGAGATGCGCCCGTGAGACCGGAACGGTGTGCGCAGACCTGCCAATCCCTCGAGGGTCGTCTCCGGTCGGGGCGCTTCGTCGCGGGTGGCGAGTCCCCAGCCGGTCTCGCTGCGGGTTGCGACCGGAATGAGGTCCGCTTGGATGTTGCCGGCCGCATACGCGGCAGCCACCTTCTGCTGGCTGCGAAGGGCATAGCGGTCGGACCGCTCCTTCGTGTACGCCGGGAAGCGGTCGTGAATACGTTCGGCAGTGGCGCCCATCACGAGGGCGTCTTCACTCACGAGGCGCTCAGACAGGAAACGGGGGTTCGGGTCCACACCCGAACCCATGGGGTGACGGCCCATGTGCTCCACGCCGCCGGCGATGGCCAGGTCGTAGGCGCCGAAACCGATGGACGCGCCCATCATGGTCACCGCTGTCATCGCCCCGGCACACATCCGGTCGATGGCGAATCCGGGAACGGATTTCGGCAGGCCCGCGAGCAGGGCTGCCGTGCGACCCAGGGTCAGGCCCTGGTCGCCCGACTGCGTTGTCGCGGCGATCGCCACATCGTCCACTCGCTCACCGGGAACGCCCGGATTGCGTTCCATCAAACCGATGATGGCTTTCACCACCAGGTCGTCGGCCCGGGTGTTCCAATACATTCCTTTTTCGCCAGCGCGTCCGAACGGGGTACGAACCCCGTCCACAAAGACGACTTCTGCTCTCTCGGCCACAATGCCTCCATCAATCAGATCAGGTCTCAAACGATCCTAAGGGGGCAGAATTTACAGGAGGAATCGTTTGCTTGTTCCTACGAGTGCTGTTCCTCGGGCTCGTCCTCGGTTTGTAGCACTTCTACAAATGCATCCGCAATTAATTGTGCGGTCGCGTCAATCTGCCAGGGTCGAGCTCCGAGCGTCGTCAGCGCTTCTCCGATGGCAGCCGCGTCGGCCGGAACGGGCGGTGCCCAGCAGACTCGACGCAGATAATCCGGAGTGAGCAAGTTCTCGAGGGGAATGGACCGTTCCTCGGTCAGCACGGTGAGCGCAATACGGGCGGCCTTGAACCGAGCATCAGCCTCGGGGTTGCGTTCGGCCCAGGAGCGAGGTGGCGGCAAGGTATCCGTGTGCGGCTTGGATTGGGGCAGATCAGTGCTGGTGAGGGCGGTCTGGATGGCCGCCCACCAACGATCGAGTTCGTTGCGGCTGGCGCGCCCGGTGAATTCGCGCAGGGTGGAGAGAGCCTGCCGGGTGGTTGGGAGCACCCGTGCTGCGGCGATGATGGAGGCGTCGGGCACCAGTCGGCCGGGAGACACGTCGATCTCTCGTGCCAGATCGTCTCGTGCTATCCAGAGTTCGCGCGCAACCGTGAGGTTGCGCTGACCGCGCAGTGAGTGGATGCCAGACAGCCGACGCCAGGGATCGATTCGGGCCGCCGCTGCCGGCTTCTCCAGAACAGCGAGGAATTCCTGGTCGGCCAGATCGGTCTTGTCGGATTCGATCAGCAAATCGACCATTTGGTCGCGCAGATCGGGGAGAAGCTCCACATCGAGGGCGGCGTAAACGAGCCATGATTCCGGGAGAGGGCGGGTGGACCAGTTGGCGGCGGAGTGTTCCTTCGCCAGATGAATGCCCAGGAGCTCTTCGACCACGGCGCCCAGGCCCACGCGCGGAAGACCGAGCAACCGTGCCGCGAGCTCGGTGTCAAAGATCCGACCGGGATTGAGCCCCACCTCGCGCAGGCAGGCGAGATCCTGGCTGGCGGCGTGCAAAATCCACTCTGCATCCGCCAGAGCCGTGTTCAGTTCGCTGAAATCACCGATCATGGGCGGGTCGAACAGAAAAGTTCCCGCTCCGCGCCGGAAGACCTGAATGAGGTATGCGCGCTGGGAATAGGTGAAGCCGGAGGCGCGCTCCGCGTCCACGCCCACCGGACCGTTGCCGGCGGCCAGTGCAGCAGTGGCGGCCAGGTAGGCCTCTCGAGTGTCGATAACGCTGTGTGTCGAGTTCATTCCCTGCTTCATACCCTGCTTCTCGCGATGCCTGTTGCCGTGCTGATCAATCGTTCTGCCTCATATATTCTCTCGCTCGGCAGCGGAGTCAACCACCATCACGGGCGGCTCGACGCGCGGACAGGAGGCTGATGCCCTCGCCCATGGGCGGAAGGCCGGCGATCATGCACAGCAATTCGCCCCAACCTTCCACGTGAGCGGTGAGGTTGTGGTCGAGCGGAGTCCAGGATGCGCGCAATTCGATCTGGGCGCCGTCACCCTGATGCGCCAACGCACCGAATCCGGAGGAAATGATCTTGGTGGCCGTTCCGGAGGCTGCGGTGTACCGGGCGCCGCGGGCATCGAGGGCATCGACAAGCCAGGCCCAGGTCACTTCCGCCAGAAACGGATCCAAACCGATGTCTACTTCCAGTGGCGCTTGCGCGAAACACACCACGCGGAATCGTCCACCCCAACTTTCCGGCTCGTCGGGGTCATACAGCAGGATGAAACGGCCGGTGCCCTGGTCGGAATCGCTTCCATGTCGAACCGGAGTGATATCCGCGGACAGAGCTACCGAATACGGGGCCAAACGGCCCGGTGCCGGGATTTCGCTGATCACCAGTTCCGGGCGGCCGCTGGCACGACGAATTGCTTCCAGGGCTGCTGTGAACTCCGGTGGGAGCGATTCCTCAGTTTCAGGCACGTCTGCAGACTAGAGTTTTTTCTGGGTGTTGTCTGCGAGGCACGCCGAACGAATCGGAGGTCTCTGTGAGCGGCATACCGGCAGTCAGAGGCGCTTCGGCACGCGCTGTCGCCATGGCGGGGATTGTCACGGGAGCGGCGCTCGTACTGGCTGGCGCTGCCGGGACCGTACTGGCCGCCGTGATGGCCCGCACCATCGTGACGCCGCCGCGTGAACGCGCCGACGACACCGTGGTTTTCGACGTCGACCTAGCGGCCGCCACGATCACTCTGGCGGCGACTGCCGATTCTGTGCTCTACGGGGATTACAGCTTCTTCTTCAGCGCCGGGACCGGCCACGCGCGGTTGGGCGGGGTGATCACGAGCGGTCACGGTGCCGTGACCCGTCGCATCCTCGCGGTTGATTACGGCGACCTTAAGGCGGCCAAGAAGGGACGTTTGAGCGGCTGGCTGTACCTGAGCCCACAGGACCTCGGCTGGCCCTTCGAGAACGTCATGATTCACACGGGTGCCGGCCCGGCACCGGCCTGGCTGATCCCTGCGGCGGAACCGAGTGACCAGTGGGTCATCCAGGTGCACGGGCGAGCCGTGACCCGAACCGAGGCGCTTCGGGCGGTACCGGTCTTCCGGGACGCGGGCTACACGTCGCTCCTGATTTCCTATCGCAATGACGGTGAGGCGCCCACGAGCGGAGACGGGCGATACGCCCTCGGCGACACCGAATGGCAGGATGTCGACTCCGCCATCGAATACGCGGTGAGCCGCGGCGCACGGGGGATCACCCTGATGGGCTGGTCGATGGGCGGGGCGATTGTGCTTCAGACCGCCACCCGCACCCGGCACCGTCATCTTCTCCGCGGCATCGTGCTCGACTCTCCAGTGATCGATTGGGCCGACGTCGTCGCCTTTCAGGGAGTCGCTCTGCGCCTGCCGTCGGTGGTCGCCGCCACGGCGATGCAGGTGATGGGTCGACGCTGGGGCGGCTTGATCACCGGGCAAGCCATTCCCATCGATTTTCGGCGGCTCGACTTTGTCGCTCGTGCCGATGAACTGCAACTGCCCCTGTTGCTGCTGCACAGCGACGATGACGGTTTCGTTCCGGTGACCGGGTCCCGGGCACTGGCGGCTCGTCGACCCGACATCGTGACGTTCGTGCCCTTCGACGTGGCTCGGCACACCAAGCTCTGGAACCTCGACCGGGAGCGCTGGAACGGCGCGATCGGGACCTGGCTGGCCGAGCTTCCCGCCCGGCAGCCGGACGGGAAGCCGGACTCGAGTTCCGTATGAGTTCGAGTCGCGCGTGACCTGGAGTCGCGCGTGACCTGCAGTCTCGTGTGACCTGCAGTCTTGTGTGACCTAGAGTCCGGTGCGTTCGCGCAGCTGACGCTTGGAGCGCGCCAATAGGGCCGACATGCCGCGAATACGAAGCGGTGACACCGCCTGCGTCAGCCCGATGGACTGCGGATAGTCGTCCGGAACGGCGAGAACCTGTTCCGGGGTGAGGCCATCGAGGCCCTGAACCAGGATCGAGGCGAACCCCCGCGTTGTCGGGGATTCACGAGGTGCCGTGGCATAGAGGTGAAAGGTGTTCTCGGCATCCACCTCCACGAAGATGAACACCGGAGACTGGCACTCGATGACACGCTCGAACAGATCAGGGTGGTCCTGATACCGGGCAGGCAGCTCGGGGAGTTCATTGGAGAACTCCAGCAAAAGCTGTAACCGGTCGCGTTGTTCGAGGGCGAGGAAATCCGCTCGAATGTCGGCCAGTTGTGACGGGAGGTTGTCCTCGCTCATCGGCGTGCCGGGGGAGTGTCACCGGGATCGGTTCCGAGCGCAATGGGCACACCCACGGCGTTGCCCCACTCCGTCCAGGAGCCGTCATAGTTGCGCACGCCCTCAAAACCCAGCAGGTGAGTGAGCACGAACCAGGTGTGGCTGGACCGCTCACCGATGCGGCAGTAGGCGATCACATTGTCGCCCTCGGCCAGACCGGCCTCACCCTTGTAGATCGCGTCGAGGTCGGAGCGGGATTTGAAGGTCGAATCCGACTCGGCGGCGCGGGCCCACGGAACCGAAGCGGCGGACGGGATGTGCCCACCCCGCAGGGCGCCTTCCTCGGGATAGGCCGGCATGGTCGTGCGGGCACCGCTGTATTCCTCCGGGGAACGCACATCAATCAGGGGATTGCCGAAGTGGGCGAGAACGTCGTCGCGAAAAGCGCGAATGGGTGCGTCGTTGCGCTCGACCACCGGGTAGGCGGCGGGTGTCACCTTCGTGGCATCCACGGTCAGTTCCCGACCCTCGGCAACCCACTTGTCCCGTCCGCCGTCGAGGAGGCGAATGTCTTCGTGGCCGAAGAGCGTGAACACCCACAGTGCATACGCGGCCCACCAGTTGCTCTTATCCCCGTAGATCACGATGGTCGAGTCGCGAGAGATGCCCTTGTCGCCCAGAACGGTGGCGAGGGTCGGCGCATCGATGAAGTCGCGAGTGACCGGGTCGTTCAGATCGGTGTGCCAGTCGATCTTGACGGAACCGGCGATATGTCCGGTCTCATACAGCAGCACGTCTTCGTCGGATTCGACGACTACCAGCCCGGGAGCGCCGAGGTGTGCCTGCAGCCACTCTGTGGAAACGAGCCGCTCGGGGTGAGCGTAATCGGCGAATTTCGGTGCGGAATCGAGCTCGATTGACATGAAACCTCCAGAAGGGGGACGGTTGTGACGCAGAATGCACGCTGAGTGCGGATTAGGCTTGTCATCTGCCCCCGTTAAATCTACGCGGTGTGGGCGCCGCCCGTATACGGGTGGCCTTCGTTGGACAGACAAGTCGACCACGCAGAAGAAGAGTATTCCCTATGACTCCACTGAACCAGTTCCAGCCTCACCTGCACACGCACACGCAGGTTCCGCGATTGACGGAACGTTCCCCGGAGATTACCGGAGCGGAAATCGTGGCAGAGCTCGTTCCACCACCACAATTCGAACGCGCTTCCTTCGATTCCTACCGGCCTGATCACGACTACCCGTCACAGGTGGGAGCGGTCGACCTGCTGCACGCCTTCAGCGGTGCGGGCACCTCCCAGCGCCCGGGCGGGTTTTTCTCGCGCAGTCGCAAGCAAAAGGCGACACTGCCGGGGATCTACCTCGATGGGGGATTCGGTGTGGGCAAAACGCACTTACTGGCGGCGCTCTGGCACGAGGCTGCCGGGCCCAAGTACTTCGGCACATTCATCGAGTACACGGCCCTCGTGGGAGCTCTGGGCTATCAGGAGACCATCGAGCAACTGCGCAGTGCCAAGCTGATCTGCATCGACGAGTTCGAACTGGACGATCCGGGCGACACCATGGTTATGACGCGCCTGCTCGGTGAGCTGGTCAAGACCGGCACCCGCGTGGCGGCCACGTCGAACACGCCCCCCAATTCCCTCGGTGAGGGCCGCTTCGCCGCCGCCGACTTTCTCCGTGAGATATCCGCCATGGCGGCGAACTTCGAAACCGTGCGTATCGACGGACTCGACTATCGGCGCCGCAACGCGACCGGTCAGGCAACGGCGGTGGAGACCGAATCCCTTGAGCAGATGGTGGGCGTGCTGCAAAAACGCGGGGCTCGCTTCACCGAAGACAGCTTCGGCGCCCTCATCCGTCATCTGGGTACCGTGCACCCGTCCAAGTACGTGAAGATCATCCGCGACATCGACTTGATCGCCCTGACGGACGTGTACCTGCTCACCGACCAGACGGATGCCCTGCGCCTCGTGGCATTCATCGACCGCGTCTACGACGCCGAGATACCCATCATTGCCAGCGGCCTGCCGCTGAACGAGGTGTTCGACGCCGAGATGATGGGCGGGGGATATCGCAAGAAGTACCAGCGCTCTCAATCACGCATGGTGGCCCTGACCACGGGGGAATTGCCGCCACGCGACGAGTGACCGTTCTGAACGGGCGAAACACGGTCTTAACATACCGACGGATCGCGTAACACCTTCGAAACACATCGATGCGTTTGTTGAAACGTCGGCGCCGGATACTGAAAAAGTACCCGATGCGGCACATCGAGCAGTGAGTCCTCGGGGTACACCCTGCAAATCGAGAGTGTGAGGACAATCTATGGATACGGGAAGCATTTCGTGGGGGATCATGGCGACCGCCCTGGTTCTGTTTATGACGCCCGGCGTTGCATTCTTCTACGGTGGACTGGTCAAGGCCAAGAGCGTCGTCAGCATGATGATGATGAGCTTCGGTGCCTTGGGACTGATCAGCGTTTTGTGGATTCTCTACGGCTTCAACATGAGTGCCGTCGACGGGCCGATGCAATTCGCCGGCAACCCGTTCTCTGACTTTGGCCTCGGTGCCCTGGCCACCGGGGAGAGCGCGAACACCGATCTGCTCGGCGCCACCTACGGTGCGACCTTCGCCATCATCACAGTGGCGCTGATTTCCGGTGCGGTCGCAGACCGCGCCAAGTTCGGTTCCTGGATGATCTTCGCCGGCGTCTGGGCCACGCTCGTGTATTTCCCGGTCGCGGCCTGGGTCTGGGGCGGCGGCTGGATCATGGAACTCGGCAACACCCTGGGCCTTCCCGGCGTGATCGACTACGCCGGCGGTACCGCCGTTCACATCAACGCCGGTGCGGCCGCCCTCGCCCTCGCCCTCGTCCTGGGCAAGCGCGTCGGGTTCCAGAAAGGCATCACCAAGCCGCACAACGTTCCCCTCGTGCTCATCGGTGCCGCTGTTCTCTGGTTCGGTTGGTTCGGATTCAACGCCGGTGCCGAATGGCTCAACGGCCTCGCCAACGTCGGAATCATCGTGGTCAACACCCTCGGGGCCACCGCCGCCGCGATCCTGGGTTGGATGATTGTGGAAAAGATCAAGGACGGCAAAGCCACCTCCGTCGGTGCAGCATCCGGTGCCGTCGCCGGACTTGTCGCCATCACCCCGGCTTGCGCCAACCTCGAGCCCGGCTGGGCCCTCCTGCTCGGTCTCCTCGCCGGCGCCGTCTGCGCCATGGCCATCGAAATGAAGTTCAAGTTCGGTTTTGACGATTCACTCGACGTGGTGGGAATCCACCTCGTGGGCGGCATCATCGGAACGCTGTACCTCGGATTCTTCGCCATCGACACCGGGCTATTCACCGGTGGCGGCAACCTCGGACAACTCGCCGTTCAGGCCATCGCAGCCTTCGCTGTTCTGATCTACTCTTTCCTCGTGGCCTACGTGCTGGGTATGGCGATCGAGAAAACGATTGGATTCCGCATCAAGAACGAGGACGAACTCGCCGGCATCGACACCATCGTGCACGGGGAAGAGGGTTACGCCCTCGATCGGGTCTAAGACCTGGTCGGAGTTCCCTGGCGACCTTTGCTA
>Ga0209023_10001888_pt1 | contig 27137 bp, 23 predicted proteins | sample LakOneMetagenome_FD_187468 | JGI IMG/M metagenome (GOLD analysis project Ga0209023, IMG submission 187468) | Freshwater and sediment microbial communities from Lake Erie, Canada (SPAdes) (version 2) | ecosystem: Environmental > Aquatic > Freshwater > Lentic | place: Lake Erie, Canada...
GCGGTGGCGTTAAAGCAGCATTTACCGTCCGCAAGAACAACCGGATACCCCGGTATTTCAGCAATCGAATTAACTGCGCTGCAATTCCTCCTGCGTAGGTTCACGGCATGGTCACGGTGGTTTCCGCCCCCGCAACGGCCAGAGTTCTACAGCCACGTGTACAAATGGAGTTACAGATGACCAAGCTTCTTGCTCGCTTCGTCAAGGACGAATCCGGCGCCACCGCGATTGAATACGGCCTGATCGCCGCCGGCATTTCGCTGGCGATCATTGCTGCCGTGAACGGTCTCGGCACCACCCTGAACACCAAGTTCACGAACATCGGTTCGTCGATCAAGTAAGCAGGCCACTGCTCGCTAAAAAAAAGGCTTCGGGAGACCGAAGCCTTTTTTGCGTCCTGACCGATCGGCGTATTGCGTGATGAAGCCATTTCCTGCCGAACAGCACCGGAATTCAAGGTCCGCAGCCTCCATGTTCGCGACGCTGTCCGGGATCGAGCCGGTCCGGCTGGTCTGCGCGGCACTCGTCGTCGCACTGCTCGCAGTCCTGTTCCGGATTGTCAGCATCCTGTAGCTCCCGTTCGAGGATTGTTCATTTCTGCCGGTTAGCCTGCCGCCTCGCCTGTTTTAGACCGCATCGCGCGCCTTATTCTCGGCAGACCTGGCAAGCTCATGATCCTCGACCTCGCACGCGTCTTCCTGTTTCCGGCCTTGATGGCCTTCGCCGCCGCGAGCGACCTCTTCACAATGACCATTCCGAATCGTGTCTCACTGCTGCTGATCGCCGGATTCTTCCTGCTGGCAAGTTTCAGCGGCATGCCGCTGTCCGAGATGGCCCTGCATGTCGGTGCGGGTCTGACGGTGCTTGTGGTGGCCTTTGCCTGCTTTGCCTTTGGATGGATCGGCGGCGGAGACGCCAAGGTCGCGGCGGCCGCAGGACTATGGTTCGGCTTTCCTCCGCTCACCGGCTACCTCGTCTATGCCTCGCTGTTCGGCGGCGCGCTGACGCTTCTGATGCTTCAGTTCCGGCAGTGGCCGCTGCCCCGCTCCCTGATCTCGCAGGAATGGGCGCAACGGCTTCACCGCAAGGACAGCGGCATTCCTTACGGCATCGCCCTCGCCCTCGGCGCGCTCATGATCTATCCGGAAACCGACTGGATGAAGGCCGTCGATCTCACGCGCTTCATCGGCCACTGAACGATCGCAACTTCTCATTAACGCGATTTAGATACGCCTCATTAACCATGCTTTGACGTTTAGCTGGTCAAATCCGACCACAGCGACGGGTCCGTCTGTCGCGGCGTGACGTGGAAAGTGAAGCGTATGAATACCGCGCGGATTGTCGTCCTGACCATTGCTGTCTGCGCCGGTGGCGCCGCTGCATATCTTGCAAGCGGCTCCGGTCCCAAGCCGGTCGAGGTTCCCGTCGCTACGATGGAAACGACCGACGTCCTCGTCGCCCGCTCGGATATCGCGCTCGGCCAGACAGTGACGCCGGATGACATCCAGTGGCAGTCCTGGCCCTCGTCCACCGCAAGCTCCAGCTTCATCCGCAAGACCGACCGCGCCGAGGCCATGAGCCAGATCGTCGGCTCCATTGCACGCTCGCCATTCCTCGCCGGTGAGCCGATCCGCGAAACCAAGCTCGTGAAAGGCAACGGGTCCGGCTTCATGGCCGCGATCCTGCCCACCGGCATGCGCGCCATCTCAACCGAAATCTCGCCGGAAACCGGAGCGGGCGGCTTCATCCTGCCGAACGACAAGGTCGACGTTATCCTGATCAAGCGGGACAAGAACGCCGACCGGCCGGGCAGCGCCGACGCGATCAACTCCGAAACCATTCTCACCAATGTCCGCGTTCTCGCCATCGACCAGACCGTCGGCGAGAAGGACGGACAGAAGGTCGTGGTCGGCAAGACCGTGACACTCGAACTGAAACCCGAACAGGCGGAATCGCTCGCGCGTGCGCGGCAGGCCGGAACGCTGTCGCTTGCGCTGCGCAGCCTTGTCGACGCCAACAAGAACGATGTGGCCATCGACGACGGCATGAAGCGCGACAGCGTCAACGTCGTTCGCTACGGCATTCCAACAACCATGACGACCCGGAAGTGATCGAGAGGATCGAGACGATGAGGCGAGAGGGACATCAGGCACCTGTGCGGACCTTCATGGTGCGTGCCCTGTCGTTTGCAGCCATCTGCGCGCTGACGCTGAATCCGGTCCTGTCGCCGGTGATCGCGAGTGACTACCGCGCATCCGCGGCCGCCGCATCGGCTGGCGGCCAGTTGAACGCGCGTTTCCTGCCGCTCGGCATCGGAAAATCCGTCGTTATCGACCTGCCCCGCGACGTCAAGGACGTTCTTGTCGCCGATCCGAAGATCGCCAATGCCGTGGTCCGTTCGGCCCAGCGCGCTTACATCATCGGTGCCGCGGTCGGTCAGACCAACATCATCTTCTTCGATTCCGCCGGTCAGCAGATTGCCGCCTACGACATCGCGGTGACCCGCGACCTCAACGGCGTCCGTGCCGCGCTGAAGCAGGCTTTCCCGCAATCCGACATCCGCATCGAAGGTGTCGGCGATGGCGTCATGCTGTCGGGCTGGGCCGCAAACCCTGCCGAAGCACAGCAGGCGCAGGAAATGGCTGCGCGCCTCGCGGGTGGACCCGACAAGGTGGTGAACAGCATCGCGGTTCGTGGCCGCGATCAGGTGATGCTGAAGGTGACCGTGGCTGAAGTTCAGCGCGACATCATCAAGCAGCTCGGCATCGACCTCAGCGCGAAGCTGAACTACGGCACCGCTGTTGTGAACTTCAACAACACCAACCCGTTCACGGCCTATGGCCGTCCGCTGGTTGCCGGCAACAACCTGATCGGCTCGTTCGGTTCGACCGGCGGCATGCCGGCGGTGACGGCGACGATGCGCGCGATGGAAAGCGCCGGTGTGGTGCGCACTCTTGCAGAGCCGAACCTGACAGCGATTTCCGGCGAGTCTGCGACCTTCGTTGCGGGCGGCGAATTCCCGCTGCCCAAGGGCTATACCTGCGATCCGATCTCGCGCGCCTGTACCACCCAGATCGACTTCAAGAAGTTCGGCATCACCCTGAATTTCACCCCGATCGTGCTCGCAGAAGGCCGCATCAGCCTGCGCGTGCTGACCGAAGTCTCTGAACTCTCGCCGGACAACTCCATTACGCTCGATCAGTCGGGCAGCACCCTGACCATTCCGTCGGTCAAGACCCGCCGCGCCGAAACCACCCTGGAAATTCCGTCGGGTGGTTCGATGGCGATGGCCGGCCTCATTCAGGAACAGACCAAGCAGTCGATCAACGGTCTGCCCGGCCTGTCGCAGTTGCCGGTGCTCGGATCATTGTTCCGCAGCCGCGACTACGTCAACCGCAACACCGAGCTCATGATTCTCGTGACGCCGTATGTGGTGCGCGCTGTCGCACAGAAGGATCTGTCGCGCCCGGACGATGGCTTCGCCGACGCTTCCGATCCGCAGTCTGATCTGCTCGGCAACATCAACCGCATCTACGGCGTTCCCGGACGTGTCGAGCCGGGCCGCAAGTATCGTGGCACCTACGGCTTTATCACGGACTGAGATGGGACAAGGACAGTAGCGATGACGATGCGAGTACCCAATCTCAAGCGCAGCCTGCGGATCGCAGCCGCCCTTCTCGGGGCGTCGGCGGCGTTAGGCGCCTGCACTCACACCGACCAGGAAACTGTCACCGGCAGCATTCCCAACGATTATCGCCTGCGCCACCCGATCGTGGTGCAGGAAGCAAACCGCACCACCGAGGTCTTTGTCGGCACCGGACGCGGTGGCCTCACCAACGCACAGCGCTCGGATATCGCGGGCCTTGCGGAAACCTGGCTGCGCGAAGGCACCGGCGGCATCGTGATCGACATGCCGACCAACACACCGAACGCCCGCGTGGCCGCGGATTCGCTGCGCGAAATTCGCGGCATCCTGGCTGCTGCCGGCGTGCCGCCGCATGGCGTCACCATCAGGAACTATCGGCCGACCGATCCCCGCCAGTTCGCGACCATCCGCGTCAACTATCCGCGGATCACGGCGGATGCGGGTCCTTGCGGCGTGTGGCCGGAAGATCTCGGACCGTCGATCAAGAACAAGAGCTATCTGGAGAACCGGCCCTATTACAATCTGGGCTGCGCCAGCCAGCGCAATCTGGCCGCGATGGTCGACAACCCGTCCGACCTCGTTCAGCCGCGCGCCGAAACTCCGGCCTATACGCCACGGCGCAACATCGCATTCGACAAGTACCGCAAGGGCAACACCACAGCGACTTCATATCCTGAAGCCGACAAGGCCAAGCTGAGCGAAGTGGGCAAATGATCAGTTACGCGCGTCAAGATCAGGAAGACGGAGCAGGCGCACCCGCCGCCGAGGAGCATATCGCTCCCGCGCCGCGCGTGTCCGTTCAGGCCTTCTGCGAAACCGTTGAAACCGCCGCGGCCGTGCAGTCCGCGGGCGAAGACCGCCGGCTGGACAAGGCTCATCTCAAGATTCAGATGGGCGGCATGACGGCGGCCATCGAAGCCTATCGGACCGCGCCGACCCCGAACGTGATCCTGCTCGAAACCGAAGGGCGCAACGATGTGCTCTCCGGCCTCGACCAGCTTGCAACGGTCTGCGACGCCGGAACGCGCGTGATCGTGATCGGACGGGTCAACGACGTCGTGCTCTACCGCGAACTGGTCCGGCGCGGCATCAGCGATTATCTCATCGCGCCCGTCGCGCCGCTCGACATCGTTCGCTCCGTCTGCGGCCTGTTTTCCGTGCCCGAGGCCAAGGCTGTCGGACGGATTATCGCTGTCGTCGGCGCCAAGGGCGGTGTCGGGGCCTCGACGGTCGCGCATAACGTTGCCTGGGCCATCGCCCGCGATCTTGCACTGGACTCGGTCGTCGCCGATCTCGATCTGGCCTTCGGGACCGCCGGCCTCGATTACAACCAGGACCCGCCGCAAGGCATTGCGGACGCCGTATTCTCTCCGGACCGTATCGACACCGCTTTCGTGGATCGCCTGCTGTCGAAGTGCACCGACCATCTCAGCCTGCTGGCCGCACCCGCGACGCTCGATCGCGTCTACGACTTCGGTTCCGAAGCCTTCGATTCGATTTTCGATACCCTGCGCACCACAATGCCCTGCATCGTCCTCGACGTGCCGCATCAGTGGTCGGGATGGACCAAGCGCGCGCTGGTGGGCGCAGACGATATCCTGATCGTCGCGAATCCCGACCTTGCGAACCTGCGCAACACCAAGAACATGTTCGATACGCTGAAAGCCGCGCGGCCCAACGACCGGCCGCCGCTTTACTGCATCAATCAGGCAGGCGTTCCAAAGCGCCCCGAAATCTCGACCAGCGAGTTTGCGAAGGCCATTGAGAGCCAGCCGATCGTCACCATCCCGTTCGAGCCGCAGATTTTCGGCGCCGCCGCGAACAACGGCCAGATGATTGCTGAAATCGCGGCCAACCACCGCACCACTGAAATGTTCCTGCAGATTGCGCAGCGTCTGACCGGCCGTGGCGAGGCCAAGAAGCCGCGCAATTCGTTCCTGGCGCCTCTGCTCGGAAAGCTGCGGGCAAAGTAATCGATCGCGTGGAGTTGTCGTCGTGTTTGGTAAGCGTAGCGGATCAGAAGCCGATGTCCGGACCGCACCGATCCCTGATCGCGTGCAGGAAACGGCTGCCGTGCGCCACGCACCGGCGAATGTCGCTTCGCCTCCGCTCGCTCCTGCGCGGCCTCAGGCGCCGCCACCGGCAGCTGAAACCAAGCGCTCGGATTCCTATTATCAGACCAAGGCGACGATCTTCGGCGCACTGATCGAAGCCATCGACCTCGCCCAGCTCTCCAAGCTCGATGTTGAATCCGCGCGCGAGGAAATCCGCGACATCGTCAACGAGATCATCGCGATCAAGAACATCGTGATGTCGATCGCCGAGCAGGAAGAGCTGCTCGACGATATCTGCAACGACGTTCTCGGCTACGGCCCGCTCGAGCCGCTGCTGGCCCGCGACGATATCGCCGACATCATGGTCAACGGCGCGGGAACCGTCTTTATCGAAGTCGGCGGCAAGATCCAGAAAACCGGCATCCGTTTTCGCGACAATCAGCAGCTGCTCAATATCTGCCAGCGCATTGTCAGCCAGGTCGGCCGCCGCGTCGATGAATCCTCGCCAATCTGCGACGCGCGCCTTGCCGACGGCTCGCGCGTCAACGCCATTGTGCCTCCGCTGGCGATCGACGGACCTGCACTCACCATCCGCAAATTCAAGAAGGACAAGCTGACCCTCGATCAGCTCGTCAAGTTCGGCGCGATCTCGCCTGAAGGCGCGCAGATCCTGCAGATCATCGGCCGCGTCCGCTGCAACGTGCTGATCTCCGGCGGCACCGGCTCCGGCAAGACCACGCTGCTCAACTGCATGACCAACTATATCGACGAGGACGAGCGCGTCATCACCTGCGAAGACGCCGCGGAACTTCAGTTGCAGCAGCCGCATGTCGTCCGTCTTGAAACCCGCCCGCCCAATATCGAAGGCGAAGGTCAGATCACCATGCGCGATCTGGTCAAGAACTGCCTGCGTATGCGTCCCGAACGTATCATCGTCGGCGAAGTTCGCGGACCCGAAGCGTTCGACCTGTTGCAGGCGATGAACACCGGCCACGACGGCTCGATGGGCACGCTGCACGCCAACAATCCACGCGAAGCTCTTTCCCGCGTGGAATCGATGATCACGATGGGCGGGTACTCGCTGCCGTCCAGGACCATTCGCGAAATGATCTGCGCGTCCATCGACGTCATCGTCCAGGCTGCGCGTCTGCGCGACGGTTCACGCCGCATCACCCACATCACCGAAGTGATGGGAATGGAAGGCGACACCATCATCACGCAGGACATCTTCCTCTATGACCTGATGGGCGAAGATCTGAACGGCAACATCCTCGGCCGGCATCGCTCCACGGGTATCGGCCGTCCGCGGTTCTGGGAACGCGCACGCTACTATGGCGAGGAAAAGCGGCTCGCCGCCTCGCTCGACGCCGCCGAAGTCACGAGCGTATAGAGGCGCGGCCATGGACATGCAGACGCTGGCACTGGCTTTCCTCACGACGGTCACAGTGGGCGGACTCGCCTGGGTTTTCATCTATCCGTTGCTGTCCGGCGAGAAGCAGGCCGAGAAACGCCGCGCATCCTTCGCGCGCACCGAGCCAACGTTGCGCGTCGACGATCGCGTCCGTGCGCGCCGCGTTCAGGTCGAAGAATCCATGAAGGAGATGGAGCAGCGGCTCGCCGAATCCCAGAAGCTGACCATCGAAGCGCGAATCTCCCAGGCTGGCCTTGGATGGACCAAGCAACAGTTCATGATCGGTTCCGGCGTTCTCGGCGCTGTGGTCATGTTCGTTTCCTTCTTCGGCGGGGTGCCGTTGCTGCCCGCATTCGGGTTTGCGTTCGCCGCCGGGTTCGGCCTGCCCCGCTGGCTGCTCGCCTTTCTCAAGAAGCGCCGCGAGGCGAAATTCCTCGATGCGCTGCCGGATGCGGTCGACGTGATCGTCCGCGGCATCAAGGCCGGCCTTCCGCTGTTCGAATCGCTGAAAGTCGTCGCCGCAGACTCACCTGAGCCCCTGCGCAGTGAGTTCAACGCGATCATCGAAACCCAGACCATCGGCATGCCGCTCGGCGAAGCCTGCCAGCGCCTTTATGACCGGATGCCACTGCCGGAAGCCAATTTCTTCGGCATCGTGATCGCAATTCAGAGCAAGTCGGGCGGCAATCTCTCCGAAGCGCTGGGCAACCTCTCCAAGGTTCTGCGTGACCGCCGGAAGATGGCGGCAAAGATTCAGGCGATGTCCATGGAAGCGAAAGCTTCCGCAGGCATCATCGGCGCGCTGCCGCCTATCGTGATGATCATGGTCTACATCATGGTGCCCGACTACATCTCGCTACTGTGGACTCATCCAACCGGGCGGCTGATGCTGGCCGGCTGCGCGCTGTGGATGGGAATGGGCATTCTTGTCATGAAGAAAATGATCAATTTCGATTTCTGACGAGGCACCATGCTGGTCGATCTTCTCATCGAGAAATTTCACGACATCCGGTTCATGACCATGCTGCTGTCGGCGATCGCCGCTGCGGCGACCGCTTACGCGCTGGTCTCCCCGATGTTCGCCGGCGAAGGCCTGAACAAACGCATGAAGGCCGTCGCCAGCGAACGCGAACGCATGCGCCAGCGCGAGCGCGAGCGTTTGAACCGAAACGAGAAAGTCTCTCTGCGTCAGGCTCCGAAGCAACTGGTGCAGCGGGTTGTCGACGATTTCAATCTCGGCAAGTGGGTCGCCCAGGAAGAAGCGCGCGAGAAGCTGGTCATGGCCGGCTATCGCGGCCAGGCGCCCTACATCACATTCCTGTTCTTCCGGCTTGTGATGCCCATCGTGTTCCTGATCGGTGCGGTGCTCTATGTTTTCGTGCTCTCGAACATGCAGCAGCCGACCCCGATGAAAATCGGCATGTGCCTGGGCGCGACGTGGTTCGGCATGCAGGCCCCGATGCTGTTCCTGAAGAACGCGATCACCAAGCGCCAGCTTTCGATCAAGCGCGCGTTCCCGGATGCACTGGACCTTCTGCTGATCTGCATCGAATCCGGCATGTCGATCGAAGCGGCATTCCGCCGGGTCAGTCAGGAAATCGGCACCCAGTCGATCCCGCTCGCCGAGGAATTCTCGCTGACTACCGCAGAACTGTCCTACCTGCAGGACCGCAAGATGGCTTACGAGAATCTCGCCAAGCGCACCGGCACCGAAGGCGTGAAGTCAGTCTGTCTGGCCCTGCAGCAGTCTGAACGCTACGGCACACCGCTCGGCCAGACGCTGCGTGTGATGGCGCAGGAAAACCGCGACATGCGCATGAACGAAGCGGAGAAGAAAGCCGCCGCGTTGCCGCCGAAGCTGACTGTGCCGATGATCGTGTTCTTCCTGCCGGTGCTGTTCGTGGTCATTCTCGGGCCGACCGGCATCAAGGTCTCCGAATACATGAAGTGATGCAACGCGGCGGCGATGTGCCGCCGCTGCCTTGCTTCAAGCAATTCGGAAACATTCTTTCTCAGGAACGGCCGAGGCCCATGGCAGCCGTCTTTTGCTGCCGCCCGTCGCGGCTCAGCATCTGCCGCAGATAGGCGACGTTGGCCTCCGCCTCGTCCGCAGGCAAGTCCGCCTTCACGATGGACTCGGCTTCGGCGAAGCGTCCCTGCAGGCCGACTACCAGCGCGAGGTTCTGGCGAACCCGGCTGTCAGCATTTCCGCGATTATAGGCGCGGCGCAAAACCGATTCAGCCTTGGGCAGATCCTTCGACAGGACGTATGACAGCCCGAGGTTCGACAGCACCGACGGCTCTTCCGGCGCGACCTTCAGCGCGCTCGCATAGTAGCGGCGGGCTTCCTCGTGCTTGCCCATCTGGTCGAGCGTAGTCCCCTGCACCGACAGGATGCGCCAGTCCGGATTGGCCGGTGAGTGCGCGCTGCCGAGCGTGTCGAACGCCTGCTGAAAGTTTCCATTGTCGGCCAGCGCACGCCCATAGGCAGCCAGAAGCGCCTTATTTCCGGGATTGGCGATGGTCGCCTGTTCCATGACAGCGACCGCCTGCTGGCGTTGGCCGTTCTGCCGCAGCGCCTGTCCATATTGAAGCGCAGCTTCGGTGTCGCGCGGATTGGCCCGGTAGCGCTCGCCCAGTGCCTGGATTGCGTCAGTCGAGGCCTGACCGGGAGCAGCTTCCGCCCGCGCATTGAGCGATCCGGTGACCTCCGGCGAACGCGCGGTCTGGCAACCCGCCAATCCCGCTGCGAGAAGGGCCGCGACGGCAGCGGAGGCGAGAAACCGGGTCAACGGAGACGAATTACGCATGACGCATGGACTCGCTATCGAGGGTGGCGAAGCCGGATGTCGCAGCAATAGACCGTTAACCCTAATGCATGGTTAATCTCCGGCCTCACGGCACCAGGTCCGGCCGCCGAAACAGCCCGTCAAAACATCGCTTTGGTCCTGCTGCGCGGCAGCGCGGCGCTGCTATAGTCCGTCCACTGCTTCGCTGCTGTTCCGGAAAGACCATGCACCCTGCTTTCACCAGTTCCACCGACGCCCGCCCCGTTCCCATTACCTTTGCTGCCAAATCCACCTGGGATTCTGTCCGCGCCACACTCCCCGCTAGCGCCCAGCGGTTCGCTGCCGCCAATGCCTATGCGGCAAAGCCCGGCCAGTATCTGGCGCTGCCGGCGGAGGACGGATCGCTAGCCCATGTGCTGTTCGGCATCGAGGATCAGGCCAGCGAATGGCGCGACCTGTTCCGGCCCGGACAATTGCCCGGCCTGCTGCCCGCAGGCACCTACAGTTTTGCCAATGCGCCGCATGACATACGGCTTGCAACACTCGCCTTCGCTCTCGGCAGCTATCGCTTCGGTCGTTATCGCAAGAACGACGCGGCCGGCGCAAAGCTCGTTCCGCCCGATGGCGTCGATATGGCCGAGATCACCCGCATGGCCAACGCCGCCACGCTGGCGCGTGACCTGATCAACACGCCCGCCAACGACATGGGCCCCAGCGAACTCGCGCTGGCCGCGCAAGCGCTCGCGGAAAAATTCGGTGCGAAGTTTAGCTGCATCATTGGCGAAGACCTGCTGAAGCAGAACTTTCCGCTGATCCATGCCGTCGGCATGGCCTCGACCCGCGCGCCGCGCCTGATCGACATCACCTGGGGCGACGCCTCGCATCCAAAAGTGACGCTGGTCGGCAAGGGCGTCTGCTTCGACACCGGCGGCCTCGATCTCAAGCCATCGAGCGGCATGCTGATCATGAAAAAGGACATGGGCGGTGCCGCCAACGTGCTCGCGCTGGCGCAGATGATCATGGATGCGAAGCTTAAAGTTCGGCTGCGTGTGCTGATTCCCGCCGTGGAGAATTCGGTGGCGGGCAATGCCTTCCGGCCACTCGATATTTTCCCTTCGCGCAAGGGCGTGAACGTCGAGATCGGAAATACAGATGCCGAAGGCCGTCTTGTGCTGGCCGATGCGCTCGCACTCGCGGACGAGGAGAAGCCGGACATCTTGATCGATCTCGGCACGCTGACGGGCGCGGCCCGCGTGGCGCTGGGACCGGATCTGCCGCCTTACTACACCAACGACGAAACGCTCGCTGCGGACGTCTCACGCCATGCCCGCGCCGAGAACGATCCGCTGTGGCGCATGCCACTGTGGATGCCTTACGATTCGTGGCTGGATTCCAAGACTGCGAACCTCAATAACGCGCCGGGCGGGACTTTCGCAGGCTCGATCACCTGCGCGCTATTCCTCAAGCGCTTTGTCGAAAGCGCCAAGAGCTGGCTTCACGTCGATATTTACGGCTGGACGCCGAGCGCAAAACCCGCGCGCCCCGAAGGCGGCGAGTGTCAGGCCGCGCGCGCGATCTACAAGCTCCTGAGCGAGCGTTATGGCTGATCCGAAACTCGATCCGAGATTGACGCCTGTGCGGCCTGACCTCGCGGCAAATCATCTTGAGGGCAAGGTCACGGCCGCACGGTTTGTCGAAGGCATCGAGTTCGAAATCTTCGATCCTGTCGTGCCGGTCCGCCGCGAACCGTCGCACGATGCTGCGCTCGATACCGAAGCGCTGAAAGGCGAGCGGGTCGTCATCTATGATCGCGATGCGGAAGGTTGGGCGTGGGGACAGCTCAAAACCGACGGTTATGTCGGCTGGCTCCCCGACATCGCGCTGGTCCAGCCCCGCACCACACCGACCCACAAAGTCACCGCGCTGCGTACATTTGCGTTTCCCGGCCCCTCGATCAAACTGCCGCCAGTCGAGGTGCTCCCGCTCGGAGTGCAGATCGAGATCGTGAAAATCGATGGCACATTCGCCATCACAAGCCAGCGGCATTACCTGCCCGCGCAGCATGTCGCGCTGCTCGCCGCTGTCGAGACGGACTTTGTTGCCGTCGCGCAGCGTTTTGTGGGGACGCCTTATCTGTGGGGCGGGCGGACCAGCCTCGGGATTGATTGCTCGGGTCTGGTGCAAACGTCGCTTGCCGCCACCGGTATCGCCGCGCCGCGCGACAGCGACATGCAGGAAGCGGCACTGGGAATGGCACTGCCGCCGTCACAGTGGCATGACCTCAAGCGCGGCGACCTGATGTTCTGGAAAGGGCACGTTGCTATCGTCCGCGATGAGAGCACCATTGTCCATGCCAATGCGCATCACATGGCCACGGCCATCGAGCCGACGCAGGCCGCTATCACGCGCATCAAGGCGGCGGGGAATGATGTCACCAGCATCAAGCGGCTGGGTTGAAACTCATTCAGGCGCGATAGTCGGCGCTGCCTCGATGTTGAACGCCGCCGCGAAAAGAGCACGCGTGTAGTCCGTTTTCGGATTCTTGAACAAATCCGCTGCCGCACCCTGTTCCACCACCTTGCCGTGACGCATCACAATCAGGTTGCTCGCAAGCGATGCAACGACGCGCAGATCGTGCGAAATGAACATGTAAGTCAGATCGCGCTTGCGCTGCAGATCGCGCAACAGGTCGACCATCTGGGCCTGAAACAGCATATCGAGCGCACTGGTCGGCTCATCCAGCACCACGAAACTCGGCTCCAGCACCACGGCGCGCGCGATGCTGATGCGCTGGCGCTGGCCGCCGGAGAATTCGTGCGGATAGCGGAAGCGCGTCGCCGGATCGAGTCCGACCTCCTTCAATGCCTTGATGACCCGCGCCTCGCGCTCGTCTTCGCTCAGGGACGGCTGATGCACGCCCAGACCTTCGGCAATGATGTCGCCCACCGACATGCGCGGACTGAGCGCACCGAACGGATCCTGAAACACGATCTGCATGTCGCGGCGGACCGGGCGCATCTCCTTGAAACGAAGACCCTGAATGTCCTTGCCGAGGAACACGATCGGCCCCTTCGACGAAATCAGGCGCAACAATGCGAGGCCCAGCGTGGTCTTGCCCGACCCGGATTCGCCGACGACGCCGAGCGTTTCGCCCTGACGCACCGAGACGCTGACGCCATCAACGGCCTTGATGTGTCCGACCGTCTTGCGCATCAAGCCGCGCTTGATGGGAAACCAGACCTTGAGATCGTCAGACGACATCACCACCGGCGCATCGGGCCGTGGCGGTGCCGGATCGGGCTTCGGCTCAGCCGCGAGAAGCGCCTTGGTGTAAGGATGCTGAGCCGCGGTGAAAACCTGTTCCACCGGCCCATGCTCGACAATCTTGCCGTTGTTCATGACGCAGACCGTATCCGCGATCCGCCGCACGATGCCGAGATCGTGGGTGATAAACAGCATGCTCATGCCAAGCCGCGTGCGAATATCCGCCAGCAGCTTGAGGATTTGCGCCTGCACCGTGACGTCGAGGGCTGTTGTCGGCTCGTCCGCGATCAGAAGATCAGGCTCGTTCGCCAGCGCCATGGCGATCATCACGCGCTGGCGCTGACCACCGGACAATTGATGCGGATAGCTGGCGAGCCGGGTCTCGGGCTCGGGAATGCCGACCTGCGTCAGCAATTCCAGCGTGCGCTCGCGCGCCTTCGCGCCGCGCACGCCGCTGTGCAGATAGATCACTTCGCCGATCTGCGCCTCGATGGTGTGAAGCGGGTTGAGCGAGGTCATCGGCTCCTGAAAGATGATCGAGATGTCGTTGCCGCGGATGCCGCGAATCTCGTTCTCGCTCATGCCGAGCAATTCCTGCCCTTTGAAGCGGATGCTTCCGGTCGGATGATGCGCGGTTGGATAAGGCAGAAGTTTCAGAACGGACAGCGCGCTGACCGACTTTCCAGATCCGGATTCGCCGACCAGCGCCACGCACTGCCCGCGCTCGATCGAGAACGAGATTTTGTCGACCGCAACACTTTCAGACCCACCCTGACGGAAGGCGACCGATAGATCGCGCACATCGAGCAGAGGCTGATTGATGGAATCCAGCATCATCTCACCTGAACGTCTTGCGCGGATCGAAGGCGTCGCGCACGCCCTCGCCGATAAAGATGAGAAGTGACAGCATGATCGCGACCGAGAAGAATCCGGTGAAGCCGAGCCATGGCGCCTGCACGTTGGCCTTGCCCTGCGACAGCAACTCGCCGAGCGATGGCGAACCAGGTGGCAGGCCGAAACCAAGGAAATCCAGCGCCGTGAGCGTCATCACCGACGACGACACAATGAACGGCAGGAAGGTCATGGTCGCGACCATCGCATTCGGCAGCAGATGGCGGAACATGATGGTGGCATTCGACACGCCGAGCGCGCGCGCGGCCTGGATATACTCGAAATTTCGCCCGCGCAGGAATTCCGCACGCACCAGACCGACCAGCGACACCCAGGAGAACAGTAGCAGGATGCCGAGCAGAACGAAGAACCCTGGCACCAGCACAGACGACAGGATCAGCAGCAGATAGAGTGAGGGGATCGCGGTCCATACCTCAATGAAGCGCTGGAACAGAAGATCGACCCAGCCGCCGAAATAGCCCTGAATGCCGCCAGCAGCGATGCCGATCACCGACGAGATAATCGTCAGTGCGAGGCCGAACAGGACAGATATACGGAAGCCATAAATCAGGCGCGCGACGACGTCGCGGCCCTGATCGTCTGTACCGAGCCAGTTGTATTCAAGGTCGCGGCAGCCGCGCAGTCCCTTCTTTTCGACCACCGCCTTGCACTGCGCTTCCGTCAACATCCATGTCGGCGGCGACGGCGCCGGCGTCGGCAAGTCCAGATTGTGCGTACCATAGGAATAACGGATCAGTGGCCAGAGCACCGTGCCATTCTTTTCCTTGATCAACTTCTGCAAGTATGGATCGCGATAGTCCGCCGCGGTCTCGAAGTCTCCGCCAAACGCGGTTTCGGGATAGGTCACGAAAGCCGGGAAATAGAGTTTGCCGTCAAACTTGATCAGGAACGGACGGTCATTGGCGATCAACTCGGCAAACAGCGAAATCAGAAACAGCAGCGCAAAAATCCAGAACGACCAGTAGCCGCGTCTATTGGACCTGAAATTGCGCCAGCGCCGCTGGTTCAGCGGCGAAATGCCGAGCGGATGACGCGACGGCGGCACGGCCTCGCCCATCGGCGACTGCGCCGTGGTTTCGACTGGCGGTGCGGGAGCGATGGTCATACCTCGCGCGCCTCGAAATCGATGCGCGGATCGATCCACATATAGGCGAGATCCGAGATCAGGTTCACCACAAGACCGACCAGCGAAAAGATAAACAGCGTGCCGAACACCACCGGATAATCGCGGTTGAGCACACTTTCAAATCCAAGAAGACCGAGCCCGTCGAGCGAAAAGATGGTTTCGATCAGAAGCGAACCGGAGAAGAACGCGTGAATAAAGGCGCTCGGGAAACCGGCGATCACGATCAGCATGGCGTTGCGGAAGATATGCCCGTACAGCACCTGGCGCTCGCTGCAGCCCTTGGCGCGCGCGGTCATGACATACTGCTTGCGGATTTCATCGAGAAAAGAGTTCTTGGTCAGCAGTGTCATGGTGGCGAAGGCGCCGAGCGCCATCGAGATCAGCGGCAACGTGATGTGCCAGAAGTAATCGGTGATCTTCTGATACCAGGGCATTTGCGCCCAGCCGTCCGAGGTCAAACCGCGCAGCGGGAAGATATCGAAGAACGATCCGCCCGCGAACAGGATGATCAGCAGGATCGCAAACAGAAAGCCCGGGATTGCAAAGCCGATGATGATAATGCCCGATGTCCAGGTGTCGAATTTCGAGCCGTCCTGAATGGCCTTGCGGATGCCAAGCGGAATCGAGATCAGATAGGTCAGCAGCGTCATCCAGATGCCAAGCGACATCGACACCGGCAGCTTCTCCTTGATGAGCTGGATCACGCTGACATCGCGAAAGTAGCTCTTGCCGAAATCGAATCGCGCGAAATTCCAGATCATCAGCGCGAAGCGTTCCGGCGCGGGCTTGTCGAAGCCGAACTGTTTTTCGAGGCTCTTGACGAAATCGGGATCGAGCCCCTGCGCGCCGCGATATTTCGAACTCACGGCATCCGCCGATGCTCCCGCCTGCGGGCGCGAGGCGAAATCGCCGCCGGACGACCCTGAAATGCGAGAACTTGCGCCCGTATCCGAGCCCGACAGTTGCGCGATCACCCGCTCCACCGGTCCGCCCGGCGCGAACTGCACCACGACGAAAGACACGAACAGGATGCCCAGCAAGGTGGGGATCATCAGCAGGATGCGGCGGGCGATATACGCGGTCATCGGTTATTTCGCCTGCTCGGATTTCGTTGGCTCAGGCTTGCTCTGTTCCGGCTTTCTGGCTTTCGCCTCGTCCGTCCACCATAAGTCCGGTGCGCCGACGCCATTGGCGTAACGCGGAATGTTGGTCGGATGAGCGAACACATCCCAATAGGCAATGCGATGGCTGGCCGAATACCACTGCGGCACCCAGTAACGTCCCGCGCGGAACACACGATCGAAAGCCCGGCAGGCGATGCGCAATTCGTCGCGATTTTCAGCGGCGATGATGCGCTCGATCAGTGCATCGATGGCGGGGTTCTTGATGCCGGAAAGATTCTGCGATCCCTTCACGTCCGCCACCTGCGACGAGAAGAACGTCCGCATCGCGTCACCAGGGGTCGATGACATGCTGAAGCGCTGGATCGCGGTGTCGAAATCGAAATCATCGACACGGGCGCGGAACTGTACCGGATCGACCAGCCGCACGCTGGCCTCGATCCCGAGCACGCCGAGATTCTTGATATAGGGCGCGTGATGCGCCTGAAACGCCGGTTCATCGAGCAGAAACTCGACGCGGAAGATGTCACCGTTCGGAAGCCGCCGCTTGCCGTCCTTGATGGGGTAACCCGCATCCTGCAGCAGTTGCGACGCCTTGCGCAGCAGCGCGCGGTCTTGCCCAGATCCGTCGCTCACTGGTGGCACGAATGGCGCGCCGAACACTTCATCCGGCACCTGCCCGCGGAACGGCTCCAGCAGCTTCAATTCTTCCGGCGGCGGCGGACCTTCGGCCATCAGGTCGGAGTTCTGAAACGGCGACACTGTGCGCGCATAGGCGCCGTACATGATGGTCTTGTTGGTCCACTCGAAATCGAAGGCGTTGATCAAGGCTTCGCGCACGCGCGGGTCCTTGAACTGCGCGCGGCGCGTATTGAGGAACCAACCCTGCGCGCCTGACGGCGTATCGTCGGGCAGCCGCTCCTGTTTGACGCGGCCATCCTTGATCGCCGGGAAATCGTAGCGCGTATTCCAGATGCGCGCAGTGAATTCCTCGCGATAGAGATAGTTGCGGCCGGTGAAGCCCTCGAATGCTACGTCGCGATCGCGATAGAATTCGTAGCGAACCGCATCGAAATTGAAAGCGCCGCGCGACACCGGCAAATCCTTCGCCCACCAATCCTTGACGCGCTCGTATTCGATATAGCGCCCGGCCTCGAAACGCCCCACCTTGTAAGGCCCGGAGCCGAGCGGAGTATCGAGGGTCGATTCCTCGAACGGCTTCTTGTCGTAATAGGCTTTCGAGAAGATCGGCAGTCCGGCGACATAGAGCGGCACATCGCGGCCGCGCTTGGCCGCAAACATGACAGTCACTGTCGCGTCGTCGCCGGCCTCCGCTTTCATCATATCCCGCAGTTGCTGCTGGATGATCGGATGACCCTTCTCCTTCAGGACCGTCAGGGAGAAAGCCACATCCTTCGCGGTGATCTTCGTGCCGTCGTGAAACTTGGCTTCCGGGCGCAAAGTAAAGCGATAGATCAGCTTGTCGGGCGAGATGCGCACCGAGCGCGCGACCAAACCATACATCGCATCGGGTTCGTCGCCCGCGCGCACCATCAGCGACGCAAAGGTCTGATCCATCCCTACGGCGCCGTCGCCCTTGAGGATGTAACTGTTCAGCGAGTTGAAGGTCTGAAACGACTGGTTGTAGGCGCGCGATGACGGGACCGTCGAAAACACGCCACCTTTCGGCGCGTTGACATTCACATAGTCGAAATTCTTGAAGTCGGCCGGATACTTCAGATCGCCGAAGGCCGACATGCCGTGGGCTTCGGGAGCGCCTTCGACAGGCGATTGAGCCACCGCGCCAAACGGCGTCCACGCGGCAGCCATGGCGCTGCCGCCGAGAACGAGAACGCGCCGCCGCGAGAGCCCGGTCAAGAACGCCTGCCGATCTTGTCGGCCTTCTCCTTGTCGTACCACCAGAGCGATGGCAGACCGGAGCGGCCATACTTCGGAAGCGGCGCGTGGCTGAAACGATCCCAGCGCGCATAGCGCAGAAAGCCATAAGTGAACTGCGGCACGACGTAGTAGTGCCAGAGCAGCACACGATCCAGCGCCTTGGTCGCGGCAACCAGCGTCTCGCGATCGCTGGCATAGATGATCTTGTCGATCAGCTTGTCGATCACCGGATTCTTGATGCCGATGGTGTTGCGTGAGCCCGGGATGTCCGCCGCCGGTGAGCCCCAGAAATCGCGCTGCTCGTTGCCGGGTGACAGCGACTGTCCCCAGACATCCGAGATAATGTCGTAATCGAAATTACGCACGCGGTTCTGGTACTGCGCATCGTCGACAGTGCGCACCGTCACCGTGATACCGAGACGTTCCAGCGACGGCTTGTAGAACAGCACGATGCGCTCGAACGATGGATTATCGAGCAGGAATTCGACCGCAACCGGGGTGCCGTCCTTCTTGACCAGCTTGCCATCGCGCACTTCATAGCCCGCTTCCCGCAAAAGCCGCGTCGCATTGCGAAGATTGTCGCGCACTTTTTCCGGCTCGCCGCCGACCGGATTTTCGTAGGGCTTGGCGATCACCTCCGGCGGAATATCGCCGTAGACCTCTTTCAGAATCTCGAATTCCTTCTGCACCGGAACGCCGGAGCTGGCGAGTTCGGTGCCCTCGAAATAGCTGTTGATGCGCTTGTACTTTCCGTAGAAGAGCTGCTTGTTCATCTCTTCGAAGTCGAACGCATAGTTGAACGCGCGGCGCACGCGCTTGTCGGCAAACAGTTCGCGGCGGATGTTGAAGGCAAAGCCCTGCATGCGCCCGGAGTCGTTGATCGGAAATTCCTCCAGCACCACCCGCTTTTCCTTCACCGCCGGAAAATCGTAGGCGGTGGCCCAGCTCTTGGCGGAGGACTCCACGGTCCAGTCCGCCTGATCGGCCTTGAAGGCCTCGAGCGAGACGGTGGTGTCGCGGAAAAATTCGAAGCGCATCTCGTCGAAATTCTGTTGGCCGATGCGCACCGGAGTCTTCGCGCCCCAGTAGTTCTTCACGCGCTCCACGGTGATGGAACGGCCGGCGACAAAATCCTTGATCGCGTAAGGCCCGGAGCCGAGCGGCTTTTCCAGCGTGGTCGCGCCGATGTCGCGCTTGCGGCCCTCGCTGTCGGTGCCTTCCCACCAGTGCTTCGGCAGAACGATCAATTCGCCCACAATGGTCGGCAGTTCGCGATTGCCCGGCGCATCGAAGGTGAACTTGATCTCGTGCGATCCGGCCTTCTCCGCCTTCACCACATGCTTGTAGTAGGACGAATACATCGGGCTGTACTTCTTCAGCACCTCCAGCGAGAACAGCACGTCTTCCGGTGTCACCGGTTTTCCATCATGCCAGTGCGCTTCCTTGCGCAGGCGATAGGTGACCCACGAAAAATCGTCGGGATGCATCGCCGCATCGGCCAGGAGGCCGTATTTGGTGCTGGCTTCATCCAGCGACTGCACCATGAGCGATTCATAGATCAGCATCACGGCGGGGGCGATGTTGCCCTTCACGCCAGCGACCGCGAAATTGAAATTGTCGAACGTGCCGATCGAAATCTGCCGCGCGGTGCCGCCCTTCGGGGCTTCCGGATTGACGTAGTCGAAATGCTTGAAGCCGGCGGGATACTTGATGTCGCCAAACAGCGACAGAGCGTGCTTCCATTCGGGTGCCTGTGTCTGCGCTTGCGCGGAAGCGACAACATCCAGTCCGGTTGCCTTCAGCATCGGGACCGTGGCGGCAAACGCACCGCTTTGGAGAAGTCGGCGGCGGGAAATGCTCAAATCGAATTTTCCTATGGCTGGTCGAAAAGGACTGCCCTTGCAACGTCTTGGCCGATTATGTCGGTTTTTGGATATGACGCCAGCCTGTTGCCGCGCGATCTTTGCGGCGAAATGTCCGGCGCGAAAACAACAGCAATTGCAACGCAAAACGGCCAGGCAAGCCTGGCCGTTTTCGGATTAAATTTCGGTCACGCGCCGAAAACTCATTAAGCTCACTTGCTCGCGGTCGGCAGCGGCACCGGCGTATCGGCCAGCGTGCGCAGATAGGCGATCAGGTCCGCCCGCTCGCTGTCCTTGCTGATGCCGGCAAAGCCCATCGCGGTGCCCGGGACAAAACCCTTCGGGCTGGCGATGAACTTGTTGATGCTGTCATAGGTCCACTTGCCGCCCTTGCCCTTCATGGCGGCGGAGAAGTTGAAGCCGTTGCGACCGTGGCCGATCTCGTCATCGATCACGCCATAGAGGTTCGGACCGACCTTGTTCGCGCCGTTCTTCTCGAAGGTGTGGCAGGCGGCGCACTTCTTGGCGGCGGCAGCGCCCTTCTCGACCGAGGCGGTCTGGAGCAGTTTTTCAATCGGCTCGCTCGGCGCAGCGGCGGCAGCACCCGCGCCACCGGCTCCGTCGGTTTCCTTCACCGCGATCTCGAAGCCGGGCTTTTCCAGCTTCTTGGGCGAGAAAATAGCGTTGGCGGCCATGTTGGTCGCAAGCAGAACGAGGCAGGTGCCGAGCACTGCGCCCATGATCTTGTTGAGTTCGAAGGAGTCCATTTTGGATCAGGCTCCGGGGCCGTTAGGTCGATGTCTGCGGCCGGGAAATGGCCATGAAATTTACTACCGGCAGCCGTCGTGCGGCGCAATACTGGCAGCGGGATCGAGATAACGGTTTGCCTGCCTTCTGGCAACCCGTATAAACGCGCGACCCTTTGAAAACGCCCGTTATTTCCTCACAAATCTGGCTGTCCGAGCCGCCCGCCTCCGATGACAAAAACCCGTGCTCTTGTGCTGATTCCCGCCCGCATGGCCGCGACACGCCTGCCGGGAAAGCCGCTTCTGGACATCGGCGGCCTTCCCATGATCGTCCAGGTCGTTCGCCGGGCAGAAGCGGCCCGAATCGGACGGGTCGTGGTGGCGACGGATTCAGCGGATATCGCGACCGCCGTCACCAGCCATGGCGGCGAGGCTGTGATGACCCGCACGGACCACCCGTCCGGCTCCGACCGGATTTTTGAGGCGCTTCAGACCTTGGATAGCGCAGGCGAGATCGACACCATCATCAATGTCCAGGGCGACCTGCCCACCATCGACCCTGATGCCGTCCGAGCCGTTCTGTCGCCTTTCGACGATCCGCAGGTGGACATTGCCACCCTTGCCGCCGTCATCACCAAGGACGAGGAGCAGACCAATCCCAACGTGGTGAAAGTGGTCGGCTCAAAGCTCAGCGCCACGCGGCTGCGTGCACTGTATTTTACCCGCGCCACCGCGCCTTACGGGGATGGTCCGCGCTATCATCATATCGGTCTTTATGCCTACCGGCGGAGCGCGCTGGCGCGGTTCGTCGCCCTGCCGCCCTCTCCGCTGGAGGTCCGCGAGAAGCTCGAACAATTGCGCGCGCTGGAAGCCGGAATGCGGATCGACGTCACCGTGGTTGACACGGTGCCGCTGGGCGTCGATACGCCTCATGACCTCGAGACCGCGCGGCGGATGCTGGCAGAACCATGACCCAAAAAATGATTATCGCCTTCCAGGGCGAGCCCGGAGCCAACTCGCATATCGCGATTCAGGAAGCCTTCCCGGATGCGACACCGCTGCCCTGCGCCACCTTCGAAGATGCGCTCGCGGCAATTTCGTCGGGCGACGCCGCGCTGGGCATGATTCCGATCGAGAACACATTGGCCGGCCGGGTTGCCGACATTCATCACCTGCTGCCGCAGTCGGGACTTTTCATTGTCGGCGAATGGTTTCTGCCGATCCGCCATCAGTTGATGGGGCTGCGCGGCGCCAAACTCGGCGACATCAAGACGGTCGAGAGTCATGTCCACGCCATCGGCCAGTGCCGCAACATCATCCGCAAGCTCGGCATCAAGCCGATCATCGCAACCGATACTGCCGGTGCAGCACGCATTGTGTCGGAACGGAAAGACAAGAGTTGCGCTGCCATTGCGCCGCGCCTCGCCGCCGAGATTTACGGTCTCGACATCCTCGCCGAGGACATCGAGGACGAAAGCCACAACACCACACGCTTCGTGATCCTGGCACGCGAGCCGGTCTGGCCTGAAAAGGGCTCCGGCGCGCTGGTGACGACGTTCGTCTTCCGCGTCCGCAACCTTCCCGCCGCGCTCTACAAGGCCATGGGCGGCTTCGCCACCAATGGCGTGAACATGACCAAGCTGGAAAGCTACATGGTGGAAGGCAACTTCTTCGCCACGCAGTTTTACGCCGATGTCGACGGTCATCCCGACGACAAGAACCTCGCTTTTGCGCTGGAAGAACTGAAGTTTTTCTCCAAGGAATTGCGCATCGTCGGCGTCTATCCGGCGCACCCGTTCCGCGTGGCGTTTACGGAAAAGGCTGCGGAATAAGGCGAACTACGCCGCCGCCTGCTTAGCCAATCCGAACGCATCCGCAAGCAGGCTGTAGGAACGCTTGCGCGCCTCGTGATCGTACGTCGCGGTGATCACCATCACTTCGTCCGCCTTGCAGGTCTCGATCAACGGTGTGATTTTCTCCATCACCGTCTGCTTTGAGCCGACGAACAGCCGCGAGCGGTTGCGCGCAATGCTCGCACGGTCCGCATCGGAATACGGATAGGCCTGCGCCTCTTCAATGCTTGGCAGCGGACGATATTGCCCGCGGTCACGCAACAACCGATTGAGATCGGCTGATGAGGCCAGCCGATCTGCTTCCGCGTCGGTCTCGGCCATGATCACCGCAATTGCCAGGATGGCATAGGGCGTCTCGCGCCAGCGCGACGGCTTGAAATGCGCGCGGTAATGAATCATCGAATCGGCGGCGTCGTGCGAGGCGAAATGATGCGCGAACGCGAAACCCATGCCGACCTGTGCCGCAAGCTGCGCGCTGTAGTCGCTCGACCCCAGCAGCCAGATCGGCGGCAGCGGCGCATCGTCCGGCATCGCGAACACGTTGTTGTAAGGATGACCTTCGGGAAAGTTGCGTGTCTCCCATAGCGTCAGTTCGATCAGCCGTTCGATGAAGTCATCTCCGCCGCGCTGGTCGAACCGCTGGCGCAGCGCATGCATCGTGGTCTGGTCGGTGCCGGGGGCGCGGCCAAGTCCGAGATCGATGCGGCCGGGAAACAGTGCTTCCAGCATCTTGAACCGTTCGGCCACCATGAGCGGCGCATGGTTCGGCAGCATCACGCCGCCGGAGCCGACACGGATGCGCTGCGTCGCCGCCGCGATCTGCCCGATCATGATTTCAGGCGCAGGCGAAGCGACCGATGCGAGGCTGTGATGCTCGGCCAGCCAGTAGCGCGTATAGCCGAGACGATCGGCATGCTGCGCCAGATCGATGCTGTTGCGTAGCGACTGCGAAGGCTTGGTGACAGTGGTGACGACCGAGAGGTCGAGAACGGAAAGCGGGGTCATGAAACCCAAGCTAGTGGCTCTCCGGCAGCGGTCAAACCACTGGCGCGCATGTCACCCAACCGGGCGCGGCCAAACTCTCGTGGGCAAACACACGGCATATTAAATATATCACCAGTTATTGGCCCACTGAAAAGTGCGAGGACGAGCCAGAAATCTGGATAAATTCGGTCATTTTAGGCCATGTCGCACCATATTGAGGCTAAAAATGCCCTATCCTCTGCCCGCACCCATCAATTCAATTGGCCGTATTGGGCAATTTCCCACACTCGTTTTGCAGGAGATGGGCTGTCGGAGGGCTTCGTTTTCGCTTATTTTACCCGGAACGGCGAAACGGTGACGAAGTCCGGTCCAAAAGGCCGAATGAAGGCGCACCAAAGCGCGAAACGGCAGCCCGATTTGCCCCGCACGAAGCCATCGAAATTTGGAGACGAGAAGCGTGACGAGCGACACAGCCGCCCCTGCCGAACCGCACGGACAAAAGCGTCCGGCGATCTCCTTCGAGTTCTTCCCGCCGAAGACCGAGGACATGGAGCGCAGCCTGTGGGAGGTCATCAACCGGCTGGCGCCGCTGACACCGAACTTCGTGTCGGTGACCTATGGCGCGGGCGGATCGACCCGTGAGCGGACTCATTCGACCATCGCGCGCATTCTCGGCGAGACCAAGCTGACCCCGGCCGCGCATCTTACCTGTGTGGCCGCATCCAAGGCGGACATCGATGATGTCGTTGCGCGTTATCACGATGTCGGCGTCCGTCACATCGTCGCGCTGCGCGGCGATCCGACCACCGGCATCGGCACGCAATACACCGCGCATCCGGACGGCTATCAGCAATCGTCGGATCTCGTGGCCAGCATCAAGCGCAATCATCCCGACATGGAAGTCAGCGTCTCGGCCTATCCGGAGAAGCATCCGGAGAGCGGCAGCCTCGATGCGGATATCGATGCGCTGAAGGCCAAGGTCGATGCGGGCGCAACGCGCGCAATCACCCAGTTTTTTTTCGATAACGATCTCTACTATCGCTATCTCGACCGCGTCCGCGCTGCCGGCATCACCATCCCCATCGTGCCGGGCATTCTGCCGGTGCAGAACTTCAAGCTGGCGAAGAACTTTGCCACCCGCGCCGGTGCAACGATCCCGAACTGGCTGGAAGCGAAGTTCGAAGGTCTGGATGACGATGCCGATACGCGCCGCCTTGTGGCCGCGACCGTCGCCGCAGGCCAGGTGCAGAAGCTGGCCAAGCAGGGCGTCGAGAATTTTCACTTCTATACAATGAACCGCGCCGATCTCGTGTTCGCGATCAGCCACCTGCTCGGCATTCGCCCGAACGGCGCGCAGAAGGCTGCCTGACCCCATGACCCTGAAAACATCGCCGACCGCCGACCGTTTCCGCGCGCTTGCCCGCGAGAAAATCCTCGTGCTCGACGGCGCGATGGGCACCATGATTCAGGGCCTGCAGTTCGACGAAGCAGCGTTCCGGGGCGAGCGCTTCAAGGATTTCCATCGCGACGTCAAAGGCAACAATGACCTTTTGATCCTGACACAGCCGCAGGCCATCGAGGACATCCACTTCGCTTATCTGAGGGCGGGCGCGGACATCGTCGCGACCAACACCTTCTCCTCGACCTCCATCGCGCAGGCCGACTACGACATGTCGGACCTCGCCTATGAACTGAACCGCGAAGGCGCGCGTCTCGCACGCAATGCCGCCAGGCGCGCGGAAGCCGAGGATGGCAAGCCGCGCTTTGTCGCGGGCGCGCTCGGCCCGACCAACCGAACTGCGTCGATTTCGCCGGATGTTGCCAATCCCGGCTATCGCGCGGTGACCTTCGACGATCTGCGCATCGCCTATAGCGAGCAGATCAACGGACTGCTGGACGGCGGCGCGGATCTGTTGCTGGTCGAAACCATCTTCGACACGCTGAACGCCAAGGCCGCGCTTTACGCGATTGCCGAGATCACCGAGGCACGCGGCATCCATGTGCCGGTCATGGTGTCGGGCACCATCACCGATAAATCGGGCCGCCTGCTGTCGGGCCAGTTGCCGGAAGCCTTCTGGTATTCAGTCCAGCACGCCAATCCGATCACCATCGGCTTCAACTGCGCACTCGGCGCGGAAGACCTGCGCGCGCATATCGCGGACATCGGCCGTGTCGCCGATACTCTTGTGTGCGCTTATCCAAACGCGGGCCTGCCGAACGAATTCGGCCAGTATGACGAGACGCCGGAATATATGGCGCGGCTTGTCGGCGAATTCGCACAGGCCGGTCTTGTCAACGTGGTCGGCGGCTGCTGCGGCACCACGCCTGCGCACATCAAGGCGATTGCGGACGCCTGCGCGCCGCACAAGCCCCGCATCGTTCCCGAAATTCCGCCGCTGTTGCGGCTGTCCGGCCTCGAGCCGTTCAATCTCACGTCCGACATTCCCTTCGTCAACGTCGGCGAACGCACCAACGTCACCGGTTCGGCGCGCTTCCGCAAGCTGATCAAGAATGGCGATTACACCGCAGCGCTGCAGGTCGCCCGCGATCAGGTCGAGAACGGCGCGCAGGTCATCGATATCAACATGGACGAAGGCCTGCTCGACTCGAAGCAGGCGATGATCGACTATCTCAACCTCGTCGCCTCCGAGCCGGACATCGCCCGGGTGCCGGTGATGATCGACTCGTCGAAGTTCGACGTGATCGAAGCCGGACTGAAGTGCGTGCAGGGCAAGCCGATCGTCAACTCGATTTCCATGAAGGAAGGCGAGGAGAAATTCCTTCACGAAGCGTCCATCGCCCGCCGCCACGGCGCAGCCGTGGTGGTGATGGCCTTCGACGAAGTCGGACAGGCCGACACCTTCGAGCGCAAGACCGAGATCTGCGCGCGCGCCTACAAGCTGCTGGTGGAGAAGCTCGACTTCCCGCCGCAGGACATCATCTTCGATCCGAATATTTTCGCCATCGCCACCGGCCTCGAAGAGCACAACAACTACGGCGTCGATTTCATCGAGGCCACGCGCTGGATCAGGCAGAACCTGCCGCATGCGCATATTTCCGGCGGCGTTTCCAACCTGTCGTTCTCGTTCCGCGGCAACGAGCCGGTGCGCGAAGCGATGCACTCGGTGTTCCTGTATCACGCCATCAAGGCGGGCATGGACATGGGCATCGTCAATGCCGGGCAGATGGTGATCTATGACGACATCGATCCCGAATTGCGGCAGGTCTGCGAAGACACAATTCTGAACCGCGATCCCGGCGCATCGGAGCGGCTGCTTGAACTCGCGGAAAAATTCCGTGGCCAGGAAAAGCAGGAGAAGGTTCAGGATCTTGCCTGGCGCGAATGGCCGGTGGAGAAGCGCCTGAGCCATGCGCTGGTCAACGGCATCACCGAATATATCGACGCCGACACCGAAGCTGCGCGCTTGACCGTCGAGCGTCCGTTGAACGTGATCGAAGGCCCGCTGATG
>Ga0209023_10001889_pt1 | contig 27131 bp, 16 predicted proteins | sample LakOneMetagenome_FD_187468 | JGI IMG/M metagenome (GOLD analysis project Ga0209023, IMG submission 187468) | Freshwater and sediment microbial communities from Lake Erie, Canada (SPAdes) (version 2) | ecosystem: Environmental > Aquatic > Freshwater > Lentic | place: Lake Erie, Canada...
CGAACTGGGAGCCGGTCTGGTTGTTTCCGAAATGACGGCCAGTGACGATCTTGCGCGCGGGCGACCGATATCTGTTCTGCGCTGTGAGGCCATGGGCATTGGCCCGCATGTGGTTCAGCTGGCCGGCTGCGAAACCCACTGGATGGCTGAAGGGGCGCGGATCGCCGAGGGCGGCGGTGCCGACATCATCGACATCAATATGGGCTGTCCGGCGCGTCATGTGACCGGCGGCCAGTCGGGTTCTGCGCTGATGCGCGACCTTGACCACGCGTTGCGGTTGATCGACGCGACGGTGTCCGCAGTCAACGTACCCGTGACGCTCAAGATGCGTCTCGGCTGGGACGACAACTCTCTCAACGCCCCGGAACTTGCGCGCCGTGCGGAAGAGGCGGGCGTGAAAATGATCACTGTCCACGGACGCACCCGCTGTCAGTTCTATAAGGGAAGCGCAAGTTGGGCTGCCGTTCGTCCGGTCAAGGAAGCCGTGTCCGTACCTGTCGTGGTCAACGGCGACATCACCTCATTCGAGAAGGCGACCACCGCACTTGAGGAATCGGGTGCGGACGCCGTCATGATCGGGCGAGGTGCTCAGGGGCAGCCCTGGCTGCCTGGACAGATCGCCCGCCGCCTTGCAGGCGGAGAGGTTGAGCAGGCGCCGCAACTCAGCACACAGCTCGGTCACGTTTGCAATCTCTATGATCAGGTCGTTGAGCATTACGGACCGCGTGTCGGCACACGTCATGCCCGCAAGCATCTTGGCTGGGCGCTCGATGTGGCGGCCAATGGAAGCGCTGCGTCGGATGAGACCCTCAAGCGTTGGCGTCAGGTCATCCTGACCGCGACCGAACCGGCCCATGTGCGCCGTTCGCTTCATGATGCTTTCGGTGAATTTTCCTGGAGCGCTGCCGCATGAGCAATGTCGCCGAAAAGCGCACGCCACAGCTCGCCAACAGTGACGCGATGATGAACGCGTTGCCCAATCCGGTGATGCTGATCGCGCCGGATGGAAAAATTCTCGACGCGAACATCGCAGCCGAATCTTTCTTCGAAACATCAATTCCGCATCTGCAGCGGCAGATGCTGCGCGAACTGGTGCCATTCGGCAGTCCGCTGCTGGCGCTGATCGATCAGGTGCGCCGCACGAACGCTGCCGTCAATGAATACAAGGTCGATCTCGGCACGCCGCGCATCGGCGGCGATCGACAGGTGGACCTTCATGTCGCGCCGCTTGGCGAGCATCCGGGCCACATTGTTGTGATGCTTCAGGAGCGCTCCATCGCCGACAAGATGGACCGTCAGCTGACCCATCGCAGCGCCGCGCGGTCGGTCACTGCGCTGGCCGCCATGCTGGCACATGAGATCAAGAATCCACTCTCGGGTATTCGCGGCGCGGCGCAATTGCTGGAGCAGGCGGCTTCGCCGGAAGATCGGACGCTGACACGTCTCATCTGCGATGAAGCCGATCGCATTGTGACGCTTGTCGACCGCATGGAAGTGTTCGGCGACGAACGGCCCGTGGCACGCGGTCCTGTGAACATCCATTCGGTATTCGATCATGTTAAGCGGCTCGCGCAGTCCGGCTTTGCACGCAACGTCAAGTTCATCGAGGAATACGATCCCTCGTTGCCGCCGGTTCTGGCCAATCAGGATCAACTGATCCAGGTGTTCCTCAACCTTGTGAAGAACGCCGCCGAAGCTGTCGCCGATCTCGGCACCGATGCTGAAATCCATCTCACCACAGCATTCCGGCCGGGCGTGCGCCTTTCGATTCCGGGCAAGAAATCCCGCGTGTCACTGCCGCTTGAATTCTGCGTAAAGGACAATGGTCCCGGCGTGCCCGATGACTTGCTGCCCAATCTGTTCGATCCGTTTGTCACCACAAAGCCGACGGGAAGCGGGCTTGGTCTCGCGCTCGTGGCCAAGATCGTCAACGATCACGGCGGCATCATCGAATGTGAATCGCAGCCGCGGAAGACGATCTTCCGCGTGCTTTTGCCGATGTTCAATCCATCCCAGAGCCACAGCAACGGCGACGCGCGCCCGGGAACGCCGCCGCCTGCCTCACAGACTGCAGATGAGGAATAAAAATGCCCGCAGGTAGCATACTTGTCGCTGACGACGACACAGCCATCCGCACCGTCCTCAATCAGGCGCTCTCGCGCGCCGGATATGAGGTGCGCCTGACCGGAAACGCGGCCACGCTGTGGCGCTGGGTCAGCCAGGGCGAGGGGGATCTGGTCATCACCGACGTCGTGATGCCGGATGAAAACGCCTTCGATCTGCTGCCGCGGATCAAGAAGATGCGGCCCAACCTGCCGGTCATCGTGATGAGCGCGCAGAACACGTTCATGACCGCGATCCGCGCATCGGAGCGAGGTGCTTACGAATATCTGCCGAAGCCCTTCGATCTCAAGGAACTGATCGCTATCGTTGGCCGCGCCTTGTCGGAGCCCAAGGAGCGTCCGGTTGCAACCAAGGACGATGGCGAGTTCGACGCCATCCCGCTGGTTGGCCGCTCGCCGGCCATGCAGGAAATCTACCGCGTGCTGGCGCGCCTGATGCAGACCGACCTGACGGTGATGATTTCCGGTGAGTCCGGCACAGGCAAGGAGCTGGTTGCGCGCGCGCTCCATGACTACGGCAAGCGCCGCAACGGCCCATTCGTTGCGGTCAACATGGCTGCGATTCCGCGCGACCTGATCGAATCCGAATTGTTCGGTCATGAACGAGGTGCGTTTACCGGCGCGAATGCCCGCGCGACCGGGCGCTTCGAACAGGCCGAAGGCGGCACGCTGTTCCTCGATGAAATCGGCGACATGCCGATGGAGGCGCAGACCCGCCTGCTGCGTGTGTTGCAGCAGGGCGAATACACCACGGTCGGCGGACGCACACCGATCAAGACCGATGTTCGCATTGTCGCGGCGAGCAATAAGGATCTGCGCATCCTGATTCAGCAGGGCCTGTTCCGCGAAGACCTGTTCTTCCGCCTTAATGTGGTGCCGCTGCGGTTGCCGCCGCTACGCGAGCGCATCGAGGATTTGCCTGACCTGATCCGGCATTTCTTCGCGCTTGCGGAGAAGGATGGCCTGCCGCCGAAGAAGCTCGATGCACAGGCGCTGGAGCGGCTCAAGCAGCATCGCTGGCCCGGCAACGTCCGCGAGCTTGAAAACCTCGCGCGCCGTCTCGCGGCACTTTATCCGCAGGACGTCATCACCGGCTCCGTCATCGAGGGCGAGCTGGCTCCGCCTGCCGTCGTCTCCGGCGGCAGCATGCCTCAGAGCGTCGACAATCTTGGTGGAGCGGTCGAGATGTATCTGGCGTCGCATTTCGCCGGATTCCCGAACGGTCTGCCGCCGCCGGGCCTCTACCATCGCATCCTCAAGGAGATCGAAATCCCGCTCCTGACAGCGGCGCTGGCTGCCAATCGGGGCAACCAGATTCGGGCGGCGGACCTCCTTGGGCTGAACAGGAACACCCTGCGCAAGAAGATCCGGGACCTAGACATCCAAGTCTATCGCAGCGGCGGCTAATCGGTTTTCCCAAGTTTGATTCCGGGGTGATCCATCCCGCTGCCCCGTTACACGGTGCTTGGGCACCGGAATAGCGGCTGGCGGGCGTTCCGGGCATTAGAAGCCGTGGAAGGTGTGGCTTCGCCGCCCGCCACGCCTAGGAATTGTCGCAATTGAGCAACATTGTGATATGAATGCATCACTGGATGCGGCCGTCGCCGCAGTCCCGCAAAAAATTGGCCTGACACGAACCCCGCATGAGCGCAGCAGAGGCGTCGGCCCAGTCGCTTGAACCGTCCATAGCCGAGCCGGCCAACAGGCCTTGGCATCGGCTGCTAGCCCCGTTTGCCGTCGCTCTTGCGCTGTTTTCAGCCTTCCTGACCTTCGTGGTGCTGACCGGACTGACCCCGATCGCACCCACCCATCAGGTCGTTGTTACGTTCCTTCTCATCAACGGGGCGACCATCCTCCTGCTGCTGGCGATAATCGCCCGCGAGGTCTGGCAGGTGGTTCAGGCCCGGCGCAGCGGCCGGGCGGCGGCGCGCCTGCATATCCAGATCGTCAGCCTGTTTTCGGTAATCGCGGTGCTGCCGGCCGTGCTGGTGTCAATCGTTGCCAACGTCACGCTGGATCGCGGCCTCGATCGCCTGTTTTCGGTCCGCACCCGGGCGGTGATCGAGAATTCGCTGATCGTTGCCAATGCCTATGTCTACGAGCACGCCCAGCTCATTCGCGGCGATATTATCGGCATGTCGAGCGACATTGCCCGCGCAAGGCCGCTCTACGATCAGGATCGCCAGACATTCCGCAACCTGCTGACGTCGAGCGCGACGTCGCGCAATCTTCCCGGCGCGATGATTATCGACAAGGATCGCAACATCCTTGAAACCGCTGCGACGGGAATACGGCAGGACTTCCAGACTCCGGCGCCTGATTTTCTCAAGAACGTCGCGGAAGATGAACCCCAGATCGGCGTGTTCATCGAACAGAACTACGTTGCAGCCGTCATTCGCCTGCGCGCATTTCAGGATACGTTTCTTTACGTCGCACGCCTGCTTGACCCTCGCGTCGTCGCGCAGTTGCAGCAGACCCAGGCAAGCGTGAAGGAATACGCCGAGCTTGAATCGCGCCGCCTCGGAATTCAGGTTGCCTTCGCACTGATGTTCACCGTGATCGCGCTGACGGTTCTAATGTCCTCGGTGCTGATCGGCCTGAACTTCGCCAACTGGCTGGTGGCGCCGATCCGGCGGCTGATGAGCGCGGCCAATCTCGTCTCCACCGGCGACCTCCATGTGCAGGTGCCGGTGAACAAGTCCGAGGGCGACCTCGCCAGCCTCGGCGAAACCTTCAACAAGATGACGCAGGAGTTGCGGACGCAGCGCGATGACCTCGTTAATGCGAGCGGGCTGATCGACAGCCGCCGCCGGTTCATCGAAGCGGTGCTCTCATCCGCCAGCGCGGGCATTATCGGTGTGGACGGCGAGGGCAAGATCGCAGTTCTTAACCGCTCGGCAGAGAAGCTGATCGGTCATTCCGAATCCGAAGTCCTGGGCAAGCCGCTGGCTGAGATTGTCCCGGAGCTGAATGACCTGATGGCAACGGCGCGCAGCAGCGCGCAGAGGCTCTTGCAGGGCCAGATCGAAATCAGCCGTGACAATATCGAGCGTCAGCTTTCGGTCCGGGTCAGTTCCGAACAGACCGGGCACTCCAACGAGAGCTACATCATCACGCTGGACGATATCACGGAGCTTGTCACCGCGCAGCGCACCTCAGCATGGGCAGACGTTGCGCGCCGCATTGCTCATGAAATCAAGAATCCATTGACGCCGATTCAATTGTCCGCTGAGCGCATTCGCCGCAAGTTCGGCAAGGTTATTACCGACGATCGTCCGATCTTCGATCAGTGCACGGACACGATTATCCGCCAGGTCGATGACATTCGCCGGATGGTCGACGAGTTCTCCAAATTCGCGCGCATGCCGAAGCCTGTTATCGAAGGTGAGGATGTCGCCGACACTGTTCGCCAGACAGTCTTCCTGATGCGCGTCGGCTATCCTGATATCGGCATCGATGTCGACATCAAGCAGGAGCCGATGCACGCGAAATTCGACCGCCGCCTGATCTCGCAGGGGCTGACGAACATCATCAAGAATGCAACCGAAGCCATCAGCGCGGTTCCGGCGGGAGAGATCGAACGCGGACACATTGATGTTATCGCGGCGCGTGAGAACGACGATATCGTGATCGACATTGTGGACAACGGAATCGGGCTGCCCAAAGAAAGCCGTGCGCGCTTGCTTGAGCCATATGTCACCACGCGTGAGAAGGGCACCGGACTCGGACTCGCGATTGTCGGCCGCGTTCTCGAAGATCACGGTGGGCGCATTGAACTGAACGACGCATCTGCCCTTCGTCCCGGTGCAAGAGGCGCGTGGGTGCGGATGAGATTCTCAGTCTTCGGCAAAGCAAAAGACGCCGAAGACTCCAGCGAAACAAAAACAGAAGCCGTAACCGGCAGTTGACAGAGCGGGCGTGATTTATGGCCAATGACATTTTGATCGTCGATGACGAAGCGGATATCCGGGATCTCGTTGCGGGCATTCTGGAGGACGAAGGATTCAAGACTCGCACGGCCCGTGACAGCGACACTGCGCTGGCGGAAATTGCAGGCCGGCGGCCGAACCTGATCTTCCTCGACATCTGGCTTCAGGGCAGCAAACTGGATGGCCTGCAACTGCTGGAGCAGATCAAGCTCGAACATCCTGACGTGCCGATTGTCATGATTTCGGGACACGGCAACATCGAGACGGCTGTCGCGGCGATCAAGCGCGGCGCTTACGACTTCATCGAGAAGCCATTCAAGGCTGACCGGCTGATCCTTGTTGCCAACCGCGCGCTGGAAACCTCGCGCCTCAAACGCGAAGTGCGCGAACTCAAGCAGCACGCGCCGTCATCTGCGACGCTGGTTGGCAAGTCGCCATGCATGAATCAACTCAGGCAAACCATCGATCGCGCGGCCAAGGCCAACAGCCGCATTATGATTGTCGGACCGTCAGGCGGCGGGAAGGAACTTGTCGCGCGCACGCTGCACGCGATGTCGAGCCGCGCCGATGGACCGTTCGTGGTCATCAACGCCGCGGCGATCACGCCGGAACGCATGGAAGTCGAACTGTTCGGGATCGAGTTGTCCGATGGTGAGACTGGCCGCAAGCCGGGCGCGCTTGAAGAAGCTCACGGCGGCACGCTCTTCATTGATGAAATCGCCGACATGCCGCGCGAGACTCAGAACCGGATTCTGCGCGTGCTGGTGGACCAGACTTTCCAACGGGCAGGCGGCACGACGAAGGTCAGCGTCGATGTGCGCATCGTGTCGTCAACGGCGCGCAATCTTGAAGCGGAGATCGCCGAAGGAAAGTTCCGCGAAGATCTTTATCATCGCCTGTCCGTGGTGCCGATCCGCGTGCCTCCACTGTCGGAGCGCCGTGAGGACATTCCTGATCTCGTGGAATACTTCATGGACCAGATTTCGTCTGCGACGGGCCTGCCGAAGCGGCGGATTGGCGAGGATGCCATGGCTGTCCTCCAATCCCACGTCTGGCCGGGCAATGTCAGGCAACTTCGCAACAACGTCGAGCGCGTCATGATCCTGGCCGGCGGCGACGCCGAAGCCGCCATTAGCGCCGACATGCTACCGCAGGACGTCGGCTCCATGATCCCCGCGATGCCAACCGGCAACAACGGCGAGCACATCATGGGCCTGCCGCTGCGCGAAGCGCGCGAAGTGTTCGAGCGCGATTACCTGATTGCGCAGATCAGCCGTTTCTCAGGCAACATCTCGCGCACGGCGGAATTCGTCGGCATGGAGCGCTCGGCACTGCATCGCAAGCTCAAGGCGCTCGGAGTAGGCTAACTTCATGTCCCGCATTGCCTATGTGAACGGCCAGTACCGCGACATGCGGGACGCCAACGTCAATATCGAAGATCGCGGCTATCAGTTTTCCGATGGGGTCTACGAGGTCTGCGAGATCAGGGGCGGCAAGGTTGTCGACATGCCGCGTCACCTGACGCGGCTGCAACGCTCTCTGCGCGAATTGCGGATCGACATGCCGATGCCGCGGGCTTCGCTTGAAATCGTGATCCACGAAACCGTGCGCCGCAATCGCGTCAATTACGGCATCGTCTACTTGCAAGTGACGCGTGGCGTTGCGCGGCGCGATCATGCTTTTCCGGTCAATCCGGTGAAGCCCGCTCTGGTGGTGACCGCACGCGGCCTGAATTTTCAGAAGAACCAGGACACCGCGTCAAAAGGCATCGGGGTCATCACTATTCCGGAAAACCGCTGGCCGCGTGTCGATATCAAGTCCGTGTCGCTGTTGCCGAACGTGCTTGCGAAACAGCAGGCGCGCGAGAACAACGCCTATGAGGCATGGTTCGTGGACCACGATGGCCGTGTCACCGAAGGCGCATCGAGCAACGCGTGGATCATCACCAAAGACGGCAAGGTCGTCACGCGATCAGCCGACAGCGGCATCCTGGCAGGTGTGACTCGCGCGGTGCTGACGGAGGTTCTCGCCTCCCTCCAGATCAAGTTCGAGGAACGTCCGTTCACCCCCGCGGAGGCATACGAGGCGGCCGAGGCTTTCGTCACGGCGTCCAGCCAGATCGTCATGCCCGTCGTCCGGATCGACGGCCGGGAGATTGGAAACGGCAAACCCGGCCCCATCGCCCTGCGGTTGCGGGACGAATTCCACCGGTTTTCAGCATTTTCGTAAGTTTTTCCGTCCTTTGGCCGCCTAACGGGTTACCGCGGCCTTGCCTAAAAACCGGACGTGCCTTTTAATCGCGTTGCAGCACCCGGAGGGGGATCTCAGGGACGCCGGCAGCCAGACCACGCTCCGAAGAGGGCAGGCTGGCCCAAAAACAAGAATGCGGGATAAGAAAATGGCGGCAGACCGCGCACAGAACCTACAAGACACTTTTCTCAATCACGTTCGCAAAACCAAAACGCCACTGACGATCTTTCTGGTCAATGGAGTGAAGCTGCAGGGCATTGTCACCTGGTTTGACAATTTCTGTCTGCTGCTCCGGCGCGATGGTCATTCGCAGCTTGTCTACAAGCATGCGATCTCGACGATCATGCCGGGCGCTCCCATCCAGTTGTTCGAAGGCGGCGAGGACTCGCCAGCTTGAGACTCAACTAATTGGAACCCCGAAACTTTGACGGGGCCGCCGACCGGCCACAGTCGGCGAGGGGCGATACAGGGCGGGTGCTGGTCATCGGTCCTTACAAACGCGTGCGGCGGGGTGATCCCGATGCGCCAGCGATGTCCCATGGAATACGCAATCCCGAGGCGCGGCTTGAGGAAGCCGCGGGCCTCGCGCGCGCTATTGATCTGACCGTAACAGAGGCGGTCATCGCACCGCTGAGCGACATCCGTCCCGCGACCTATCTCGGCAAGGGTAAAGTCGAGGAGATGAGCGGCCTGATCAAGGCCAACGACATCGGTCTGGTGGTGATGGATTGCGCGTTGTCGCCGGTCCAGCAGCGCAACCTCGAGAAGGAATGGAATGCGAAGGTGCTCGATCGCACCGGGCTCATTCTGGAAATCTTCGGCCGCCGTGCGAAGACCCGCGAAGGCACGCTGCAGGTTGAACTCGCGCATCTGAATTATCAGCGCAGCCGTCTCGTCCGGTCATGGACCCATCTTGAGCGCCAGCGCGGCGGCTTCGGCTTTATGGGCGGCCCCGGTGAAACCCAGATCGAAGCTGACCGGCGCCTGATCGGTGATCGCATTTCAAAGATCGAGACCGAACTCAAGAAAGTGCAGGCAACGCGCCGGCTGCACCGCGCCGGACGTCAGCGCGTGCCGTACCGTGTCGTCGCGCTGGTTGGTTACACCAACGCAGGCAAGTCGACGCTGTTCAACCGGCTGACACGCGCCGACGTTCAGGCCGCGGACATGCTGTTCGCCACGCTCGATCCGACGCTGCGCGCCCTGACGCTGCCGCACGGTGGCAAAGCAATGTTGTCCGACACCGTCGGGTTTATTTCCGATCTGCCGACCATGCTGGTGGCTGCGTTCCGCGCCACGCTGGAAGAGGTGATCGAAGCTGACGTCATCCTGCATGTGCGTGATATCTCGCATGAGGATGCCGAAGCGCAGCAGCATGATGTCGAGGGCGTGTTGCGCCAGCTCGGCATTGATCCCGATGGCGGTCAGCGCATTCTGGAAGTCTGGAACAAGATCGACCGCTTCGACGACGAAGGCCGCGCGAACCTGATGAACGTCGCGGCGCGAAGGCCGCTCGAGCGGCCTTGTTTTCCTGTTTCGGCCGAAACCGGCGAAGGCATCGATGCGCTGCTCGCTGCGATCGAGGATCGCCTGGCGACAACGCGCGTAACGCTGGATCTGACCATCGATCCAGCGGACGGCGCTGGTATTAGCTGGCTGCACCGCAACGCAGAGGTGCTCGACAAGCATCTGGAGGATGGCCGTTTTGCGATGACCGTCCGTGTCGATATTTCAAAGCGGGATATCACAATAGCGAAATTCGGTGCGGTCCCGAGCCCGAATTAAGACTGCCCGGGTTCTTGCATAAGAAAGCCTCGCGTTGTTTTGAGAAGAAAGACTTGACCGCGAGCTGGCCGCGGCTATTCATCCGATCAATCATCAATCAAGAACGACAAGGAGCGCTGCATGACGTATCCGAATGTAAATCTTCTCATCGACGGAAAATGGCGGCCGAGCAATTCCGGACGAACCATCCCTGTCTCGAATCCAGCGACTGAAGAGCAGATCGGCACTGTTGCACACGCAGACAAATCCGATCTCGATGAAGCGCTGGCCGCCGCCGAAAGAGGCTTCAAGGTCTGGCGCGCAATCGCGCCGTTCGAGCGCGCCAAGGTGATGCGCAAGGCCGCTGCATTGATGCGCGAGCGTGCGGATATCATCGGGCCGATCCTGACCATGGAGCAGGGCAAGACGCTCGCTGAAGCCACCCTTGAGGCAAATCTTTCTGCCGACATCATCGAGTGGTTTGCGGAGGAAGGAAAGCGCGCCTACGGCCGCATCATCCCGGCACGCGGACCCGGCATCTACCAACTTGCGATGAAGGAGCCGGTCGGTCCCGTCGCAGCGTTCACGCCGTGGAATTTCCCGATTAATCAGGTGGTGCGCAAACTCTCCGCCGCGCTGGCGGCTGGTTGCTCGATTATCGTGAAGGCGCCGGAAGAAACCCCGGCAGCACCGGCTGAATTGCTGCGCGCCTTTGTCGATGCCGGTGTCCCGGCAGGCGTCGTCAATCTGGTCTATGGCGTGCCGTCCGAGATTTCGGAATATCTCATTCCGCATCCGGTGATCCGCAAGATTTCCTTCACCGGCTCGACCAATGTCGGCAAGCAGCTTTCAGCGCTCGCCGGCCTGCACATGAAGCGCGCCACGATGGAACTGGGCGGCCATGCGCCGGTGATCGTGTTCGACGATGCGGACATCGATTCCGCCGCCAAGATTCTGGTCGGCGCAAAGTATCGCAACGCCGGTCAGGTCTGCATCTCGCCGACGCGCTTCATGGTGCAGGAGGGCGTGTACGACCAGTTCATCGAGAAGTTCGTCGCCAACACCAAGTCCATCAAGGTCGGCAACGGTCTCGACAAGGACTCGCGGATGGGTTCACTCGCCAATCCGCGCCGTGTCGCCGCCATCGAGGAAATGGTTCAGGACGCGGTAGCTAAGGGCGCAAAGGTCGCAACCGGCGGCAGCCGCGTCGGCAACAAGGGCTATTTTTACGAGCCAACCGTTGTGACAGATGTGCCGAAGAATGCCCGCGCCATGAGCGAGGAGCCGTTCGGGCCGCTGGCGCTGGTATCGCCGTTCTCGAAGTTCGACGATGCCGCGGAGGAGGCGAACCGCCTGCCGTTCGGTCTTGCATCCTACGCCTTCACCAGTTCGACCAAGACGGCGACTGCCATCGGCGCAGCTATCGAAGCCGGCATGGTGTCGATCAACAGCTTCGGTCTGGCGCTGCCTGAAACGCCATTCGGCGGCATCAAGGACTCTGGCCATGGCTCGGAGGGCGGCACCGAGGCGATGGAAGCCTACTTCAATACGAAGTTCATCAGCCAGACGGGTGTCTGATTTCCATCACGTCCTAAAAGCGACACAAGTCCCAAATGACCGCATCACATTGATGCGGTCATTTTTCTGTTTTCGCCTCGTTCCACAATGCGTCCATCTCGGCGAGCGTCGCCTGTTCGAGCGATGATCCACGCGCGGCGAGGGTACGTTCGATATAGGCGAAACGCCGCTCGAATTTCGCGTTGGTGGCGCGCAGCGCCATTTCCGGATCGGTCTTGGCGTGACGCGCCAGATTGACCACCGCGAACAAAAGGTCGCCGGTTTCCTCTGCAATATGGGCATTGTTGCCGCTGTCCAACGCCACCTCAATCTCGTCCGCTTCCTCGCGAATTTTCGCCAGCACGGCGCGCGGGTCGTTCCAATCGAACCCGACGGTCGAGGCGGTGCGTTGCAGGTCGATCGCACGCGCCAAAGCGGGTTGGCTCTTTTTCACGCTGTCCAGCAGGCCGGGCTTTGCATCGACGGCTTCGCCGCGCCGTGCGGCACGTTCCGCCTTCTCTTCCGCCTTGATGCGACCCCATAGTCCTTTGACCTCGTCCGGCGTCATTCGACCAGCGCGATCGCCGAACACATGCGGATGGCGCCGGATCATCTTGGCATTGATAGCTTCGGCAACGTCAGCGAATGCGAACGCCCCTTGTTCCTCCGCCATCCGTGCGTGAAACACCACCTGCAGCAGTAGGTCGCCAAGTTCTTCTTTCAGATCGTCAAGATCGTTCCGCGCGATGGCATCAGCGACCTCATAGGCTTCCTCGATTGTATAAGGCGCGATGGTCGCGAATGTCTGTTCCACATCCCACGGACAACCGGTTTGGGGCGTGCGCAGCGCGGCCATGATGTCGAGGAGTCTCAAAATTTCCGCAGAGGGGGACATGGCGCACCGCAAGTTGACGAGATTTGATCTTCTATGCCGGAACGCCGGCTCTGAGACAATTGGCGGCGCGTTATCCGGGTGCTAAGTGCAGTCCCATGACAGAATTGGGTCAGAACAACGCAGCTTTGGTGCTTTTCTCCGGCGGGCAGGATTCCGCGACATGCCTGGCGTGGGCGCTATCACGTTTCCAGCGCGTGGAAACCATCGGATTCTCCTACGGTCAGCGTCATGCCATTGAACTCGACAGCCGGGCAAAGCTGATCGACGGGATGACGGCGCTGCGGCCGGAATGGGCGGCAAGGCTTGGCGACAATCACACGCTGGACATCCCGACCCATGGCGAAGTTTCGGAAACCGCGCTCACCCGCGAGACCGCCATCGAAATGAACGACGACGGCTTGCCGAATACATTCGTGCCGGGCCGCAATCTGGTGTTTCTGACTTTTGCCGCAGCGTTGGCTTACCGGCGCGGCATCACGCACATCGTCGGCGGGATGTGCGAGACGGATTTTTCCGGTTATCCCGATTGCCGCGATGACACCATCAAGGCGCTCAATGTCGCGCTCAATCTCGGTATGGCACGTCCGTTCGAACTGCACACACCGCTGATGTGGCTCGACAAGGCGGAGACGTGGGGACTGGCCGAGACGCTCGGCGGCAAGGGACTGGTCGATCTGATCGTCGAGCATTCCCACACCTGCTATCTCGGTGAACGCGGTGCGCGGCACGATTGGGGATATGGATGTGGCGAGTGTCCGGCTTGCAGCCTGCGCGCCAGGGGCTGGACGGCATACGCTGCAAAAGCCAAGATCGAAGTACGATGACACTTGCCGGTCGCCTTCGTGCGGAAGGCTTTCTGTTCCTCGCCGCCTACATCGCCTGCATTCCGGTCGCGAACTGGCTGATCCAGCATGTCGGCACCGTGTGTCCGCCGAATGGGCCGTGCCTGATCCCGGTCGCACCGGGGTTGATGGCGCCGAGCGGAGTTCTTATGGCGGGCCTTGCCCTGGTGCTTCGCGACCTCGTACAGCGGCGGCTTGGCGTCGCTTATGGGTTGGCAGCCATCGGCGCAGGGACCGTACTGTCGGCGGCGCTGGCACCTGCACCTCTGGTCGTCGCCTCCGCGATTGCATTCCTGTTATCGGAACTGGCTGACTTCGCGGTCTACACCCCGCTGCAGAAGCGTGGACTTGTGTTTGCGGTCGCGGCGAGCAGCTTCGTCGGATTGATCGCGGACTCGCTGTTGTTTCTGTGGCTTGCCTTCGGCAGCCTGCAGTTTCTTGCAGGCCAGATTGTCGGCAAGGCCATCATGGTATTGCTCACGCTGCCCGCGATCCGCTGGCTCCGGAACCGGGACCAGCGGCTGGGCGCGGCATAGCTTTAGCGTCCCTTGAAATCCGCGGGACGCTTTTCGAGGAACGATGCAAGGCCCTCGCGGAAATCCTGCGTGCGCATCAAAGGCAGCAGTTGCAGGAAGACGTGATGCACATGGTCGTTGAAGTTCTCGGACAGTCCGACACGCATCATGCGCTTGGCTGACTGAACGGCCAGCGGCGCATTGGCGGCGATCTCCGCTGCAAGCGCGCGAGCGCGCGGCATCAGTTCGGCATCGGGCACCACGTGATTGGTCAGGCCCATTTCAAGACTTTCCCTGGCCGAGAGAGTGCGGCCCGTGAAGATGATTTCCGCAGCCTTCGCCCAGCCGAGCATACGAGGCAGGAACCATGTGCCGCCGGATTCCGGCACGATGCCGCGCTTCACGAATGCGGCGGCAAACTTCGCGCCTTCCGCCATGATACGGATATCGCAGCCGAGCGCGGTATCCATGCCGTAACCCGCCGCCGCGCCGTTAAGCGCGCAGATCGTCGGCTTCTCCATGTTGAATAGGATCGTCGGCGGCGCGGTTTTCAGATCGAGCGTTGTACGGGCGCCATCGGCATCGCTCTGCGATCCAATACCGGAACCGCTGGCAGCGCTGCCCACATCGAGTCCGGCGCAGAAGGCACGTCCCGTTGCCGTGAGAATAACAACGCGCACTGCAGGATCATTGTCAGCTTGCAAAAGCAGTTCGCCGAGTTGCGCCAGCATAGGCCGCGAGATGGTGTTCAATCGCTCCGGACGGTTCAGCGTGATCGTCGCGATATTGCCGTCGACCGTGTAAAGAACTTCAGATTCCGCAGAGCGAGATTCCGCGATTGTTGCGGCCTTTGACATTGGCGTTTCCTCATTTTTCTGCGGGCAGGTAAAATCAAAAGCCGCGAGGGCGCAAGCATTGGGATGCGCGCGGCTGCCTTGCATCCCATCGGGCCGCCGCATACGCTTGACGCGCTGCGCAAGGGAGAAACGAGATGATGAAGCTCAAGCCGAATTGCGAGTGCTGTGACAAGGAACTTCGGCCGGAAAGCGGCGAGGCTGTGATCTGCACCTTCGAGTGCACATTCTGCGCAACATGCGCCAACACGGTGTTTGGCGGAGTCTGTCCGAACTGCAGCGGAAATTTCGTTCCGCGTCCGATCAGACCGGCAGCCATGCTCCGCAAATATCCGGCGTCCACCGAGCGGCATCTGCGCGCGCAGCCTTGTCTTGCGAAGGCAGGCTGACCGGCGTCATCAATCCTTGCGGTTGTCCGTGCGCGGATGCTGATGTCGCCATTCGCGAGGCGGTGTGAACGATCCGGACCACAGTCCGCGTTTGGCGGATTTCGCTTCGTCCTGCTGCGCGCCATAGACATTTGCGAGGCCTGACGTCACAGCCAGGCCCTGTTGAACCATCCACGCGTTGATATCGGTGCCGTCGGGAAGGGTGCAGGTAGCGAGGCTGCGGCCATACTTGTCGATCGACTTCGGCTGGCATCGCAAATCGTGACCGCGCACACGGCTGCGGAGCTGGGCCGAAGCCTGCCGCCCACACGGCCAGTCGCGCCCCTGCGCGTCGAGGCAGATTTGCTCCAGTTCCGGCGCATCGATGTCGATCAGGCGTATCCGGGTCCCGTTGATGGTCAGCGTATCGCCGTCCGCTACAAAGGCGCTGCCGGCCATTGGAGCATCGGGCGTCTTGAGCCAGCGCTCGGCGGTATAGACGCCGAGCGAGCCGACGAGGACGATCACGGCGATGGTCCAGCGGCGGGTGTCGGAATTCGGGGAGCGCGACCTGCGAGGGCCGGGTTTCGCGAAGGGAGAGGGTGTCATGCCGGATTATCGTGCCGCTGCGGAAGAATCACATGCTGTCAAAAAGCTCTTTCCGGTCCATTGAGCCACTTGCGGAACAGCAACACCTTTGGCACGCTTAAGCTGTTCGAAGTGAATTTATTTGCTTGAGGTCATAAATGGTCAGGACAATTTTGAAGGGCGCGGCGTTGGCCACAGTGCTGTTCGCTCTCACGCCCACAAGCAATGCCGAGGCAGCCACTATCGGGGGCGAACCCTTTTGGCCCAGCACTTACGCCTATGAGCCCGCATTGAACCAGCCGGGCTGCCTGACCTGGAATTGGCAGCAATACGCCTGGTACAATAGCTGCCCGGTCTACGTTCGGCCAAAGGCTTATATGTATCGCGGCACTCTCTCGCGATCGACTTTGCGTACAAAAGGCTAACGCAAAGCGCGTTATCGAATAACGATATCGCGCTAAGTCTCTGATATATAGTTATATTTCTCTGCTCAAGACAGCGTTACAGAGCAGGCGACAGCATTGTTCTTGCCGAAATTAAGCTGCGCGTTGCCCCGATGGCCGTCGAGCCAGATTCCCTTGCCCGCATAGCGATAGCCGACGCCCATAGGCACGAGGCGAACATGGGTCGCGCTATGCGGCGTGGTGTAAAGCCGCGCTGTGACGAGCTCGCCAGCCACGCTGACGGCAATCGGGCAGATGGGGTACTCGCGACCATTCTCACAGGTCAGAACGATCTCCGAGCAGCTCCCCGGCACATGACCGGGAGACAACATCAGCCCCAGATCAGCCGCCCTCAGATTCGGCGCGCTTGAACCAAACAGTACGCCAGCGATCGCAACAGTCTTGAAAAGATTGGATAATTTTGCGCGCACGGCAACCCCCAGTATCAAAAAAATAAAAACAAGACAGTCAACCAAGCGGGGGAAAGCCGGTCAATCCCGTCTCCGCCTTTCCGTTAAGGAAAGCCGCACCGTGACGATTTAACCACAGTCGGCAGTAACACACCGTTTACTATAGGCGTTTCTTGACCTGCACCCCCGAAGAAGGGAGGATGATCCTTAATGAAATACTAAGATGCCTTTTCGGTATCTATTTTTATTTTCAACGGTTTTGAGGCGTTGCCATGAACGGACCTTTTCAGATTGCGCAAGCAAACATTGCAGGTCAGAGCGGCGGTAAGCCACCAGCACGCATCGTCAAAGTAGCGAAGCCGTTTAGCGAACAATCCGTCGTCGTGGCGTTGAGCTATGATGGCAGCGTGAAGGCTGATCTCTCTGCCATCGCAGGCGAGAAGATCACGCTGGTTCACATCGGCGAAAAGCTGATCATCCTTTTCGACAACAAATCGACCGTTACGCTTGAGCCGTTTTTCGATTCAACCGGCAAGCCGCTCAACGGCATCTCGGTGGAAGTTTCGCCCGGCCGCGATTTGACTGGCGCGGAATTCGCAGCGACATTCCCGGTTACCGAAGACCAGTCCGTGTTGCCTGCCGCAGGTGACGGCACTGGTGGCAACGCGCAGGCGTCTGGCGCGAACTTCTCCAGCGTTGGCGTAGACCCGCTTGCGCTGCCTGGCCCGTTGGATCTTCTTGGTCAGGAAGAGCTGCCCAACTTCGTCATCAATGATTTGCTCGGGCCGAACGTTGAGCCAGATCGGATTCCGTTTCAGATCGCGGGCGCTCATGTCGGTGGCGTGACCGAGGAAGAGCAGCTCGGCGGGTTCGTCGGCGAAAGGCCATCTGTTCAGGAACTGTTGAACCAGTTGAACTGGATCACGAGCGGCGGCAAGGAAGACACAAACGACGTCACACTTCCGAACAGCAATGGCGCATCATCGGACGGGCTTGATCGAGATACGCCTGAAGATTCGAATATTACCACTCAGTTCTTTCACGGCGCCGGCGCTGACGCGCTGACCAATCTCGTCGGCAGCGGCAATCCGCCGCTGACATTCACGATTGATACTGGAATTCCAAACTCACCGGTTATCGACAGCACCGGCGCTGTGGTGAAGTCCGGTAATCATGAACTACACTATAGCGCCATCGACACCACGGTCGCCGGCGACAACACCATTGTCGGCGGGTACACCGATGGCGAGAATGGATTCCACGAAGTCTTCCGGCTGACGATCCATTCTGACGGCACCTACGACTTCGAATTGCTCGACAAGATCGATCATCCGGTTCACACGACCGACACGGGCTCGACGTCGAACGGCCACCTGGAAGAAACGCTGTTCCTTGATTTCACCACGCTGGTGCATGTCTCGGACGTTGATGGCGACAACTTCACTCTCAGCGAAGCAGGCGCGTTTACGATCGGCGTCATCGACGATACGCCGGAGGTTCACGTTTCGGCGGCTGAGGAAAGCTCGCTGAATCTTGCGGCTCTCGATGAATCCGTCGGCGCAGACCTCAATGACAGCAATGCGACGGCTGACGATACCAACCAGACCGCGCCGAACCCCTTCGGAGAACAGAAGACCGCCGACTTTTCGCTTGCGAACCTGTTCTCGGTCAACGGCACCACAGGCGAAGACGGCGGCACTGCAGATTATTCATTCACCCTGGCGCTTGGCGGTAAGGGGGAGAATGGCGGCGTTGCGACCTCGCTTTCGGTTACAGATCCAACGGGCCACTACACCGACGCCAAGATTTATCTTTTCAGTGAAGGCACCGAGATTGTTGGCCGCGTTGGCGGGCCGCAGGGCGATGTCGCGCTTCGTATTTCGATCGAGAATCCAAGCGATCCTGTCACGGCGCATTTCGTCGTCGATCAGTATCTGCCGATCGATCATGGCGCCGATAACAACAATTTCGATACATCGCTGCCGCTGACCCTTTCCGGCGACGGTACGCTCGGCATCACACTGACGGCCACCGTCACGGACGGCGACGGCGACGTTGCGACCTCGGCCGCGACAGTCACGGTCATCGATAATGAAACCACGCTTATCAATATCGAAGACGACGGTCCGACCGTTACGGCGGGTGAGGGCGGGGAAATAACGCCTCTTGCTGTTCTGGATCTCGACGAGACGATTGGCGCGGATCGTTACAACACCAGCGAAACGGAATCAGAGGGCGGCGCCTCCAACGGAGCCGACGACAAGTCGGCGACGGTCACGGTTTCGACCGACCAGAATCTCGTAGCCAGCAAGGCAATTGGCGAGTTGTCGACAGGCAGCGGCGCTCTGGCAGGCTTGTTCACCAGCCCGAATATCGACTTCGGCACGGACGGCCCTGGAGCCAGCGGCGGCGTTACGAAGCTGCTCGAACTGGTACTCTCATCCGAACACGTCGGCACGAGTCTGACTGCAACCGCGCTCGTCGGTACATCACTTCAAAACATGACGTCGGCCCAGCGCGCAATCGAGCTGGTACAGATTGACTCCAACACGCTCGTCGGCCGGCTTGTTGGTGACGGCAACCCTGCGACCGACGATCAGTACATTGCTTTCCGCATTACGCTGACGAACGCAGACGATCCGGCCAACGCCAAGATCACTGTCGACCAGTTCCTTGCCATCGATCATGGAGGGTCCGAAAGCCCGTCGGTCTTCGACGAGCAGACGCTTCTGACGCTGATTGGAAACAGCACGCTTAACCTGAAGCTGACGACGACCGTCACAGATGGCGATGGCGACCACGCCAGCCTGCCGGTCGAAGTCACTCTCATTGGCGGTAATAGCTCGTTCATCGCATTCGATGACGATGGTCCAACCGTCACTGTCAGCAAGGCGGAAGGCTTCACACTCGTCCATGACGAGACGTTGCTGCTTCAGAGCCCGCCATTCGGCGACGATAACGACATCCTGTTCACGCCCGTATTCAGTAGCGTGAGCAACCCCGGTCACGATCCGGACGTGCCGTTCGGTCTTCCGATCGGCTATGCGCGCAGTGCCGGTTCGGCGCTCTCGGCTCCAACCATCAGCTACGGTACGGACGGCGCAGCAGCAGGAGCCGCTGCAAAGGTCTATTCTCTGTCTCTGTTCGATGCCAACGGCGCTTCGACGTCCGGCCCGATCGATTCAAAGATCGAAACGACCGACCACCATGAAATCTTCCTGTTCAAGGAAGGCAATTTCATCGTCGGCCGATATGACGCTGCCAACGGCGAGGTCACGAATGTCGACCCGGCCGCATTCGCATTGTACATTGATCCGGCAACCGGCGTCGTCTCGCTGGTTCAGTATGTATCGCTGCATCACAACAGCCCGGATGTCGGCGTTGACTCCGACGAATACGTTTCGCTCGGTAACGCGCTTGGCAGTGTCCAGGCGACGGTCACGGTAACCGACGGCGACGGCGACAAGGCTTCGGCCTCGGCCAACATTTCTGGCGATATTCGTTTTGAAGACGACGGCCCGTCGGTAGCTGTTACTGTTCAGCATGGCTTTGGCGTCACTGCGGACGAGTCAACTGGCACCCAAAACGATGACGTTCCGGGTCCGCTTGCGATTTTCGCGGGCGTCACGAATGTCGGCCACGATCCTGACAACGCCGGGAATCCGCTTGCATTTGCGACGGACAACACGCCGGCGCTTGCTGTCCTTCCTTATTTCGGCGTTGACGGACCTGCGACTGTCAATCCGGTCGCTTATTCGTTCACGCTCAATGGCGGCAACGGCACACCGTCCGGACTGAAGCTCACGGACGGAACGACAATCAGTCTCTACACCGATCCGCTGAACAGCAACATTATTGTCGGCCGCGTTGATAGCGGTCCGCTGGCTGGCCAGGCTGCGTTCGCCGTCGGGATAGACCCGTTGACCGGTCAAGTGTCCGTGGTCGAATATCTGTCGCTTCAGCACAACCTGAACGGCGCGAATCCGAACGATCAGGTCACACTCGCGAGCAACACGATCCTCGCAACCGTCACGATCACCGATGGCGATGGTGACACGGCCTTTGCATCGGCCGATATCTCCGGAAAGATTCACTTCAACGACGATGGTCCGACGCTGACTGTCGCGACCGATGTGAGTTCGGACGACCTTGCTGCGCTTTCGCTCAATCTGGACGAAACGATCGGAAAGAACGCCAATTCGCCGGCTGACCGTTACAACACTGGTGAAACGGAATCCGGTGGAGGCGCCCAGAACGGTGTTCTGGATGACACCAGCAACAAGACCGTTACGCTGACAACAGACTCGCATTCCACGGCGCAGATCGGTGAACTGAAGTCTTCACAAGGTTCGCTGAACAATCTCTTCGCAGCGGCGATCGTGAACTATGGGGCCGACGGCCCGTCAGCAACTCCGCTGACGTCGGCTCTCAGCCTTGTGCTGACCGGCACCGCCGGAGCGGGGTACAAGACCAATCTTGTCGCCACGGCGCTGACAGGCGGGCCGCTTGCAGGCACTTCAGTCGATCATCGCACCGTGTGGCTGACGGTTGAAGACGGCCAGATCGTCGGCCGCATCGGTCACGATACCGCCGGAACCGGCGATGACTATGTCGTATTGCGGATTTCGCTGAGCTCGACCGATCCGGCAACGGCACAACTGATCGTCGATCAGTTCCTGCCTATCGATCATGATGCATCGGAACCGGCAGGCTCCCAGGCGCCGGAAAATCCGTCCCTGTTCGATGAAACAATTTCACTGCTTATGGCCAACGCGAGCCAGGGCATCGGCGTCAAGCTGACCGTAACAGCGACGGACGGTGACAATGACTCCGTGACCAAGTCGGCTACGGCGAACATTGTCTCCAACAATACGTCTATTGTTTCATTCGATGATGACGGCCCCACGCCCAGCATTACGGCGACGAACGGAGCCCTCAATGGCTTGTTCTTCGACGGCTTTGTTTCCAACAGCCCGCAGTGGGGTGAGGGCAGCGGGATTAACAGCACCGGTACGGCCGGAGCCTGGCATATCGCAGCCTCTGACTACGAGGGCGCATCGACCATTCAGCTCGAGCGCGTGGGTGACGGCTATCGCGGCGCGGATAGCCCAACCAACAGCGTTATGGTCGATATGGAAGCGACCCCGGGCAACATCCAGCTTACCCAGGATCTGACGCTCACGCCGGGCACTCTGTATCATCTCACTTTCGAAATTGGCGCTGCGGCGATCGATCCCAGCGTTTTTAACAACAGCGCAAAGCTTGAGGTTTTCTGGAACGGTGTGTCTCAGGGCACCTTTGTTCCGCTGCCCGGTTTGATGCAGACAATTTCGATCGACGTCACATCGGCTGGTGCGAACAATCAACTGACATTCATGGAAGTTGGTGAGGCGGGTGATAACACCGGCACGTTCCTCGCCAACGTTAAGCTGTCCGACGTCATCATCATTGACGAAACCAAGGGCGTTGATCCCGACAGCGATGACACCACTGGGCTTGGCGCACTGTTCGCCACTGTGACAAATGGTGGACCGGTTGGGGTCGATCCAAACATGGATCAGCCGCAATATGCACAGGGCAAGGATCCGGTTGTCGTCACCGGCGTCGCCGACTACGGGACCGATGGTCCAGCCGCCGTCGATCCGCGTGTGATCGGCCTGAACGTGTCGTCAGCAGGAGTCTATTCGGGGCTGACGACCACGGAAGGCAAGGAGATCCACCTTTATCTCGAAGGCAAGCTCGTCGTCGGCCGTTTCGATTCCGACGACAACGGCAGCAATGATACTGCAGCCTTTGCGCTGAGCATCGATCCCAACACCGGGATTCTGTCTATCGTTCAGTATGTGTCGCTGCATCATCCTATTGCCGGCCAAAATGATGAAGGCGTTTACCTCAACGCCAACACCTTGCTTGCAACTGTGACGCTGACCGATGGTGACGGCGATCACGCCACATCCTCGGCTGATATTTCCAGCGCTGTTCGCTTTGAAGATGACGGTCCTTCGATCAATCCGCTCGAAAATAGCTCGCTGCGCGACTGGACGATCGACGAAGACGTCCTTCCGGCGGCCGGTCATTCGTCTCCGACCGGCAACGATGCCCTGGATAACCCTGCGGACAGCAACGACTATACGCTCGTCGCCAACAAGCCGCTCGGCGTCACCTGGGGCGCTGACGGTCCGAAGTTGCTGACGTTTGCAGCCACGGATTCACATCACCCGACGGTTGTCATCACCGATGGAAATGGTACTCTGCAGCCCGCGCTGACCTCGGGCGGCGTTCCGCTGGTTTACGACATCCAGACCAATCTTGATGGCGGCCAGACGCTGGTTGCGTACAAGGGCTCGATTTCTCCGGCCAACCAGATCTTCACGCTGACGCTTGATCCCGATGCGGGCACGGGCGGTACATTCTCGTTCGAACTCACCGGCGCGCTGGATCATCCGACAGGGAATGGTCAGAATACGCTCAATCTCCAGTTCGGCTTCACTGCAACTGACGGAGACGGCGATACTGCGACTTCATCGCTGACATTCCGGATCACCGACGACGTTCCTTATCTCACCAACCCCTATCAGAATGCCAATCTCATTCTGAACGGCAGCTTCGAAGATCACGGACCTGTCGGAAATCCCGGATTCAATACTTTCGAGGCGATCAATCACTGGACCTCGGGTCCGGACAACGTTCCGTTCGAAATTCAGCAGGGGAACATCGGCGACCTGCCGCCGCAGGATGGCAGCGCCAAGGTTGAACTGGACTCCGATCCGCTCAACAACCCGACATCGCAACTCAACGCGACGATCCAGCAGACCATCTCCACGGCACTCAACGCCGGGGACAGCTTCGAACTGTCGTTCTGGTATTCACCGCGGCCCAATGACGGCAATCCCGACAGCAGCAGCCTCAAGGTCTATTGGAACGGCGTTGTCGTTCACACCATCGATTCCTCGACGCAGGCCGATGGCTGGCAGCATGTTTCAGTTCTGGTGACTGCGCAGGCAGGCTCGAACACCGTTGCCTTCCAGGGCGACGGCCAGCCCAACCAGCTCGGTGCCTATATCGACAACGTCAGCCTGATCCCTGCGATCACTGTTGATGAAGACGGCCTGACTGGGCCATTGGCCTACGGCAATCACGACAGCCAGCCGGGCGACAATGTTGTTCCGAACACCGAGGGTGTCGGACAGGACAACAACGAAGCAACAGCGACCGGTAATCTCAACATCAAGTGGGGTTCTGACGACAGCGACAGCGGTGTTGATACCTTCTCTGGACCGTTCAACTCTTTCGTTCAGGATCATCCGGACGGTGTTGGCGACCGCAGCGTCACGTTCACCAACGCCAATGTGGCGGTGACGGGCGTATCCGCGCTGTATTCACACGGTGACCTCGTCACCTTCGTTTTGAATGCAGACCACACCGTGCTCATGGGCGTTGCTGGAACAGGCAATACCGCGCGCACCGTGTTCGAAGTCTCATTGAGCGACGAGGGGGCCGGACAGTTCCGCTTTGTCCTGCTCGACAAGCTGGATCACGCGCCTGGCGCTAATGAGAACGATATCGGCCTGTCGTTCAATTACACAGCGACCGATTCCGACGGCGATGCCGTGAGCGGCTCGTTCTTTGTTGGCGTGGATGATGACGCTCCGGTTGTGAACGGTCCGACGACGACGGCCATACTCGACGACGAAGCCCAGCCAAACGGAATCGACGGCGGCCCCGGCGATCTGACTGGAAACAACTACTATACGGCCAGCGGAGACCTGAATTTCTCCGCCGGTGCGGACGGTCTGAAGTCGATTGCGATCACAGGATTCTCAGCAAAAAACAGCAACGGCGACACCGCCGTCGCGCTGTTCGCGATCTATGTCGATCCGACGACAGGCGTGGGCAAGGCCTACGAGGTGACCACGACCTGGGCGGCTGGCGTGAACGCCGGCGTGGGCGGCGCGGCCGGTGATTTCACCAAGGGCGGCACGTTTACGGGTACGATGACCGTTCCGGATGGGAATGGCACGAAAACCGTGACCGTTTTCACCATCGAGGTGGATTCGTCCGGCCATTACACCGTCACGCTCGACGCTCCGCTTTCTCATCCGTTCACCGATCCCGATCTCAAGAACAACGGTCCGGAGCTCAGCTACGAAGACGAACTGACGCTGAACTTCAACTATCAGGTGACGGACGGCGACAACGATCAAGCGACCGGCACGCTGAGCGTGAAAGTCGATGACGACAGTCCGGAACTGAACGGCATCCAGCAGATCACGGTCGATAGCTACAACGTCGTTCACGCGGGAGACATTGATTTCAATCCCGGTGCGGACGGTGCTGGCAACGCCAATCTTGCCGGAAATGTACCGCCCGCCGATCTGAAGTCAGGCGGCCAGGACGTTCATTACTGGGTGAGTGAGGATGGCTCGACCCTGATCGCCTATACCGGCGCTATCGTCACGGGCAGCACGCCGCCTGACGCAGCGAACCAGGTGTTCATGCTCGAAGTGACCGACGGCGAGCAGGGCTATTCCTTCACGCAATACAAGCCTCTCGATCTCACGGCCTCGACGTCTCAGATCATCGCCAATCTGTTCCACTCGAACGCCCCGGCACCCTCGATCGACGTCACGACAGCCAGTAATGGCGGAAATGTCGTCGCGACAGTGACGGGCAGCGATGACGTGAACGGTTCAGCCCAGGGCTTTGGGCTTCACAGCAACAATTTCAACCCGGGTGATTGGTTGAAGTTCGATTTCAATCAGTCGGATCCAACGGTCGCTACATTCAGCTTCTTCAAGGATACGACGCTCAACTACATTGTTCACTTCTCGGACAACACGAGTCTGATCGTCAATAATTATTCGGCGACCTCTGCTCACGGTCTGACGATTACCGCGCCAGTTGGTGCGACGATTGTTGATGTCGAATTCGATGCCATCAGCACCAGCAGCAAAACCAAGATCGATCTCGACAGCGTCAAGGTTGGAACGACCTCGGGCTCAGCAGATACGGATCTGGCCTTCACGGCCAACCTGACCGACGGCGACGGCGATGGTGTTTCCGGCACCATCAATGTGCATATTCACCAGAATACCCCGCCGACGATCACGGTGACGCCGACGACAGGCGAAACCAACGTTGCCACCGGCCACAACCTTGTGGACGAAGCGGGACTTCCGACCGTTGGTTCGAATGCGAACGCGCCGAGCGAAGTGACGCATGGCACGTTCACGCTGACCGATACGGACGGTGCAGGCGACATCAAGACCGTGACAATCACGGGCGTCGACTCGTCTGGTCCGTTGACCGTAGCACTCAATGGCCTCGGCGCGACCGTTCACGGCACCTATGGCACGCTGGTTATCAACGCCAATCCAGTGATCAACGGCAACACGGTCACCTACAGCTATACCTACACGCTGACCGCGCCTTATGACGATCCGTCTCCTGTGGCCGGCCAGAACATCGATCCGAGTGCTGACAACTTCACCATCACGGTGACGGACGGCAGCAATACGACGTCGAACGTGACCCTGACGGTCGATATCAAGGACGACGTTCCACAGGCGCATAACGACGGGCCTTACGGTGTTGTGGAGGACGGTGCGGGTGCTGCGAACACGCCGCCGACCAGCAACATCTCCGGCAACGTGCTGAGCAACGACACACCCGGCGCAGACGGACTGACCGGTGCAGTGACGTGGGCTGCGGGCAATGCCGCGGAGGTGGCCGAACTCGGCACCTACGGCACGCTGGCGCTGAACCCGAACGGCACCTGGAGCTTCGCGCTCAACAACAGCCTTGCGGCGACGCAGGCGCTGATCGCAGGCCAGGTGAAGACCTACACCCTGGACTACACCATCACCGACAACGACGGCGACACCTCGCCGGCGACCCTGACCATCACCATCACCGGCAGTAACGACACGCCGACCCTGTCGGTTCCGGAAGCGGGCGGCGACGGCACGCTGGTCTCCGAAGCGGGCCTTCCGGCACGCGGCGGCGAGCCTGCAGGCTCGGACTCGCTCTCCAACAGCGAGATCACGACCGGTTCGTTCAGCTACACCAACGGCGATGGCGCCTCGACGGTGACCATCAACGGTCAGGCCCTGGCCTCGGGCGCCAACTACACCGGCGCGCACGGCACGCTGCACATCGACTCGATCGTCGGCACCACGGTGAACTACACCTACACGCTGACCGACAACGTCGACAACGATACCCAGGCTCCGACTGACAGCTTCGCCATCCATGTCGCCGACAGCGACGGCGATACTTCGGATGATGCCTCGTCTAACCTCGTCATCAACATCACCGACGACAATCTGCAGGCGCACAATGACGGGCCTTACGGTGTTGTGGAGGACGGCGCGGGGGCTGCGAACACGCCGCCGACCAGCAACATCTCCGGCAACGTGCTGGGCAACGACACACCCGGCGCAGACGGACTGACCGGCGCGGTGACATGGGCTGCGGGCAATGCCGCGGAGGTGGCCGAACTCGGCACCTACGGCACGCTGGCGCTGAACCCGAACGGCACCTGGAGCTTCGCGCTCAACAACAGCCTTGCGGCGACGCAGGCGCTGATCGCAG